>BCSF01000862.1_pt1 | contig 10714 bp, 18 predicted proteins | sample 1016431 | NCBI WGS metagenome assembly BCSF01 (sample SAMD00045685;SAMD00045686;SAMD00045687;SAMD00045688;SAMD00045689;SAMD00045690;SAMD00045691;SAMD00045692;SAMD00045684;SAMD00045690;SAMD00045691;SAMD00045692;SAMD00045684;SAMD00045685;SAMD00045686;SAMD00045687;SAMD00045688;SAMD00045689, study...
GTCTATCATCGCTTGCGTCTATCCCGTATGTGTGCTTCTGAGATGTGTTGCCATTTGTCCACGTTTTCCATGCCTCACCCTCGCCAAACATCACCGTTGCTAGTGTAGCTGCTGATGTATTATTCTCATCAAATTCACCCATGTAAATCGGCAAGAACGCATAGCTGTTCTCGCTTATTTGACGATAGCATTGAGTAGCCATAATCGTCCTGTCAGTTCCTTTAGCTACCGTAGGTGACCAAGCTGGGTTTCCATAGTTGCCAGTTGCATCTGTTACAGGCTGCCAATTCACTCCCTCTTTGAATGTGCCATATCCGTCGGTCACAACATAGTACCCACTCGTGTCTGTCGAGCCGCCTGTATCAATTACCCTTTTATCCCAATACACAAAAGCAACTTGCTTCTGATTTGCGTAGGTCACGCTAGTGAGATTGTATTGGTCATTATCGTGGGTAAAGTAGTCGGCAATGATTGGTGCAATATCAAAGACAATGATGTTGTCAATCGGGTTGGTAGAACTCAAATTGTATGTAGCCAAATCAGTCATGGAAGTAACTGCTGCGCTTCGACTTCCTGTTTGAACTTTCAGGGTAAGCGTTGCGCTTGATATGGTCTGACCGCCTGACGGCACGCAGTTGATAAAAAATGGACTGCGGCTATGTATCCTGTTCTGTCCTTTAATAGCTGTCATTACTCTAGTATTTCAAATTCTTGTGCTACTGCGTTTGCGTAATCTGTTCCCACGGCTTCAGCTAACACGTCTGCCAATGTCGGTGCTCCACCGCTAGGACTTGTGCCATCCATCGCTAAACCCGTTTCGTCTGCTAGTGGTTGGCTAAAGAAATGAGTAGCCTCAATACCGTGGTGCTTGATGCTTCGTCCTATCAGATACGCTAGGCTTTTGACTTTGGCTGGTGTTTTCTTGACAAACCCTCCTGACTCTAGGTCTTGGATTCTCTTAATTTTCTTGTCCACCCATTTCTCTAAAAAACTTGATGGCGGCTGCTTCTTGCGACTGTACGGACTCTTTTTGCTTTTTCGATAGGTTGACTTTGTACCCTTTTGTCCTTGGTCTACAAATCGACCATAGTCAGCCATTTTGAAAACGATTGTACCAGCGATAAATCTGCCATCCTCGCCTCTCATCTTCAGGTCGTAGTCTAGGCTGCGTTTCAGCGTTCCGCTGTTGTCTATACGCTTGCGGTATCGCTTGCCGTTTGGTCGTGTGCCTTGATAGGTACGCCCAAGGTTAATGCGCGACAATTTAAGAACTCTCTCGCCAAAGTTCTCCATTATCTTATCCGCTGCGCCCTTGATTCGACTCATACCGTGATACAGATGTCTTTGTTAGGTACGGTGATGTCAAAGGTCAACACCCATCCAGCTAGTGCGTTTTCATACTCGTCCTTGAACGGAGCGCATGAGCCAACGTCAGTTTGCACTAGGTCGCTGAATAGGTCGCCTCTGCGAAGTCTGCTGACCAATCGGTTGGCAACTTGAAGCTGGGTATTCCACACATCCTGAAGGTCGTCCTGACCGTGGAAGGTGTCCTCAACATCTCTGAGGTCAGTAGGCGAATCACTCACGATGTCCATCAGTACAATTTGAAATGACATGACCATAGTGGCGTTCTCGATAGTCACGTCGGATGGGATGATGTGAGCCAATGGATAGATGCTCTGCTTGGCTAGGTCTACATCGTTGGTATCGCCAAGCGTTACGGTGTTGACAAACTCATCGGCAATCAATGCGTCCTTGAGCGTTTGTGTTGTTTCGTAGAATTGCCTCATTTCTTCATGCGTCTTTTCATTTCACGAGATTCAATGTCTGACTTCTCTTTGTCAAAGCTTAGTTTTGTGAGAACGGTGTGAATCGGAAGTTTTGTGATAGCATCAAATCTAAGTATGTCCTCGCCTGCGAGATGGTTGATAGATTGATACCATCCCCACTTGCGTCCGAAGCCTGACCGCTCCCCTCTGTCGTTGTCTTCAATCCCAACTCCAAAGAGTTCATCGTAACGTCCAACAAGTCTTTTGCTAAAGTCCAAAAAAAAAGCACGACGGCATAAGCGTCACCGAAGCTGGCGTGTTTCATAAGGTCGGCATACTTCTCGCTCCCATCGTACTCTTCGATTTCGTAGGTATCCTGAATATTCACCGTTATAGGTCGATAACACACAGCCATGAACTTGTGCCAATCCTGAACATCTTTCAGGTAGTTCTCGATGTCAATGTACTCCCCGATGCTCATCTCCTCCATGTTAGGTATGAACCCGAACTTCTGACCAGCGATGGTGATGGTGTGCCTAAAAGTTGGTTGCTGCTCAAATAGCTGATTGATGTGGTTGACGGCTATGTCATAGTTGCTCAACTCCATCTTCTTCAGTTCCGATATTCCTACGTTTCCGAAGATTGACACCATGTTAAGAGCAATGTACTCTTCAGCATCCTTGTCCTTGTATTGCTTGTTGATGCGGTCGAACTCTTGGTAGTCCTTGAGAGGCACATCTCGGAGGTCAGTAGGTAGCGTGATTTTCACCTTCATATCTTATATACGTTTTATGATTGATTCTGTACCACAAGGTACAAAAAAAGCCCACCGATTAAGGTAGGCTTGATGGTGATGTGTTGTTGACCTCAGGAGTTGTCCTCTTTAGCGTCATTGTATCCAATCAACCATTTTACATAAGATGAAGTGCCTCGCGTATATGGACTTGCCGATTGCATGGTGTAAGCAAAATAACCCTCGCAATACTCTTGGCTGCTTTCTATTTCTTTCTGCATGTCTATGTGTTTTGTTTTTGGTTTCATATATCAAATATACACTTTTCAACATTGCCGCCAAACATTTGAACAAATATTTTTTTAGCGCAAAGCGTAGACACCATAATTCGGTCGGGTGATTTTTGCTTGTGTTGCGTAGCGTGTAGCGTCGATGGCATGGTTATATTGGTCGATTGGGTCGCGTAGTAAGTTGCCATTCTTGTCCTCCTTCCAACGATAGTTCTGAAACTCGGTGATGGCGTTGGTGCTTCGCTTGGTTAAGTATAGCTTATGTCGCTTGAGAGCGTCGATACCTGAACGCACAGAGTCAGCACCTTTACTTGCTGGCTTGACATTCCATCCTAGACGATACAACTCCTCGATAGATTTCGGTTCTGCTGAATCTGCGTAAATCTCATCTCGTCTGCTCAACCCTAAGTCGTGTAGCTTATCAGAAATGTCAGGATTGGTCAGGTGAGTATGGTATAGCAACTCGTCGATGTATAGGTTATCGCCATCCTTGTAGATAGCCACCAATGCGGTCGGGTCGTTGGTGTATCCAAAGTCAAGTCCGTAGCCAAGCAGCTTTCCTTTTGGCTCTTCAGCAACATCAAATTGGAATACAGCTGCTCTCGTTGCTCCTCGTTCACCAAGTCCATAGATTCTCCAGTAGTCCTCATCCGTGTATTGCAAGCGTTCAATCTCCGCAATGATAGCAGGGTCTAAGAATCGGTTGTCCTTGTATGTGGTCTTGTAGAAGTCTGCGTCATCTCGTGGAATGACCTTCTCGTAAATCCAATGGTAAGCATCGGATGGGTTGTAATCCAAAACCACCTTGCCCTCCGTTCGCATTATGAGTTGCTGCCAATCTTCAAAGGTTAACTCATTCGCCTCGTTGATGAATAGGCATTGACGCTTTCTACCCCTAACCTTCTGAGGTTGGTCTAAGCTGACGAACTCTATCAGGTTGCCGTTTAGCTTGTACTCGTGGTTGGTGCGGTTGTGGTCTTGGACGTTGTATAGGTCGAAGCGGTCTAGTATCTCTAGGAAGTCACGCATCACCGAAGCCCGTAACGCAGGAAAGGTCTTACGACAGATGGTTATGGTGTGTCCTTGGTGCTTTGAGCAGTAACGGAAGATAAGCCACATAAGGATGTTATACGTCTTACCCGAACGGCTACCTCCCTGCTCTATTGTGATACGCTTGTCGCTATTGTCTAAGTGACCGAATACCTTATTCGTCCGAACCTTCAATGCTGATGATAAATGTCTTGAGATTCTCTCCAGCTTCGTGCGTTGTTTCAACTCGTGCTAGTTTCGGCAGTACATATTCAGCTAACTTCAAGAACTTGTCCAATGCTGAGTTAGGGTCTTCAGCCGCTACTTGGTCTAACCACCCTTGCACCTTGTCAATGTTTGCCTCTGTCAAATCACGAAATGCTGCTCTGATTTCTTCCGTGGTCTTGTTCCCTGTTCCCTTAGGTCGACCGTTTGGATTACCGCTTTGTCCTTTCTGAAATGGCATTGTAGTAAATTGTTGTTTTCAATATATACGAAAATCTTATAGACTATGTTTATAGATAGGTCTGTCTTACCGCGATTTGAGTTAGCTTATTCTGGTCGCACCTAGCTTTAATAGACCTAGACGTTACACTCTTCTCGTGTGTTACATACTTCTTCATCCTGTTAGCCATTGCCGACAAGCTGAATCTTTCAGGGCTACTTATTCTCTCATAATCACTAACCATTAACTGACACTCATCTCTATTTGCATACCCTATGTGGTGGTGTATAATCTTGTGTATTGACTTTGGGAGTGCTATTAGATTGCTTGGGTCATTATTGGCTCTGTCCCAATCTACATGATGCACCTCGTAGCCCTCTGGTATTTCGCCGTAAGCCTTTATGTATGTCTTCTTATAACTCATCTCCTATGAGGTATGATTTTGTGAGTTGCGGTGAAGTCCTCCCAGCTTATGGTCTTGAGCGTCGGCTTTGGTGTTGTCTTCCATAGGGCATAATTGAACGAGAGTTGGTCGCGTCTGCTGTGCGTTTGAATCTGCGCTGACCATATACGTCCATGCTCTAGTGTTGCATCGTTCAGCTTGCGTATCATTAACCCTGTTTGAACCAGCCCATTGTTCTCAGGGTAGCCCTCATCTCGATAGATGTCTACTTGCTGCTTCATCACCGCTGGGTTGTCCTTGCCTAATTTAACACAAACCTCGTATTCGTCATAGATGCAGTTGCGTCCTTGGTGTTCTAGGCAGGTGATGTCAATGTCAGGGTCAAACGATAGTGGCACTCTTGGGTAGATGTTTGCGTCCATCCAAATGTATCGCTCGTATTGCCTACCTACATATTCCCAAGGTTGCGCTTTGATTAGTCGCTCGTACTTTGGCTTTAGTCGCTCGGTCTTGCGAATCTCGAACAACTCGCTCTTGATGTTTTGGTCGGTGAATACGATGTAGTCGGTGTCCTCCTCTACAATCAATGGGTCAGCCCATCTATCATAATTTCCGAATAGTGCCTTAACGATGACTTGTTTGTTCATAAGAATACTGTACTTCTTGGTTCTGTTAGTTGCTCTCCCGGCTCTTTATGGTAGTAATACATAGCTATGCTCTTACGGGTTACTCCTTCGGGTGTGTTTAACGGGGTTGGGTGTCCGTGCCAACTATCCTTGGTTGTGTTGAATATTACAGCCGTGCCGAAGGTCGGTGCTATCTTAGCAACACACTCTTTCCCGTCCTTACTCCAAAGCTCTAGGTGTCCTCCCCACTCGTCCTCCCATTCTTCATTGAGGAAGATGAGAAGGTTTACCCTCCTATACAGTTTCGTCTTTCGGTGAATGTTAAAGTCCGTGTGAATGCCTAAATACCCCCCTCGCTTTGTCTCGTGGAATCCCCCACCGATTAGGTTATGGTCGGGTTGCAGCCCTTTAATGCCAGTTATATCCTCTAGCATTTGAATAGTATCTTTGCTATTAAGGTAGTCTATTAACGGGTGTGATATACTGCCGTCAGTTATAGACTTAGCCTCGTTACCCGTTTTGAACTTCCTAGCCTTGGTCATATCAGGGAATCCGTCATACAGCTCTGATATATCCATCATAAACACAAGGTGAGGGAACGGGTCGGCTTTGTTATAGTCTTCTGCGTAAAGGTTCATAACAGGTGCTGCTTATTCTTCTTATCTCCTCCTCGATACCAATGATAAAGATAGATGCCTTGCATCAATCCAACTTTGAGCCCTGCATGTCGGTAGGCTAAGTGTATCTCATTGTCGATGCCTAACATCTGACCTTGCTTGTGGCGTTTGCCTTGCATTCCACTTTTCATCCAATTCTCATGGGTAGTGCATAACATCATTCCGCTGAGTAGCTGGTCTTGGGTGATGTCAATGACCGATGTTCCATGCTCCTCCCATCGTTGCTGACCGACCATTCGATGGTAAGCCATATCATTTGAACTCCAATCTCCGCATACTTGGATTCCGTTGTTCACCCTATTGGTCATACAGGTGAATAGATGGTAGTCAGGATTGGCTTCTATTGTGGCTGAGATTTGGTCACCAAAGTCGTAAGTCGTGAAGATGGTGTCAGCGTCGGTCATGCACACCCAATCGTCAATGTTAGGTGGCGTATCAATCAGCCAGTCATAGCTTATGCCTAGCGATTTGTCGGGATGGTATGGAGTAAGAAAGTATATCATTTGCCTCGTTTGTTTTGTCGGAGTTGGTAGTCGATTCCCCAAACCAATGAGATGACGCAAGCGCACACTAAGAAGATGAGCGTTTCAGCTAGTTCGATATTGTCCATTGTATAATCTGTCTAGTCGTTTTTGGTTTACAGCGTCCATCTCCCAATGTTGAAAGTCACGCCTTAGATTGTCTGCTAGTTCAATTACCTTCTCTCGGTCGTTTTTAAGCCTTCTGATGGCTTCTTTGAACTCTTGTGGGGTGTTGGCTACCAAGCAGTTCTTTTCATGCCTTAGATAGCCACTATATGGTTTGACATCTCGAATGATAAGTGCGGTATTTGTAAATGCTGCCTCAGCCAACTTCAAAGGTGACTTACATTTGTTGAACTCATTGCTTGACAACGGCACAAGTGACACATCAAATTCTCGGTAGATGTTGCCGTACTCTGTCGGTGAATGCCATTTGTACCCCTTGCTCGCTCTTGTCATCTCCATGTATATCTCACCATCTAGGTCAGGCACGATGCTAGGAACGTCGCGAAGGTCAAGTTCTGCCCACTCAATGTCATGGTGATGAAAGCCTGCTCCGATGTATCCGAACGTGACAGGTCGGTCAGGTTTCAAATGGTTCTTCCATTGCTCTACCTCTGTGTCGATGGCATTTGGAATGATGACCACATTCTTGTTTAGCTTGCGAATCTTTTTGGCCAAATGCTTAGTTGTCGTCCAAACTTCGTGAGCGCATTGGATGGTTCGCTCTATCTGCTGCGGCACTTTATACGTTTGATACATCCGATACTTAGGATGGTCGGCTGGTATATACCACCAATCGTCCACGTCAACAATCAATCGCTTTCCTGTAATGGTGCAAACGTCAGCGACACTAGCGATGTCCTTATAGGCTACACCCATGTGCCGTGAGATGACAATGTGAGTTGCCCACTTCCATCCTTCTTGCAGGTCTTTATCCTTCCAACTCTCGTAGCTTTTGAGTTCTATGTATTCTCCACGCTCAAGGTGTTCTAGTGGGGCAAAGAGTCTGTGGTAGGCAATGCCCTTGTTACGACCACCGAATGTGAGAACTCTTGGCTTCATCATTAGTCAAACCATAATTTGAACGCACCGTAGACGCTTAGGATTGCCAATCCCCAACCGAAGATGGTTAACACTATGCCATAGAATATGACTATTGCCATCTTAATCTTCTGCCTCATATGTATCGTAAACTTGGTGCAACTGATTGATGCGAGTAGATAAGCAAGGAGCGCAGCCAGTCTGCTTAACCTTATCGTGAAACACGCGATTGTAAATGGTGTTGATTTGGCTTTGCTCTTGTGACTTGATTCGGCTCTTATTGAAGATGCCTCCCAAGAACTCGTACTCATCCTTTGTCAGGCACTCAGGTTTTTTGTACGGAAACAACTCGTTCAGCTTTTCCTTGCGAGCATCGCAGCCGCAGTCAAGACCTGTCGCTTCGGTAAACATCTCTACGACCTTTTTGATACCTGTCGCTTCGGTTATCTTCTCGACGGTATCACCTAACCCTTTCGAGGGCTTTCTTGATTTTCTCTTTGCCATTTTTCAAAGTGTTGTATATGCTGGTTAAACTGATTCCTGTGGCTTTGGCTATATCACGCATTGTCATATCGCTTCCCATATACAGGTCGAATAGTGCTTTGTCATACCAATGCCACCTAGCCATCTCCTCATACACCGCGAATCTTATGTCTTCGTCGCTGATGTCTTCGATGAACTGCTCGTTCATTTGCAGCTTACCAATCTTCGCGTTGATGCCTTGCAATAGTCCAGCGTCTTCGTCAGGTATCTGTTCATCAAGTATGCAGTCATCGTAGAGCGTCGCCTCTTTGTTGTTTCGTATCATGTCTATCCAAACGCTTCTAAGGACAAGGTAGATGTTGCACCCTGTCAGCTTGCCGTCGTCAATAAACTCTTGCGCTCTGTCTTCATACTTGTACATCCGTATGTACATATCTTGGACAACGTCTGCGCTATGCTCTCCGCATCCAATACTTTGTGCTAATTCCATCCATGTGTTATGACCGTCGGCTAGTATGTCTAGGAGTCTACCCATGAGATGTGAATGCAAAGAACACCTAGAAAGAGTTGAACATTATACTCAACTCCTTCATCGGTGTCTTCGTTAAACAGATTGATACCACACACAAATCCAGCTACTATGCCGAAGTCTATTTGCATCAGAAAGGCAAGTCGTCAGTTTCTTGTTGCGATTGCTGCGCTGGTGTCTTTGGTGCAACAACTACTCCGCTGTCACTTGCCCAAAGGACTTTACCGTTGCCGACATAATACCGCTTTTTCTTCTGCTCGCGCTCCTCTTTGGATTGCGAAACGTAAGCAGATACATTTTGATTGTATTGATTCACCTCATCATCAACTGATATGGTGATAGCTACGCCCTTAGCCTGCTTCAGCTGGGCGGTTTTGTGCAGAGTTTCAATAACATCTGCTTTCAAATAGAGGTCTAGTAATGCTGCCATAAAAACAAATTTAGTCTTTTTTGGTTGTCTGTCGACGGTATGCTAACAATTCATGCTCTCGTGGAATTCTTCCATCGACATAATTGAATAGGAATTTGTGCATATCATAGCGCGTGTTGGTCAATTCAAACCACACATTAGTGACGTACAACTCATCGCTTGCGTTGGGGTTCTTCTTTAAGAACTTATCGCAGTACGCTCTTACTTTATCATTCATCGGTATTGGTTTTGGTTAATAATTCAAATCGTTTTTTCAATCGTTCGTTCTCACGATACAATTCGGTCATGTGTGTGTCTATCCGTTGCAATATAGCTTGCAATTCCTTGAACATCATTGTGAACTCGTGGTCAGGTCGCTTCTCTTGAAACTCATTGCCTATTCTTTGTGCGGCAGCCTTTGCTGCAATCAAGTCGCACCAATCGTCATCCCAATTCATAACTCAGGGTATTTAATGTTTTGAGGCGTCCCCAAGCTGTTTACCTCGTAGTATCGGTTCTTCTTTCGGTCGTAGAATAGTCGGAACATACCCGTCTTACCTACGCCCTTCGGCTTGGACTTCTGAACATAGATGATACGAGAGTTATAGTTGCACTCGATTGAATGCTTGGCTCGAAAGTCACCATCGTCAGCATCTCGACGCACTAGGTGATGAGGCTGCTCATAAACAAGCAGCATTTGATAACCTTTCTTTGCGAACTGCTGACCGTACGCCCACTCTTCCTTTTTGTTCGGTGGTGTCCACGTTACCCATTCGTCAGGGTCGCGTGATACCTTTTCCCTTATCTCGTTCTTGTCATTAGCGTGATTGGTTATGATGCCAAGATAGTTCTTCTTCTTTATCCAATGCAACGCCCTCATCAACTCCTTCTTGACCTCTACGCTTTTTGGCTCGATGTCTAGGTCGTTGAAGGTATCCACAATCACTCCATCAAATTTAGCACCCAGCCTTCGCTCCTCTACGTCTACCGCAGCAAATAAGTTGTCCATTGTCAACGGCAGTTGGTTGTAGTTCTCATCCCAATGCTCGGACACATCCATAATCCGAAAGTGTTTGTTTAACCAAATAGTCATTTTAGCTAGGTCGGTGTCTGAGATAGGTCGGTCGCTAGGTTGCTCCAACGATTTCCCATTTGCCAGCTTGTCGATTAGGTATTCCATAATCTCGTACTTGTCACCCGTTTCAGGCGAGAACACAAAGAATGACCATCCGTACATAATGGCTGAGTTGATTGCTAGGTCAAATGCTAGTTCTGTTTTCCCAGCACCACCCACGCCCCCAATCATAATTGGGTAGCCACGCTTCAGCGACATAAACGCATCGGCTTGCTTCCATCCTGTATCATTGCCACGTCTTCTGTTTGTTCGTCTGCGCTTGATTATCTCACCCTCAAGTTCGATAGGTTGCGCTGTTAGTATCTTGGTTTCGTTCATATTGGTAAATTCTTGGCTTCAAAGTGTTTCAAAATCCTGTCAATGATATTACCGACGGTTGTCAAATCCAAGTGTTTGTATTGAGAATTGTAGTAGCGTTTGTAACAACTACCATTCTGCACGTCGACTACTTCGTCTGTTGATGTGTTATGGTTAAACCACAGCACCACACACTCCTTCCCTGCTCGCTGTATCGTATCGGCTAAGGTTTCACGCCGTCGATTCTGACCTACGACCCCAGGAGTTCCATTAACTTTTGCTTCGATCACTATGAAAAAGTATCCACAAAAGTCTACCACCCCA
>BCSF01000863.1_pt1 | contig 10706 bp, 11 predicted proteins | sample 1016431 | NCBI WGS metagenome assembly BCSF01 (sample SAMD00045685;SAMD00045686;SAMD00045687;SAMD00045688;SAMD00045689;SAMD00045690;SAMD00045691;SAMD00045692;SAMD00045684;SAMD00045690;SAMD00045691;SAMD00045692;SAMD00045684;SAMD00045685;SAMD00045686;SAMD00045687;SAMD00045688;SAMD00045689, study...
ATAAATTCATCGTTATTAAGTTCTCCACCACCATTAACCTCATCAGAAAACCAATCAGCTACAAAAATAATCCCACTACTCATGAGTTTCCATGTTGCTTTCTATTTCTTTCAACCAATCAGAGACTTCAAATACCTCTGGAGGGTAAACAGAATTTACAACATCGACATATTTTTGATGAATTATTTCCTCTGTCATCTCCTCCCGCACATATTCCTTAAGTTCTTCTGCCATTTTCTTCTTACTTGTGTAAGCTTCAATAACATTTCTTAGGCACTTTTTATAAGATTTTTCGTCGCTAAAAGCCCATTTGGAATCCTTTACTAACACATTATCCCATACGGCATTTTCTTGTATGTTTTGAAGCTCGTACTTTACTTTAGTAAACAATGGTTTTTTGTCTTTTTTTCCATTCTTTTTGGTAAACTTTTTATAAAGAAAATCAACATGACCGGACCAAGCGGGGGCGATCACTGGAAGACCACTATACGCTGCTTCAAAAATCGGTAGCCCAAACCCTTCACCATGAGTAGTTGTCACATAGCAGTTAATCTTATCACTGTTATAAAGGTGATGAATCTGGTTGTCATTTAAATTGCCATGAAGAAGGTAGACTTTGCACTTTCTGTTTGGAATGTGACTAATCCAGTTCTTTATTGCCATGGTGCTATTGTATCTATCTGGAATAGAATTATTCATTGTATTAGTTTTAACAATAAGTCCAACATTGTCATCTTTAAACTCTTCAACAAACCAACGAACCGTAGCATCAAGACATTTTCTAGGTCCCATTTGAGCTACAGTTAAAAAATTGAAATCAGTGGTTAACTCAAGATCCAAAGACTCGGGTTCTAATTCTTTCACAGGATACCCCACAACGTCAATATGTTCGGGGTCTATAATCAATTGTTGTACTTCTTGGGTCTCTGGATTTTGTTGGGCGTATTTTGATTTCAAAAATACGTCCCTGGCATGATTTGACACTACGATGACGTGATCTACCTGATTGCAGTAGTGAACCCACTGAGCCGAAGCCCTATCAGTTTCTATCCCCGCTGTCACACCAATATTCTTTTCCGCTATGTTTTGCCACTCGTTTGGTATTAACACCTGTAAAGATAAGTCCGGTCGAAAGTTTGGACCTCTTTGTTCCATTTTTGCAATGGAGTGAAGTATACTTCTGTTTTCTTCTGTGTCTTTATAGGACCAATTTGTTTTACCCCAATTAGTTGGAGTTACATATATGTCAAATAGATCTGGTCTACTCATAAGCGCTCGAAATACACACCTAGCGTGTTCTCCGTAGCCACTCCTGCTGAGTATTGGACCTTTTATTAGAACTGTCCTCATAATTCTAGTAACTCCCATTTTTTGTGATTTTTTCTTGTTTCCCACGAGCCGTGAGTTTCATGAATGTCTGTCATTAGCTCAACCCAGGTGTTACAGAAATTTTCAAAGTTATAATTTTTCAAAACATGCTGCCTACCATTAGCACCAAGTTTTTGTCTTTCTTCTTTAGACATTGAGTAAATTTTATACATTGCATCCACTACATCATCTTCGTTTAATCTGTCCTCTCTAATAAATGGAACTGTTAAAGATCCAATTATAGCTTTAGACGCTGGTTCGATTCCAACACCAAACCAGTTCTCTCCATCTGTAACCTGTTCTTGGAGACCGCCAGTCATACTAACAATTATTGGCGTTTCACAAGAAAGGGATTCAAGAGTGCCTAAACCAAAACCTTCAGCATCGGCGATGTTGATGGTACAGTCTGCCATGTTATACATCACTGACAACTGTTCTGGGGATACTTTTTGTTTACTAAAAACAACCTGTCCCTTATCTATGCCAAGGTAATTAGCCAAATATTCTAGTGGTTGCCCGTTAGGATCATTTACTTCTGTATGCATCATCAAACATGCTTTGTCATGACCTACCTTATCTAAGAACTTCTTAAACCAAAACAACAGTGTTCCGCTTTGTTTTCTTCTTGCGTTGCGGTTGTTCCAGAAAAACATAAATTTATCTTTTACAATCGGATTATCTTGTCTGGCTTGATTTACAATATTTTGACCTTCAGCATCTTTTTTTATGTTTCTAAAAATATCTGTATTTACAGCATGAGGGACATACCTCTCGGTTACGTTTGGCGCAACCTCTCTGACATTGTTGGAGGTAACTTTTGAAATAGTAGCAATAAAGTCGTTAGACTCATACCATGGCTTATTAAAAACAGGTGCAGGATAATTATCCCAAACATGATAATATACCATTGGAACATTTTCTCTTATCTCATCCTCAAGTTGCCATAACCACTCATAAAATCTTGGATCCGTCATAAAATAAAGAATGTCTGGCTTAAAACTATTCAAAGACTGCCTAATAGATTCTGCGCTTCCATATCCGTCAACAGGCATAATAATCCAGTCATCGCCATACTCTTCGGTTTTTGAAGGAGTGTAGTCAGGGTGTTGAATCGCCCCTCCTAGAGACAAGACTTGAAACTTACCAGACTTCAACAGGCTTTCAATAATGTATTTTGTTTGGGTGCCTACACCCGATGGTAGCAATGGGTGATCGCTTAGTGTTAAAACTTTTATTTTCTTGTTTGACAAAGTGGCTCCCCCTACGAGCAATATTCCGTCTGGTAAAACTCGCAAGTCCCAAAACGGTCTTTGCAGTTGGTACAAGCAGTACGGTTCTTGATATAATTCTGTTTGTTAATATTATGCAACGCTTTTGTTAAAGCGTTAAGTGCATCTGTTGTTCTTTTTTTCGCTGCCGTCACCCGCACGAACTCGGCTTTCTTTCCAGCCTTCGCAGTTCGCTTGAGTAAAACAAAGTGACAATCAATATCTTTTGGCTCAACTTCGTACTTCTGGGCGTAGAAGTGCTTGTAGAATACAAGTTGATAGGCAAGAATTTTGTCGCTCTTCTTTTGTGGTTTCCATCCCCAAGAGCAGGTCTTCCAATCAATCAGGTGGATTTTTTCATCCTTCTTCGAGTAGACCACAAGGTCAATAAAGCCTTTAAACTTTTTTTCTGCTTCCGTGAATTCTGTGATGGGCTCGTAGAGTTGCTCTTCGGCTGCCAACACTTCCCAGTCCTCACCCAGTTTACCGAACTTGTCGGCAAGGCAGCGGTAAAGGTCAGGGATGATTTGAACGCCATTTAGCAGCCACTCTTTGAGGGCGAAATCCCTTTTGGCTTCTAGTTGGGCATCATCGGGCAGGGCGTTGAGTTCGGCAATAAATTGCTCTTTAACTAATGCCTCAATGGCACCAGCGTCTCTGTACTTTTCGGGGGAAGTCAAAGTAAATTCACAAACAGTGTGAATCGCCTTCCCAAAAGCAGTGTAGATATTACCCTCAAACTGGGCAACCTTGTCAATGTAAGTGAGTTTGTGGTAGTGGGGGCAGATGTGCCAGTTCCGCCACTCGGAATAGGAGTTGTCCCTTATACCCATCTGACCTACTTTCTTGTTAGGTTGTGTAGTTCGTTGATCTTATCATACAGCATAGGTGATACTTGGTCAAGTTTTTCTTTGTTCCCAAGATAAAAAGCTTCAAAACCAGTTGCAAAATATTCTCTCAACGACACTGAAGCGTATGGTCTAACAAACATCCCAGACGTTGTCATTTTAAGCATATTTTTACCTACTCTATTATACAAGAACTTGTCAAAATCAGAATTATATCTGTAGTTCTTAAAATTGTATTCCTTGGTCCAATAACCCTCTGATCTTAATTCAAATTCTAATTCCGCTCGTTTTTTAAGGAACTCTGATTTAACTTTGTTATCCGAGTATATAAAGTCTGTGTATCTTTCTTCTATATGGTGAGCTAATTCGTGAACCAGATCATCGAGCAGATCTTCAGCATTATCTTGCTTGTTCGTGATAAAGAACTGGGAATCTCTATAAACAGCGTTGACTTCTCTTTCATCAAACTCATCTAAATGAACTATATTAATCGCCTTTAGTCCGTCAAAATAATGTGGTGGCAGCGATTTTTCCATAGTCTTGAGAATCGCTTTAAAATTAACACCATCTGGCAAATCATCATCTTGATTGACCGGAATGTCTCCAAAGTAAAACCTCTTTGTGGTATTTTTTATCTTTTCAAAGATGTATTCGTCCAAATCGCTCATAATATATCAGCAGCCAAAGTGGCTAATCTTGACCTTTCCCCTTTTAACAAAGTTATATGCCCAGAGATACTATGATCCTTAAATTTTTCCACAGCATATGTCAACCCATTAGAAACAGAATCTACATACGAGTTGTCTATCTGTTGGACATCGCCTGTTAGAACTATTTTAGTACCATCTCCCGCTCTTGTTATTATAGTCTTTAATTCATGTGCTGTTAAGTTCTGAGCTTCGTCAACTATCATGAAAGCCTTGGAAATTGATCGACCACGAATAAAACTCATAGCTTCAATTTCTATAACACCTTGTTCCATGTTCATTTCTAGAGCAGTTTTGTCTCCAAACAAATACTCCAGATTGTCCTTAAGGGGTGCGACCCATGGTAGCATTTTTTCTTCTAGGGTCCCTGGCAAGAAGCCAATATCTCTGCCAACCGGCTGAACCGGACGGGTAATTATTAGTTTATCGTACTTTGGTTTCTCTTGGTACCCCAGTACCTGTTCCAAACCACAAGCCGCAGCGATTAAAGTTTTTCCAGTACCAGCAGGACCAGTAAGCGTTACAATGTCAATATCAGAATCAAACAACAAATTCATAGCGAACTTCTGCTCTTTGTTTCTTGCTTTCAGTCCCCATATATCTTTGAAGTTATTAAGCTTTCTAAGTGGTTCATTGGCGCTAACAAATCTTCCAAAAGCTGTTTTCTTGGGATCAGAGCCGCTTCGAAGAGTTAAAAACTCATGCGGCTTTAGTTGAAGGTCTTGACTAATAAACGTCTTATCTCCAGAGTAAAATTTTTCAACAAGACTATCCTCTACTGTTATTTCTCTGCACCCAGTATAAAGACTACTGACCGATCTTACGACTTTTTTAGGATTATAATCAACACTTTCGATGCCGTGAGCATCACACTTAACTCGGAGATTAATGTCTCTAGATACTACAGCAACGTCTTCTAGGCTTGAATTAAGTTTTAAGGCAACTGCCAAAATTTTGTTATCAGAATCATCAGCATTTATACCTTTAGGCATATATTCTGGGTCATATCCTGAAACAAATATTTTACCCTTTCCTCGTCCTAAAGAAACTCCATTGATCAAACTGCCTTTAGATCTCAATTTATCTAAGATCTTGTTTATCAACCTGGCATTGAATCCGGCTGTATCTTGGCGATGCTTGTGTTTATCTATTTCATCAAGAATGATAGTCGGAACAGCAATATTACTTCTTCCGAATGAAAATAACGACTGAGCTTCTGTTAAATAGACATTTGTATCTAATATTAGTGTTTTAGTCAATATTGTTCCGCCTTACGTGGCACATAGTAAATAGATTCTAGAAAAGAAAAAAGCCGCCCGAAGGCGGCTGGTGGAGGTAGGGAGAATCGAACTCCCGTCTTGTCTAGTTCCATAGAAGGGTCGTTCACAAGGTTAGGTCTGTTTTTTTCGTCAGACAGCCCGCTTGACTAGATCATCTTATTGTGGCTGAGATAATCAAAAGCACATACAGAGACACAAATACGGCTTTCTGTTTATTGGCTGCCGTCGCCTCATGGGAGGTCAGGTTTTTAAGCTGCCATCTCCATTGAAAAATCGTCGTTTGCGATTAGAAGTTAAGCGTTTTTAGTGAGCCACGCTTCCCTCACCCTTGCACCTTTTCTACTTTCCCATCAATCGATACCGTTTACCCCCTTATATTCAGACTATACAATGATACGCAACAGTTGTCAAGTTATTTACTCTTATTTATATGCTAGCAAAGTTGTTAGCTGTTAATTGTAGAATAAAGTAATAAAAAATAGAATAAAGTTATGATTAGCTGTTTAAAGCTTGCAAGCTATTATAACGACCCTAGAACAAGTGTTAAGGCTTTTTATGAAAATAAATCTTCTTCTTGATCAAGTTCTTCACTATCTTCTTGATCTTCTTCTGATTTTGATTCTTCATATTCTGGAGTTGTAGTGGAGGGAAGTTGAACCTGAAGCTCGTCTTCGAATTTATCAAAATACAAGAGGAGGTTGGTTATGAGGTAATCGTAAAACAACACTTGGTCTTTGTCGTCTGCTAGCATATCATAAGCATCAACAATTTGTTTTTCTATTTGTTTAAAAGTTGTTTGTGCAAAATTTCTGCCAGTCTCATTTTGGTCATCAATTTGTACAAACTCTTCTTCTTCTTGAGGTGCATCAATATCAATAAATTCACCTGCTACCTCATCTCCTGTGTCATCGTCTGTATTTGATAGCTTAATTTTGACATCTTCAAATAAAGAATCAGTAATAGTAAACTCAAAGTTTTCAGGTAGTTTTTCAGCTTGTGTTGAGGCTTCTATTGGTCTTAGACTATTTTTTACAGCTTGAATTATGTGATTACGAAAAGAGTCTCTTTGCTCCTCAGAAGTAGTCAACATCTTATAGTCATCTTCAATAATAGGAATAATTTTTTCTAATAAATCAGCCAAAACATTAATACCAGTATAAGTGCTTGGCTCATCGGTACCAGCTTCTGTCTCTAAAATTATTCTTACTGCCTTTTTGATCTTATCTTCAAGAAGCTTTTGTTGGTTAATTTTTTTAGCTATTCTTTTACGAACATGTTCTCTAATAAGTTCTTCAGCTATAAGTTTTTCTCGGTTTAAAGATTCCATAGTAGTATAATTACCTTCTTCTTTGTCGTTTTGCTTTATTAACTTTAGGTTTTTTAGCTCGGCGATATACATTAAAACGGTTTGGTTTACCAAAAGAACCAGCATAACCAGAAACAGATCCACCAGCCATTGTCGATATTTCCTCTATAGTGGAATCAATAACTCTATTCAGGCTCTCATTCGAGGAAAACAAGATACCAAGGGCTATTTCTTGGTTTTCTTTGCTAAGGTGTGGAGGGAGCTTTGATAATAGTTTTTGTTTTTCTCCCCCTGCAACCATGTTTCTAAGTGCGGTACCGCCCATGTTTTTGCCGCCATATACTGGCATGACCATTTCTTCAACAGAAACCCCAGGGTTATTTCTTTCAGCCCAAGATTGCGCACGAGAATACCTTTTATCTCCTTCATCCTTATCACTCTTCCCAAGAACCACGGTGTCACCTTCAGAAAAATAATCTTTATCTGCAATTAAATCATATACATCAGACACAGGAGTTTTACCTTTCTGAATTATGACCTTAATGTTATCATCATTTGTGGTATAAATATCCCAGAGCCTTTTGGATTGATCTGCTGTTATTTCAATTTGTGGCTCTACATCAGAAAATCTTGAATTTTTTCCTACAATGACTATGACCTCATCAATTTCAGGAAGGGAGGATAATTCTTTAGCTAGTTTATAATGTCCAGCATGAGGCGGTTTAAAGCCCCCTGGTAAGAGCGCAACTTTTTTACCATCTGCTTCGGTTAGATTTGATACTTCGTAGTCAATATTTTCTGAGGTTACGGTTTTGGCAGTTTTTGGATATTTGAACATCCCAAGTATTTGGTTCAAGGGAGCAAAATTACCAGCAAATTTATAAGTGTGCCCATTATAATCAAAAACAACTGCTTCTATAGGAGTAGTAATTTGTGAGAAATCTTTTATTTTGTTTAAATGAAGTTGCATAATCTCCATGGCATGAGGATTTTCTGCACCTGCCGCTGTTATATTTCTAACAGCTTTCGCTAGTTCATCTTTAAGTCTAGAGACTTCCTTACTATTATCTGCAATGAAGACACTTGATAGACCCTTTAAGATTTCTACAGTATAATCATGTATTGCTAATTCAATAGGAAGAATCGCTTCTCTTAGAAGGTTTGTTTTGGAAAGTACGATGTCATCTAAATCTTTTTTATCTTCTGGGTTTAAGCCTTTCTTTAAGGCTCTTTTCCCAATATTTCCCGGTAAACCAAGGAGATACTTTACCAACTCTTCTTTCAGTTTCCTGGGTAGGTCAGTCTGGATACCATTCAGCAGCCTAGAATATAGATAATCTTGAACTGTTGAATTATCATTTAAACCCTCAGAAGCTATAGCCGAATCAATTCTACTAATACTATCATTAAGAACTTCTTTGTTTTCTAACTTTCTCAACTGTACAGCAGCACGCCGAGCTAGTGAAAAATCATGACCATGTAGTGAATTTTGCATTCTTTCGTATGCATTGTCAAGAGTCTCTAATGAACCTTCAGGTATTGGCTCAAGGTCTCCTGTTTCTCTGTTATAAGAAAAATGACCAACGTCGTGTATCTTTAGCGTTTTGTTGTCATACTTGATAACATTTACAGAGCCAGGGTCATTAGGATCATCTTCTGTGCCTGGGTCCATGATTTCAGCGTTATACCAAATATTTGTATCAGGACCAAATATTCTCTGCTTTTCTTCATCTGATAGGCTCTCTACTGCTTTTTCAAAAGCGTCAAAACCTCCAGTGAAAGCCTTTTCTAGACCACCTCGACCCGCAAATTTTGTAGCTAAACCAGCAGCATCAAGACCTCCGGATTTATAGTGCCCTTTATTCCGAGCACCCTTAGCTCTTCCTTCTGGAATAGAATAAGATAAAAATAGATTTTGACCGTCTACCTTTTCTTCGACATCTAGCTCGGCATTAGCGCCCGCTTCCATAATCTCCTTCATCTCAGCAAAGGTTAGATTACGGTTGTCGTAAAGGTGGTCCATATGACCTGCTACACCACCCATTTATTTTTCCTCTTTAAGTAAATTTAGCTCTTCTTCTAGGGATTCTATTCGCTCATTGAGCGACCTTAGGTGCCTCTTTATACCACGAAGATGCTCTTTTGCCAAGGAAATTCTGTTAGTGTCTCTCTTGTTAGTGACACGAATATTATTAACAATATCATAAAGTGCTTGCACTGAAGCACCGGGATCAAGGTTGATACCTTCTCCGAGAATGAGTTTCTTAGTCAGCCTTCTTAGCACGGGACTTTTTCTTTGCTTTTGGTTTTGCTTTCGCAGGAGCTTCCTCTTTGGCTGCTTCTTCTGCTGGCGCTTCCTCTGCTGTTTGAGCCTCTTCTGCTGCTGGAGCCTCCTCTACGGGAGCTTGTTCTGCTACTGGTGCTTCTGGGGCACTTGCTAAACGTCCTTCTTTAGCCCAAACATTTTTTTGATATAAAGCTCTTTTGGCTTTTCTTTTTCTGCTCATTTTATAGTTTCCTCCGTAATAATGAAACCAGAATAATTAGTCTTTACTATTTGATTTAGTGCAACAAAGATTTATTGACACTAGCCCTCACCATGGTGGAAGCCTTCATTAACATCAAATTCGTGATTCCTAAAGTATCTAAAAACATATCCTAAGATATTAATACTACTAGCTGTTGAGGCTTGTACATACAATGTTTTGTTTGATACTGGATTACCTGGCAACACAAGAGAAAGCCCCATTTTACTTTTAATTGGCGTAATAATAATATCACTAGACCCTTCCAGAGTAGTTATGTTATCTGTTGGGTTTTTGAATGACATGGTGATATAAGCATCACTATCCCCATAATTCGAAGCATATAAATAAACTTCATCTAGTGCAAAAGCAGGAGATTTATGCACAAATGTAGCGGCGTCTTTACCTACAGTAGCTGGTATGTTGTTGCCAACAGCGATATCTAAAGGGTGCCGACTGACGGTGCCTTCCCTAGAAACACGGGCATCGAGTTCATCTAGGATATATTCTTGTACTCTGTCTCTAAATCCCATAATAATTTTCCTCTCTTAGACCGACCCTGACTCAACCAGATAAACAACCCCGTTTTCAATGTTAAGGTAAAATACTTTATCTTCTCCAGCTTCATCGGTGCCATGAAAATATAAGTGATTATCAGAACCAGTTATGTATATATCTGCTTGGGTTAATAAAGTTTCACCATCGAATCTAAAGTAGTTGTCATCGACTGTATCTCCAAAATACGTCTCCTCTACTTCTCTGTAGGATAAGAATCCATTTACGACAGCCATTTCAAATTTAGCAATCTGTCCCGAAGTGTTTGTTCCCTGGAAATATAAATTACTTCCAGACCCGCTCAGATAAAGACTAGCGTCGGTCAGAAGAGTATCTCCATCAAACCACATTGCTGCTTCTTCTGGGGCACTTACTTCAGAACCACTAGTTTCTCCAGAGCCGCCTCCACCTGATGAGACCCCGAGATTATCTAATTGTGTTTCGATTTCAAGAGAAAAGTTTATATTCCCTAGAGTTCTTCTCTCAAGATAAGGCATTTAGTTATCTCCGAACACCTCATTGAGATTTAGCCTCATTTTCTCTATCCACAAGCGGTCAATCTGAGTATTCAACTTTGGGGGATTGTCTCTTTGCCAAATTTCCATCTCGCCTTTTGCTATTGCCTTTTTAAGGAATACTTTGATAGCAACTAGCGGAGAAGATAATCCAACGTTTTCTATCATTCCATATCCAGCAAAAATAACGCCAACTAATTCGTTATTTTTATTTATAATTGGCGACCCACTAGATCCAGGCTTCGTTGGAATTGTGTAAACTGAATATCCTCTGTTGTGGAACCCAGAAAACTGTCCTTTGAAAATTAGAACAGTTCCTTGCCAATACAAACCA
>BCSF01000864.1_pt1 | contig 10703 bp, 14 predicted proteins | sample 1016431 | NCBI WGS metagenome assembly BCSF01 (sample SAMD00045685;SAMD00045686;SAMD00045687;SAMD00045688;SAMD00045689;SAMD00045690;SAMD00045691;SAMD00045692;SAMD00045684;SAMD00045690;SAMD00045691;SAMD00045692;SAMD00045684;SAMD00045685;SAMD00045686;SAMD00045687;SAMD00045688;SAMD00045689, study...
AAGTTAAAAATTATAGTGATCTATGCGCTGAGAGAACACAAGAAGGTGACCTAGTTTACTTTCCAACTACAAAAGCATTTTTCGAGATACAGTTTGTAGAACATGAACAAACGTTCTATCAACAGAGCGCTCTACCTGTTTACAAATTATCTTGTACTAGATTTGAGTACAGTTCGGAAAGAATCGATACAGGTATTGCTTCTATTGATTCTGTTGAAGACAATCTATCAACAGATACAATGAATTTTCAGTTTACACTAGAAGCAGAAACAGGATCAATTGTGTTAGAGAGTGATATAGGTGATACTAACTACTTGTTAATGAAGAATTTACAATGGCAACTCAACAACCAGTAGATCAAGGCAAGGCATTTGAAACTGCTGCTGGTACTAATACATCATCTACAGCAGATGACATATTAGATTTTAGCGAAAGAAATCCTTTCGGGGAAGTGGATGATTATTAATGGAAAGAGATAGACATAGACAACTAACAGATTATCACAAGGCAAGTGAAAAGAAACAAAAAGAAATGAATCTTGTGAAAAATTTAAAAAAAGAAGTTAATATTGGTGCTAACGGTACTCAAAGATACATAGTAAAAGAAGGTGCTAATAAAGGTAAAATAATTTAATGTTTGGACAACATTTTTATCACAAGTCAATCAGAAATACTGTAATTGCGTTTGGTACGATATTTAATAATATCAATATTAAACGTACGGATTCTAGCGGAAATCCTTTACAGACAGTTAGAGTGCCATTATCATATGCACCTAAAGAAAAATTTATTGCAAGACTAGATCAAAATGCAAACTTAACTGGAGACGATTCAAGCGTGGCGATTACTCTACCTCGAATGTCATTTGATGTCACTGGTTATTCCTATGATCCTTCTCGTAAGTTAAATAAAAATCAAAAGTATAGTGTTGCTAAAAACGCTAGTGGAGATGAAAAGAAAGTATATACTCAATACTCTCCTGTGCCTTATGATGTAAGTTTTGAATTAAATGTTTTTACTGCAACCTCTGATGATGGTTTACAAATCATAGAACAAATACTACCATACTTTCAACCAGACTATACAGTCACTATGATTATTGATAGAGATTATATGGATACAAAAAGAGATATTCCTTTTGTATTAGAAAGTGTTGATTATGAAGATAGTTATACAGGTGCATTGACAGAAAGAAGAAGAATTATATACACACTAAAATTTACTGCAAAGATATATCTATATGGTCCTATAGGATCAAGTGCAATTATAAGAACATCATCAGCAGATTTATATACTAACACAGCAGATCAAAGTCCATCTCGTAATGAAAGAGTTACGGTTACACCTAATCCATCAGGTGCTGATAAAGATGATACATACACATATACAACAACATTAGAATTTTTTAGTGATGGCAAAAACTATGATGAGGAAACTGGTAACGATACATAATAACAAAAGGTTTTAAAATGAGTAATATTGATGATAAACTAAACGAAGTGTTGAATATAGCAGAAGAAGTGCTAGATAAAAAAGAAGAAAAGAATCCTTTAGAAATCGTAAATGAAAAACCTGCTGTAGTGGCGCCTGTAAACAAAGACGCTGATACAGACTTTGAAACTGGTAGAGGTGAACTTTACAAGTTATTAGAAAAAGGTAATGAAGCGATAGACGGAATACTATCATTAGCAAAAGAAGGTGAACATCCTAGAGCATATGAAGTAGCAGGTCAATTAATTAAAACACAAAGCGAAGTTGCACAAAATTTATTAGACTTACAAGAGAAACTTAAAAAGATTAAAGATGTAAAAGAATTAGGACCAAAGAATGTCACTAATGCTTTATTTGTAGGATCAACAACTGAACTACAAAAGATGATAAAGAAAAATAAAGATAAAAAATAATGTCAACACAAGATCAGTATTTAGGTAATCCTAATTTAAAAAAGGCACACACTAAATCACGATTTACTCCTAAACAAGTAGATGAAGTGATAAAGTGTATGAATGATCCTAAGTATTTCATAGAACACTATTTAAAAATTGTCACGATTGATAAAGGTTTAATACCTTTTGAGATGTATGACTTTCAGCGGAAGATGGTAGATACTTTTCACGACAATAGGTTTACAATATGTAAATTACCTAGACAGAGTGGAAAGTCAACTATCATTGTCTCCTACCTCTTACATTACGTTTTGTTTAACGATAATGTGAATGTTGCAATACTAGCAAACAAATCTTCTACGGCAAGGGATTTGTTAGGGCGATTGCAACTTGCTTACGAGCACTTGCCGAAATGGATGCAACAAGGCGTTCTTAACTGGAACAAAGGTTCCCTAGAATTAGAAAACGGAAGTAGAATCGTAGCGGCGAGTACATCTTCTAGTGCTGTTCGGGGAAGTACCTTTAACATTATATTCCTAGACGAGTTCGCCTATGTACCCAATAATATTGCCGAAGAATTTTTTAGTTCAGTATATCCTACAATCTCATCTGGTAAGTCTTCTAAAGTAATGATTGTATCTACACCTCATGGAATGAATATGTTTTATAAGATGTGGACGGATGCTGTTAATAAGAAAAATACTTTTCAACCTATTGAAGTACATTGGTCAGAAGTACCAGGTCGTGATGACAAATGGAAAGAACAAACTATTAAGAACACAAGTGAGGCACAGTTTCAAACCGAGTTTGAGTGTGAGTTTCTAGGTAGTATTGATACTCTTATCAATGCAAGTAAACTTAAAACAATGGCAATCATTGATCCTAAAAGAAGTCCTGAAGGATTAGATGTTTATGAAATGCCTAAAAAGAATCATACTTATGTCACAACAGTTGACGTTGCAAGAGGTATTAATAATGACTATTCAGCATTTATAGTATTTGACGCAACACAGGCACCATATAAGATAGTTGCAAAGTATAGAAACAATGATATCAAACCAATTGTCTTTCCGAATATATTAAAGAAAGTAGCAGATTATTATAACAAGGCATATGTGTTAATAGAGATAAACGATTTAGGTCAACAAGTAGCAGACGCAATGCAATTTGAATTAGAATACGATAACATGATGATGGTTACACAACGAGGTAGAGCAGGTCAAGTATTAGGTGGCGGCTTTAGTGGTAGAGGTAATCAACTAGGATTAAGAATGACGAAAGGTACTAAAAAAATCGGAACTTCAAATCTGAAAAGTCTGATAGAAGGTGATAAGCTAATTATTCAAGACTTTGAAATTGTATCTGAACTATCTACTTTTATTGCTCGTGGTAAATCTTTTGAGGCGGAACAAGGTGCTCATGATGATTTAGTAATGTGTTTAGTTATCTTTTCATGGTGTGCTAATCAAAGATACTTTAAAGAATTGACAAATGTTGATGTAAGAGGTCAAATGTTTACAGATCAACAAAATGCCATAGAGGCAGACATGGCGCCTTTTGGGTTTATTGATGACGGAATAAACGATCCAAACGGAAATGATGGTTATTTCGTTGACGCAGGTGAAATATGGCGACCAGTGACTTATCGTAAGGGCGAATAGTAGAGATGTGGAAATAGATAAATATCTAAAGTAAAAGGGTTATAACTAATAAAGATTAATATTAATATTAAGGAGAACTAAACATGGCTTTTCAAGTATCACCAGGTGTTAATGTGACTGAAAAGGATCTAACGAATATCATACCAGCAGTATCTACTACTTCTGGAGGTATCGTGATGACAGCAGAAAAAGGACCAGTTGATGAAATCACTACGGTTACATCTGAACAAGAGTTAGTTGACATCTTTGGGAAACCAAATGCAAATAACTTTGAGGAATTTTTTACGGCTGCGAACTTTTTAGGATACGGAAACAATCTGAAGGTAGTAAGACCAATCACAGGCATGGTAAATGCCGTGTCGACTGGTACTGCTGTCTTAATTAAAAATACGGCTGACTATTTAAATACTTACTATTCAGACACAGGCGCTGGACAAGTAACAAACATTGGAACATGGGCTGCTAGAGAACCAGGAACATTAGGAAACAGTTTAAAAGTTTCTTTATGTCCTAACTCTACTGCTTTTGGACCTCATTCACAAAGTGGCACTCTAATAGTAAATGACGCTACTGCGGCTATCGGAGATACAACCATCACAGTAGATGATGGATCTTTGGTTCAAGTAGGCGACATACTAGAGTTTGGAGACGCAAGTGCTGTGCCTTCAACTTCAGGTGCACCTTCTGGATTCTTTTATAAGGTAACAGCAATTTCAACACACGTTTTAACAATCGCAAGATTTAATCCTCAAACAGGTGAAACTGAAACTGGTGGTTTAAGACACGCTATTGTTGATGACGCTAAATTCCTAAGACATTGGGAATACTACTTTAACTTTTCTAGACCGCCAACAACAACAGATGACGTATCTGCTGCTGGTGGATCAAATGACGAAATGCATATTGCAGTAATAGATGAAGATGGTTCAATCACAGGAACTGCTGGAACAATCCTAGAAACTTTTGAAAGTGTTTCACAGGCTAATGACGCTAAAGACTCATCAGGTAACTCAAACTATTATCCAGATGTAATTTACAGAAATAGTCAATACATCTATTGGATAGATCATATCGCTACTTTATCAGATGGTGTTGCTAAGACAGGAACAACTTTTGATAATACAGTTGGTGACGCTTTTGTAGTATCTAATACTTCACTTACTAGTGGAACAGATGACTTTGTTGCTACAAATGCTGAGATCGCTACTGCATACGAGAAATTTAATGACAAAGAAAATGTCGATTTAAGTTTACTATTATGTGGACCTTCTCAAACAAGTGCTGACGCAACTGGAGACACAAAAGCAACTGCCGTTATCGATATCGCTAATGACAGAAAAGATTGTGTTGCTTTCATATCGCCTGCAAGAGCAGACGTAGTTGGTGTTGCAAACGCAGTTACACAAACTCAAAACGTAGTAGGATTTGCTGATGGTTTACCATCTTCAAGTTATGCTGTGATTGATAGTGGTTACAAATATATGTACGACAGATACAATGACGTTTATAGATTCGTTCCTTTGAACGGAGATATTGCTGGTCTTTGTGCTAGAACTGACAGTATTGCAGACGCTTGGTTCTCACCAGGTGGCTTAAATAGAGGTCAAATTAGAGGTGCTGTTAAATTAGCATTCAATCCAAACCAAGCTCAGAGAGATGAATTATACAAATCAAGAGTAAATCCTGTTGTATCATTCCCTGGACAAGGTACTGTATTGTTTGGTGATAAGACTGCTCAATCTAAACCTAGTGCTTTTGACAGAATAAATGTTAGAAGACTGTTTATCGTATTAGAGAAGGCAATTTCTACTGCTGCTAAATTTCAACTATTTGAATTCAATGATGAATTCACTAGAGCACAATTTAGAAATCTAGTAGAACCTTTCCTAAGAGATGTACAAGGTAGAAGAGGACTTACAGACTTTTCAGTAGTTTGTGATGACTCTAATAACACTTCAGACGTTATTGATAGAAACGAATTCAGAGCTGACATTTTTGTTAAACCTGCTCGTTCTATTAATTTTATTCAACTTAACTTTGTGGCTACAAGAACAGGCGTTGCCTTTTCTGAAGTCGCAGGATCTTAATAGAGAGGAGATAAAATAAAATGCCAAATATAAATGAATTCAAATCTCGTTTAAGAGGTGGCGGAGCACGTGCCAATCAGTTTAAGGTAACTTTACCTTTTCCTGGTTACGCTGCTGTAGGTGGTGAAACATCTGATCTTGCCTTTTTATGTTCAGCAACTGCTCTTCCTGGTCAAACAGTAGGACAAGTTGCAATACCTTTTAGAGGAAGAATACTTAATATCGCTGGGGATCGAACTTTCGAACCTTGGACAATTACGGTGTTAAATGATACTGACTTTAAACTGTACAGAGCATTTGAAAGATGGATGAACGGTATAAACAACATGACTGACAACGAAGGTATAGCTAACCCTGCTGATTACCAAGTTGATGGTTTTGTTGACCAGTTAGATAGAAATGGTAACACATTAAAATCTTACACTTACAGAGGGTTATATCCAGAAGCATTAGCAAACATTCCGTTAAGTTATTCAACGAATGATACTATTGAAACTTTTGATGTGACTTTCAGATACCAATACTTTGAAACAGATACGACTACATAATATACTTAATAAGTTAAATCGAAAAGGAAAATTATAATATGGTAAAACTACTTGGGTTCGAGATAACAAGAAAAGATGACGATCTGGAGAAGCCAGCGAAAGCCAAACAGGCTTTCACTATACCTTCTCCAGACGACGGTACAACAACTATATCTGCTGGTGGTTACTTTGGCCAATACTTGGATATGGAGGTTACTGCCAAGAACGATTTTGACTTAATTAAAAGATATCGTGAGATTGCACAACATCCTGAGTGTGATACGGCGATTGAAGATATAATTAATGAGGTTATCGTTTCTAATGAAAGAGATCAAGCTGTTTCATTATCGTTAGACAAACTTGCTATTTCAGAAAATATTAAAACAAAAATTAGAGCAGAATTTGATGAGGTCTTACGTCTATTAAACTTTGACGAAAAAGGTTTCGATATCTTTAAAAGATGGTACATTGACGGAAGAATTTACTTCCATAAGGTAATCGATCCTACAAGTCCTCGAAAAGGAATTACAGAAGTTAGATATATCGATCCTAGAAAAATTAAAAAGGTTCGTGAGATAACTAAAAAAAGAGATAATAAAGGCAAAGGTATTGAAGTTATAGAACAAACTGCCGAATGGTTTGTATATAATGAAAAGGGAATGTCTTCAGCAAATTCTAATGCTGGTATAAAGATTGCAACTGATTCAATATGCTATGTCACTTCTGGTGTTGTAGATCAAACTAGAAATATGGTTATGGGTCACTTGCATAAAGCAATTAAACCTACTAATCAGTTAAGAATGATTGAAGACGCTGTTGTTATTTACAGAATAGTAAGAGCACCAGAAAGACGAGTATTCTATGTTGATGTAGGAAACTTACCTAAAGTAAAAGCAGAATCATATTTAAGAGATGTGATGGCAAGATACAGAAACAAACTTGTTTATGACGCTTCAACTGGTGAGATAAGAGATGACAGAAAACATATGTCAATGCTTGAAGACTTTTGGCTACCTCGTAGAGAGGGTGCAAAAGGAACTGAAGTATCTACATTACCTGGTGGTCAAAATCTAGGTGAAATTACAGATGTTCAGTACTTTCAAAAGAAACTTTACAAGGCATTGAATGTACCAATTTCAAGAATGGAATCTGAACAAGGTTTTAATCTTGGTAAGGCTGCTGAAATTACTAGAGATGAATTAAAGTTTACTAAATTCATTCAAAGATTGAGAAAAAGATTTACACAAGTCTTTGGTGATATACTTAAAACACAATTAGTTTTAAAAGGTATCATTACAATCGAAGATTGGCAGACAATTAATAGTCATATTCAGTATGATTATTTAAAAGACGGATATTTTGCTGAATTAAAAGAAGCAGAAATTATGCGAGAAAGATTAAGTCTTGCACAAGAAGTAAGTCCTTATATAGGAAAATACTATTCTGTTGATTTTATAAGAAAAAAAGTATTAAGACAAAGTGACGAAGATATAATTGAAATTGATAATCAGATTGCTGATGAAATTAAACAAGGTATTATCGCCTCACCTGAGGGACAATCTATGGATAATGATGATGATAATACTGATATAAATATAGGAGATGAATAATTATGCCAAATGATAATGTAAAAGATATGGTCAATTCACTTGCAAGTGGTGACAATGTTAAGGCTCAAGACGCATTTAAGAATGCTTTGTCTGACAAAATCGGACAAGCACTTGATGATAAAAGACAATCAGTTGCTACGGACTGGTTAAATAGTGCTCAAGATCAAGAAGCAATAAAAGACGCTAGTGGATTAGACGCTGGTGCAAGTAGTGTTGTTACACCAGGACAAGAATCGCCTGTTGAAGAACCTGCTCAAGATGTTGAGATAGATCAAGGTGGAGAAGTTGATGAACCAGCTGTCGTTCCAGAAGTTTAAATCATCTTTAACAGAGATGAAGGAAGACAGTCCTAAAGAAACTGCGGAGTTTAAGAAATTATCTCCTGCAGAAAAACAGGCGGTCAAAGATGTATTTACTATGTTAGGTAATACTAAAGGTGAGATCATAAGTAAAGTTGATGGTATTATCAAACAAGTAGCAAAAAAAAGAAACGTTAAAGTGTCTGCTATAGAAGACTACTTTGACAATGAAATATTAAGTTAAAGGAATAAAAAATGGCAATTGCAACAAGAACACTCAAAGATACGGTAGTCGAAACTGGTAGTGGTGCGTCAGGTGGTAAAGTTACCATTCTAGTAAACATGGACGATAACACTACTGAAAACTCAAACATACTAGACGCAAGTGGATTATCTGGACATGCTAACGGTGCAAAATTAGATATCACTAGAGTTTGGTGGAGTTTAGTACAAGGTACTGCTGACGACAATACAGGTCATGTACAGATACAATTTAAAGGTGCTTCATCTGACACAACAGCAATTCAACTTGCTGGTACAGGTCACTATGATGGTACTGCTGGTAAAATTACAAATAACGCAACCAACACAACAGCAACCTCAGGCGATTTAGAGTTAAGTGCTTTTGGTACTTCTGGTAGTGTTATTATCGAATTAAGAAAAGACGAATCATTTACTGCATAGGTTTTTCTTATGACGATTGCGAATACAAAGGTTGTGGATAGCACTTCTAAATACATTGTTCAATCAAAAGGTATTGGAAGTGAAACCGACCAGATAGTAGTTGACGCTGAAAAACTTACAAGTGGTAATAATGAATCACTAGTAAGTTTAATAGAATGTTTTTATTTGATAGAAGGCACAGGTACATTAACTTTAAGTGCCTCTAGTGAAGAAAACGATTTAACTTTGACTGGTAAAGGTAAGTATGGATTACGACCTGACCAATTAAAGTTTGGTAACGATAAACAAATATTATTAACAACTGACTCAAATGTGGAGAGTTATTTGTTAGTGACAGAATTTAGGAGAAATAACTAATGGCTGATGTGGTAACAAGTCAAACGATAGTAGATACTTCAGGAACTAAAACAGTTATGAAGTTTACAAATATAAGTGATGGATCAGGTGAAACACTAGTGACAAAAATGGATGCTAGTGCTTTGACTTTCATGACCGAAGACGCTAATAGAACGATTGCAAAAATTTGGTGGGCAGTTAATACCACTAATGGTAAATCTGGAGTAGAGTTATTGTGGGCAGGAAGTGGCACAAGTGCTGCTGACGCAACAATAGGTTTCTTTTCTGGAAGAGGTTATCACGACTACTATACGGCAGGTAATAGTATTCCTAATAACGCTACATTAACAGCAAACACTAGTCCTGCTGGTGATGTATTACTTTCAACAAAAGGTTTTGTTGCAGGTGATAACTATACTATTATTATTGAAGTAAGGTAAACAAAAGAGAAGGTGGAGAGATAAATGAAATTAATAACAGAAACAATTGAAGATATCGAAGTATTAACTGAAGCAACCTCTAACGGTGATAAAAATTACAAGATAAGAGGTGTCTTTATGCAAGCGGATATTAAAAACCGAAATGGTCGTGTTTATCCTGTACAAACTCTTGCTAAAGAAGTTAAGAGATATAACGAACAATTTATAAACAAGAAACGTGCTTTCGGTGAACTAGGACATCCAGACGGACCAACAGTAAACCTAGAAAGAGTTTCACACATGATTACTAGTCTAAAACCAGAAGGTAAAAACTTCATAGGTGAGGCTAAAATAATGGATACACCATATGGTAAAATCGTTAAAAATTTAATTGACGAGGGTGCTCAATTAGGCGTATCATCAAGAGGTATGGGATCAATACAAGGCAGTACTGTCGGTAAAGATTTCTATCTTGCTACTGCTGCTGATATAGTTGCAGACCCATCAGCGCCCGATGCTTTCGTAGAAGGTATCATGGAAGGTAAAGAATGGGTATGGGACAACGGAGTACTGAAAAGTATGGAAGTTGAGAAGTACAAACAAGAAATAGAGAAAACTAAACGTGCAGAATTGGCTGAAGCGAAAGCCTCTATTTTTAACGACTTTTTATCTAAACTTAAATAACCTACGCAACTTATAAAATTTGCGAAGGGATTAAGAAGGTAAATATTATAAATAATAATAACTAAAATTTAAATTTAAATTTTTATTAATAATCAAGGAGAGACCGAATGTCAGAAACTAACAAAGAGATAGAGAAGTTGGATGAAGTTAATGTTGCCGCTAAAGACGGCGCTCCAGCTGAAACTACTCACCTTAAAAATGACGCAGTTGATATGGGTGCTCCAGTTGTAAAACCAACTGACAAGAATCCAGATGCTGCTTCTAAGGCAAAACAAAATACTTCGGATCCAGCACTTAAAAGCGCTAAAGACGGCAGTAACCCTGCTGGAAAAGGCGACATGAAACCAACTTCTATGAAAGAAGAAGAAATCGAAGCAACAGAAGGACAAGAAGTTGTTGCTGAGGAAGAAACTAAAGAAGAATCAAAAGAAGTTGAGATCGATTTATCTGCTGATGTTAAGGCATTAGTTTCAAATGACGCTGATTTATCTGAGGAATTCAAAGATAAGGC
>BCSF01000865.1_pt1 | contig 10685 bp, 16 predicted proteins | sample 1016431 | NCBI WGS metagenome assembly BCSF01 (sample SAMD00045685;SAMD00045686;SAMD00045687;SAMD00045688;SAMD00045689;SAMD00045690;SAMD00045691;SAMD00045692;SAMD00045684;SAMD00045690;SAMD00045691;SAMD00045692;SAMD00045684;SAMD00045685;SAMD00045686;SAMD00045687;SAMD00045688;SAMD00045689, study...
AATCATTAATGATTGCTCTATAAGGTGCAGTATATGCGTCTTCCTTTTCTTCTTGCGTACCAGGTAAAAAACCCATGTCTCTTGTCGGTACAGCAGATCGCACAATGACAACCTTTTCGTATTCTTTCTTTAACACTGCTTCGAGTGCTAGGTATAGAGAGATAAATGTTTTACCAGTACCAGCAGATCCATCTAAACACATATGATTACCAGAAGCAAATGCATTGAATGCGCGCTTCTGATTCTTAGTTAATGGATCTAACTTAACAAGGTGTTCTATTTTTAAATTAGTTGGCTTCTTACTCATTTAGTTTGTATTAAATGTCTATCAGCTGGTGGCATGCCACTTTTAATTTTGTCTTGAACTTCTTTCCAACCATCGCCTGCGCGTGATAAAGCATCTCTACCGCCATCTGCTGACAGCGCTGCAACTTTAGTATACACTCTTTGCAAGTGTGGATTATCTAATAAAAACTGATCATATTCGGATATCTTAACCATGTGCTCTTCAAGCTCATCAGTTTCGTTATTTTTAAAATCATACAATGGCATAATTAAACCACTCCGGTACGTTACGTTTGGTCCATTTCATTGCGAACCTTGATTGTTTAGTTTGGTAAAATGCCCGAGACGATTTGACTGGATCCTCGAACATACATTCTGGGTTAGAACCCATGGCCAATCTGAAAGGAGATTTGCCATCTGTAAATGTAATATTCTTTGGTGGATTTTTCAATACCGTAGCAAGTTTAGTTTCAGTAGCATGAACTTTACCATACCTATATGTATACTCATCACAGAGTGCAATGAAATGTTTATAGTGCCATTCATAGTTACTTGCGTTTTCGCGAGTCCATACTGTACAAGGGTGATTCATATGCACTGCCTTGTATAGAATATTCTCTTTGTATCCATCAAGCTTCCAGTATTTTACCATACGCTTACCAGACTTTGATGGTCTCATTTCAATTGTACCATCCAGCATCCGATGCACAGTAGAGAGCATCTGGCCAGATTCCACAACCATTTTGGGTATATGTTTATCGCACTGTAATTGTGCAGCTTTCACAGGATCAGTATCTAAAATAAATATATTCATAATGTATATTCTAATGTATATTTGAATGTATATTATATCACAGTTTGAGTAAAAAGTAAACCCCCTTTCGAGGGTTTACTTGAGTTTTGCTTTAACCTCCGGCGGCCCGCATGTACTTAATTGTCTCGTCGATATACTCGGCTTTCCTTTGCATCTTATATGCTAGAGTTTCTTTACCTTTCTTCAATAAATTCTTACGATAGTGTAGTATCTCATTACGATCTTTTTTCAAACGTTCAATTTCTTGACAATTCATAAAAGCCTTCCTTATGTTAGTTATGAGTGTTATTACTATCATAATATAGACCTACTCTGCTATTAGATCAGGAAATGCTTCCCGACATAGCTTTTTGGTAATGCCGATGTAATTTAAAGAACCATCCTTTACTTTACACAGCAATTCGGCCTCAGCTGGAGATACTGCTTCCAATAGCCGAACGAATTGTGATTCCCTTTTTACTGGTGATAATGTCGCTGAATATGCGTTTCTAAAAAATTGTCTGAATACGCCTTCTGCAACGGCCGCGTATAAATCAGATTTAGCTTTTTCGGCGGGTGTATACGGAGGTGCACCTTCGGGTAATAGACCTAATGATCTAAGTGATGGATCAAAATTCCATTTCAATAAAGCTCTAAGCGTTTTTGAATCATTTTCTTTCAATGCTTCGAGCCGTTTAGCCCGTGTTGGTAACTTATTAATATCTTTTAAAACTTGTACTATATTTTTATCCATTGTAAAATTCCTCTACTACTTCAATCAAATGCTTGCATCTTTTCTTAATTAAATAATTCAATACTTTCATTTTCATTGGCAGTTTCTGTGTGTTATAAGTATTTATAATTTCCTGACTTAAATTTTCAGGTGTTTCGGTTAGATCGATCAATTTTCTATTGCGTTGGTAATTGCGATAGATTTCTTCTGGCATGACCTCTCTCAATCTATCTGCAGACTCGATCCATTCGTCAATTCTGGTTTGACGTAATGGTGTTTGTTTGAGTGAGTCCACAAATGTATTGTCTGGGGATAGTATATTCGGGACACCGTCTCCAGTGTCGCCACGCATAATATGATTCCACATATATGTATGTGGGTTCTTGTCTGTAACCATTTTCTTTTGAATTGGAGAAAATTGTTTAACATTATTAAATCTGTGTAGTTGAATAAAATCTTTATCTGAGGATACGATCATTACTGGCTCGTGTTGGCCAAACTCTTGTGTTTGTAGAGTTAGTGTAGCAATTACATCGTCTGCCTCAGCACCATCTATTTGTATAACCTTATACGGAAGATTTTGCTGTATCTCTTCTCGTATAGTATTTATTATTCTGAATACTTCAGGCCAATCCATATCAGAATTGTTATCGCGTTTCTTCTTGCGATTAGCTTTATATGCTGGATATGCTGTCTTTCGCCAATTGTTTGGACTATCAACACATATAACCATTTGGCCATATTCATCTCGGTATTTCTTATTGTACATACGAATACTGTTTAGAATCATATGCCGTATCATGTTTTCATCATTTAATTTCTGCACTATAATATTGCTGAGTGCTATCTGACTATAATCAAGTAATATCATCGTCGTCCCATTCACCAAGTTGTTGTTTCAATTCTATAGCTTTTAATTTAATATAAAGGCTATCCATATCTTTTTGTACTCTATGGTCTACACCTAGAAACCTTACTAGCATTGTATGAAGCATATTCACTATAACATGCATATCTCTAGCTTCAGCATATTCTTCGCTTCTCATATCAAAACCTTTGAGCCAATCTATTCCATCTTCTTTGATTAATCTTTCGACTTCATCTTCTAATGTAAGCACTAAATGCTGAGCGACATCAGTGCACTCAGCCAGATAATCTTGTAAGATTTCCGTTTCATCTCTTGGTTCTTCTACTACTTTCCCAGTGGGGAATTCTATTATTTTTCCCATAACTTGTCTATTATAACACACTCCGAGTTATTTGTACAGGGTTTTAATTGCATTTCCGCCAAGTTTTATTTGTATGATTCCATTGTAATAATCATCAGTTAGGAGAACACCTCGATCGAACTGTTCTTTTGCTTCAAGGTAAGCACATTCACCTTTAGTCTTACACAAGTGAAGGATCTCTCTTGTGAAAAGATCCTCACCGTGTTTTTGTACGTCCTCTTGCAGATGCTTATTAGAGCCGTAGTAACTTTTCCAATCACTCTCTACTAATAATCTCTGACGACGTTTTCTTGTTTTTGTTTTTGGCTTAGTCTTCTTAAACCAAAAGAATTTCTTACCAACATACTTCTGATTCGTCTCTTTGTTAGTTATCAAATATACAAATCCATATAATTGCTTTGGGTCGCAATCTTCTGGTAAGCTATATTCTTTTCCTTTATAAATCCAATCCATCTTATTCGCTGAAGTCTAATTCGTAATCCCCTTCGACTTCTTGATCAACTCCACAATACGGACAGTGTATTACTTTTGGTGGATCGTCTTCAAATGTAATTTCGCACGACGAAAAACAGTTAACACACTCTAATGATACTTGGCCCGGTATTTGCATTTAATCTCCTTAACTATCTCGATTTTGAAGCCAACGACTAAACTCTGGATAACCACCAATCGGTGTATCATCTGAGCTAATCTGAGGAACAGACATTGCGCCTGGAAACTTTTCTAACAATTCATCTTTGGTGTAATCGACACCAAGCTTTTTATAAACATATTCAACGCCACCTTGTTCTGCGATATTTTTAGCCATATCGCATCGTGGGCATTGATCTTTTCCGTAAATATTAATCATAGACTTAAACCTTTAAGTACGTTATCGTCAACATCTTGTTTTACACCACCAACAACATAAGAGCTGATTTCTGTTTCTTGTGGTGCTACCTGTACATCGCTTCCACCAATCCACTTTTGTGTCCATGGTAGAGGATTAGCTTGTGGAACTGTATAAGGGCAGTGAAGACTTAATGCTCTCATTCTTTTACAGCCAATCCATTCTATATATTCCTTTAAGATAGCTTCATTCAAACCAATCATTGAGCCATCTCTAAACAGATAACTTGCCCAAGCTTTTTCTTGTTCGATTACTGATTCAAATAGTTTAACTACTTGTGGCTCCATCTCCTTAGAGATTTTAGCGAAGTCCTTGTCTTCTGCTATTAGTTTCTTAATCATCATTGTAGTACCAGCAAGGTGTGTGTTCTCATCTCTTGCGATAAACTTGATAATCTTAGCGTTGCCTTCCATCTTCTTGAGCTCAGCGAATGCCCATGAACATGCGAAGGATACATAGAACCTAATACCTTCGAGAGCGTTAGCACTCATTAAGCACATCCATATTGCTCTCTTATGATCCATCTTACTAATATCCGAGCTTTCATTAGCAGCGATTAAATCATCGTAATATTGCGCGATATCTTTACCGCACTCTAGTATTTCCTTAACATCTAGCATACCATCAAATACAAAAGATGGATCTGGATAAATGTTACGGATAATGTGTGTATACGATCGGCTATGAATAGTTTCAAAGAACGACCATGTTTCAATCCAGTTCTCAACCTCAGGCAAAGAACAGATAGGTAAAAATGCTAGGTTAGGTGCACGACCCTGTACTGAGTCGAGTAATATTTGCCTCTTGAGGTTGGAAGTAAAGATATGCTTTTCATGTTCAGTCAATCCATTAAAGTCTTTCTTATCCTTAGAAATATCTACTTCTTCTGGACGCCAAAAGAATCCTAATTGCTTTTCAGTTACCTTGTCAATAGAAGGATACTTTAGCTCATCAAATCTTTGAATATCAACCGCCTCATCAAGAAACATTTTCTTGTCTAGGTGAGATTTTCTATTCTTTTTCAATACTGTCATTTATGGTTCCTTTAAATTTTGCAGCTTTCGCAATCTTCGTCATCGTAGTTGGACATTACATTTGCAGCATCTTCTACAGCTGAAGGTAGATCTTCCTTCATCTCGCCAGCACCGTCAAAGGTGTTGAAATAGTACAACTGCTTTAGACCGAACTTATAAGCAGTAACTAAATCTTGGATCATTGCTGACATTGGTATCTTATTATCATCAAAGTGTTCAGGGTTATAAGACGTATTAACTGATATTCCCTGATCAACATATTTCTGTAGAATAGCACAAATCTTGAGATAACCATCTGGTGATTTCTGATCCCATAAGAGATCGTACTTATTTTTTAGATGGTGGTAACCAGGTACAACTTGAGCTAGAACACCATCTTTGCTTTGCTTATAAGATACCAAAGCTCGTGGTGGTTCGATTCCGTTTGTACTGTTACTAATTTGTGCGGATGTTTCTGCTGGCATTAATGCCATGAGAGTGCTATTACGAATACCTGTATCTTTTAACTGGGACCGCAATGCATCCCAAGGTAGACGTTCGCTATGCTCTATTAAATTATCTATCGCACTCTTATATGTATCAATTGGGAGCGTTCCAGAACCGTATTTTGTCTCATTATTTAAAGGAATTTTGCCTTTTTCTTTAGCAATATCTGCAGAAGCTTTAATGAGATAATATGACCACGCCTCTGCATATTTATCGACTTCCTCAAATGCTGACTCATCGTATTTCATTCCTCGTTTGGCCAAGAAGTATGCAAGGTTGATAATACCAATACCAAGTGGACGACGATTCATTGTGCTACGTTCGGCAGCTTTAATTGGATAGTCTTGGTAATCTAGTAGCTCATCAAGAGATCTCACAGCTAGATCACAATATTTTTCAAACTCATTGGGGTGATTAATCAGACCCCAGTTAATTGCTGATAATGTACATAAGCTAATTTCGCCATCTGGATCATCGTATGATTGCAGCGGCTTGGTTGGTAGATCGATTTCACAGCATAGGTTACTCATTCGGATAGGAGCTTCTTCAGCTTTAAATGATCCATGGTCGTTAGCATGATCTACATTCATCACATAAATTCTACCTGTGTCCTTACGCTCTGTTAGTAATGATTGGAATACTTCCAAAGCTGGTAGTGTTTTCTTGCGAATAGAACGAGCACGTTCGTACTTCTCATATAACTCTTGGAATTTATCTTGGTCTGCAAAGAATGCTTCGTATAGACCTGGAGTATCGTTTGGATCAAAGAAGGTAATATCACCCCCGCTGATTAGACGCTCATACATTAGTTTATTTAACTGGAATGTATAGTCCATATGCCGTACACGAGTTTCTTCAGTACCTTTATTGTTCTTCAGTACAACAAGATCTTCGAACTCATAGTGCCATATTGGTAGGTAAACAGTTGCTGCGCCACCACGAACACCACCTTGAGAACAAGACTTAACAGCCGATTGGAAATACTTTAGGAATGGAATCAAACCTGTATGAACTACAGAGCCATCACCAACCTTAGCACCTTCTGCTCTAATCGAACCAGCACCTACACCGATACCAGCTTTCTTAGAGATATATTTTACTATACTGGTGCTAGTAGCATTAATACTATCAAGAGAATCGCCTGATTCAATAAGCACACAGCTTGAGAACTGGCGAGTCGGAGTTCTAACTCCCGCCATAATTGGAGTGGGTAACGAAATATAGAAGAGAGATATCGCATCATAGTAGTCCTTAACATACTTTATTCTTGTTTCTTTTGGATAGTTAATAAAGAGCGTAGCAGCAACCATCATGTACAACATCTGAGGAGTCTCATAATGTTGCTTAGTTCTACGATCTTGGACGAGGTACTTACCTCGGAATTGTTCCATACCAGCATAAGTAAACGAATCATCACGATCATGCTTAATATACGCATCCAACTCGTCGATTTCATCTGGATCATATTGTTCCATAATAGAACCATCGTATACGCCACGACTTACATTCTCAATAATCAAACGCTTTAGAGTCCATGGCGTATAATCACCATAAACTTCTTTACGCAACTTATAAGAGATAAGTCGAGCAGCTACAAACTGGTAATTTGGGGTGTGCTCTGAAATAAGCTCTGCAGCCGATTTAATAAGTAGCTCATGAATATCATAAGCAGGTATCTTATCATACAGCTGTATGTTTGCTTTTAATTCGATCTCTGACATCGATACGCCAGCGATCCCTTCGACGGCCCATTCCAAAACCTTGTGTACTTTTTCCAAGTCAAAGTCTTGAGACGTGCCATCACGTTTCGTTACTTGTATAGACATAGTATTATTTCCAATCATTTAATTATGTATATTATATCACATCTTAATGTGATTGTAAACAATTATTTTGATTTATCTTTGATTCTTTTTTCTACCCAAATCGGCATTTCACCACTAGGTGCGATGTTCTGCAACTCAGTAGTAAGGTGTTTGGCTAGTTCTTTGCGAACTGTTGGTAGTGCCCAGATAATTCCCAGATCTTCTTCTAATTGGTCCAAGCGTTCTGCTTGTACTGGAAACTTTTTACGGAATTTGGCATCCTTTTTGGCCATCTCAAGATCATACTTCTGCGCGAAGTATTCCATAAATTGATCGACCTTTTTTTGAAACCAGATGCCACCTTTGGTGTCTTGGAACCATTGGTAGAACGAGCTACCAATGATTGAGCCAAGAATAGATTTAAGTGCGAGTGCGACGAGCCAAGACATATTATTCTCCTTCTACTTTGCGTTGTAAGTTATTTACATAGTTACCTATGCCGTGATCGGTAAACATATCGAAGAATTTGCCTTGCTTCCAGCCAGCCCAAATGCCACGGAACATATCTTTTACTTTTTGCCATACGCCTAAATCACGGATGTTACCATAGGCGTTAAAATAAATGAGTTCTCCATCATGCTTAAAGAAGAATAAGCAAGGTGGTACTTTACAAACGATATCGTTATTATTAACGAAGCGATAGTGAGGGCAATCCAGATTATTAACAAATCGTGCATTACCAACTCGAGGTGATCCAAAGGTATAAACTTCTCTAGCTTTACAGCGACTTGCTGCGATTGTTGCCATACCTCCGCCAAGAGAATGACCTGTAACATATAGATCTTTCGGTTTAGCTAGCTTATTATTCTTATCAATTTCTTTTTCTAGCTCATCCCATAATTCATCTACTTCGCTTTGGAAACCACCGTGTACTCTACCACCAATCTCTGCTCGTCGTTTAATAAATTTAAGATCAGCTAGTACGTCGTTTAGTTTAGTTGGTTCAGTTCCTCTGAATGCGAACCATAATGAACTAGGGCTATATGCTACTAATACTTCAGCACCATCTCTTGCAATCAATCGTGCTTTTGTGAATCCTAATGCTTTACATGCCTTTTGACCTTTGGTCGCATTCATATAAGCAATTGCTGAAAGATGAGAAGCAACCAAAGCTCTTTCCCATCGCGTCATGTCCTTTTTAATTTTCATTTTCTTTTACCTGTATTTCTACCGCCGCAGCATCTGCGTCGTTTATCGTTACGTTCCGGTAATATACTATCACTTCGCCTAATTGGTTAATATACCTTTTTAGTTCTTGCGTGTTATACGCCATGTGCTTATAATCCTCAACACTCATGGCTACGAATACGATATCACCCCCATGCTTCTTCTTTATATCATCAATGAATTTATCTAGATATGTATATCCTTCAGGGTATAAATCTTCCTTTCCAAGCTTACAGTCTCTTTTTTTAGTCTCTGGATTCTTAATGCAGTTTTCTATAATAACGGCATCAGAAACTACATACCATTTGGGCTCTTTAAGATTAAGTGGACGGGGAAGAATAGGTTGTACTATATCTATTTCAATAGGTTTGGTAATTACTTCTACTTCTTTTGGCCCTAATAACGAACATGCACTAGTCGTTAAGAGCACTAATCCGAGCGCTATCCTCTTCAATACCATCGAATACCTCCTTTGTTGCATTATTAAATCGAAGCTCAATCATACCTGGTTTTGCACTTGCTAATTTAGCTATATTGTGTCGTCTGAATATGTCAAGATATTCAGTCATTTCTGCTTCGTACTGTTGGTTTTTAACCTGGAGACCGGTTAGTGCTTTCGTGGTTTTTTGTAGATTTTCCTGAACTGCAGCTAGTGCTTCTCTTTGTTCAGCATCTCTTACCTGATAGGCAGCATTAAGTTTTTGCAACTCAATATTTTTATTATAGAGAAAGTATCCTCCTAAACCCATAATAACAATCACTCCAATCAAAATTTTTGACATAATTTATTTTACCTCAGCTTAAAATATATGTGAATATTTACTCGTATCCTCTATAAACGGTTCTACATCTGCAAATGAAAGTACGTATCCATTAATAAAGTTTTTACCTTGTAACAAAGTTTTAAGTAGCCTGTGTCTGCCGTCAATCATTCTATATTTTTTATTTTCAGGATTAGACAAATCATTTAATAATATACAAGGGTAGGATGTATCTGCCGCTATATATCTTCTATTATTAAGCTTTATAGAATCTAGCTCTTTATGAAATATATCATTTATAAAGATTTTTTCAGATTTTAAATTTCTATCCTCAATGATGTTAAAAATATACTCACAATTAAGTATTGTAGGCATATCATATATTTGAAATTCATCTTGCATCACATGTATCATATATATTCTACTTTTGCTTTTTAGCTTCCCTCGCTGCTCTTAAAGCATTCATTCTTTCAACAAACTTTTTACCTTCTTTAGTTCTGCCTCCTCTAATAACTATATCAGCAGCTAGTTTAGTAGCTCTACCTGCTAGATTATTGAATGCTAAATCTGCTTGGTCAGGAAACTGAGTAACGTATTCGTTTACGGCTTTGTCCATCTGGTCAGCTGATATAAAGTAATTATCAACGGCTCTATCTATACCTTGTAATTTTTCGTTTACTGTGTTATATTGTTTTAACCCTCTACTCTCTACCGCTCTACTACCGTCATTACCGTTACCAAACTCAATAATAGTACCGTCAGGGCTAGTCATACTACCGCTAAAGCTACTGATTCTATCGTACCTAGAACCGTTACGTGCTAATTCCATAGGACTAACAAAATCAGTTTTTCCATTAACTTTATCACGTACATACACTGGTGAACCGCTAGTGGGCATTATAGTAGCTACTTGACCTTCTGGTAAATTTTCAAACTCTGTAGGTGTTAACCATTTTTCCATAGTCTCTTCACCATCTTTAATAGAATAGAGTTTCATGTTAGTACGCTCATCGTGTCCCGCACGTATTTGACCTGCGTATTTAGGATCATTTTGATAAAAAGCTAGTTGGTCTTGGTTTAAAAACACATTCATATTTCTACCGCTGTCACTCATTACGGTAAACGGTTTAAGTTCACTATTAGTAGCTACCCTAACCATTCCAGGGAAAGCTTTAGCCATTCTATTAAATTCAGTGTCACTTAAAGGCAGAGTTTGCTTGTCGCTAAACGTGCCACTTGTACCTACGATATCGTACATTTTAGGAGCTTTTAAGTCAGCCATTTTTAAACTTTTATTAAAAGCCATTCTATCTTTTAAATCAGTGAGCATCAAACTACTTACTATATTATTGATGTCACCTTGTTTTTTCATCTCTAGTCCAGCTATAGTTTTTTCGTACTCTCTTTCTTCTTTTCTTGCTGTACTCTTACCTGATATAAAAG
>BCSF01000866.1_pt1 | contig 10673 bp, 23 predicted proteins | sample 1016431 | NCBI WGS metagenome assembly BCSF01 (sample SAMD00045685;SAMD00045686;SAMD00045687;SAMD00045688;SAMD00045689;SAMD00045690;SAMD00045691;SAMD00045692;SAMD00045684;SAMD00045690;SAMD00045691;SAMD00045692;SAMD00045684;SAMD00045685;SAMD00045686;SAMD00045687;SAMD00045688;SAMD00045689, study...
GACGAGGATGGTAACACTACACCTACTCACGATCATGTATTAGTAAAACTCGGTGCGCTTAAAAAAACAAAGTATTCTGTGGATGCCTTATGGAAAGATATAGATGCAAGTCCTTATGGATGGAAGTCTTACGAGATAACACTAAAAGATTCAGGAGTCCACACTTTTTGGGGGCATAACTTTAATGATATAGAATAATGTCAGAATTGTCGAAAGATACAAAGTTTAATATGTCAATAGAAACTATTGTAACGCTTATTATAGCAATAAGTACAGCAACAGCTTTCTATGTAAATTTAAAAGGTCAGATAGCCGAAGCTATGGAAAAACCCAAACCTGTTATCTCAAGACAAGAGTATGACCTAAAAGATAACGCCATCCGAAACGAGATTATGAATAATCGTGAGCTGATAGAAAAGAATTTTGAGAAACTTGAACTGATTGAGCAGCGTGTATATGAATTAAGATGAGAACTTTAATAGTCTTAGCGTTTTTACTTTTTACCCCTTCATCTTTAAGTAAGGTAGAAAAAACTGATATTACTGTACTACAAGTTAATTCACAATGGAACAAACAACACAACTTAGACCTTAATGGACTTATAGGTTGTGAAGTACAATTTGCATGGCTTGAAGAGCAAAGCGATAATTTTAAGAAGCAAGTGCAAACTGTACCTATTGTAATTTTATATCATAAAAATAGACCTGTACGTCAATGGTCTGCTGATTTAAGTTTTAAGTTAGACGTAGATATAAACGAAATACAAAGCGTAGTAGATAAATTATGAAATACTTTACTTATACAGAGTTTGATAGCCCTGATGAAGTAGGAAGTGGTAAGAAAATGCATCCTGATATCTTAGAGATGTTAGACCAAGCAAGGGATAAGTTTGATAAGCCTATAAAAATAAATTCAGGTTACAGGTCTGAGGCTCACAATAAGAGGTGTGGAGGGACACCTAACAGCAGTCATCTTAGGGGTTTAGCTGCGGATTTGTCGTGCAAGAACTCAGTAGACAGATACCATTTAATCAACTGCCTTTTAGACGTAGGCTTTAAACGTATAGGCATTGCAAATACTTTTATTCACGTAGATATAGACCCTGAAAAGGCAAATGAAGTAATATGGACTTATGCGTAGTTTTTCAATTATACTATTATTCCCTACCTCGTTTATAACAGGTATATCTTATTACCCTGCAACAGGTAGGTACAAATTCAATGAGCTGAATATATACTTATTTGTAGTACAATTACAATTTAGAAAATATGAGTAAACGTAAATTTAAAGACACGAAAGTAGGTAGGTTCTTAGCATCTGTGGGTTCTACGCTTGGCGATGGAGTAGGCGATATATTGCCCGATAATGGCTTTCTCGGCGTGTTTAAGCGACTTATAGCACAAGATAATACCCTAACCCCACAAGATAAAGAAACTGCGTTAAAACTTATCGAGATTGATGCACAGGAGTTTTCAGAGATTTCTAAGCGTTGGAGTAGCGATATGACTTCTGATAGTTGGTTAAGTAAGAATGTAAGACCATTAACGCTTATATATCTAACTCTTGCGACCACAATCTACATTGTTCTTGATAGTTTGAACATAGCTTTTGATATAGACGAAGCGTGGATAGAACTCCTAAAGACTTTACTCGTTACAATCTATGTGGCATACTTTGGTAGTAGAGGTTTTGAAAAATTTAAAAAAATCACTAAGTAGTATATATATATAATATATAAAAAAATATATATAATTTATAATTAGTATATTTATACTTAAATAAAATATATATATATATATTATAATAAAGCAAAAAAAATGAAATTTGATTTAAAAATAGACTACTTAGGTAAAAAAGAAACTAAAGGGGATACAGAGAAAGATATGTATCACTTAACATTCAAAACGTATAACGCTTCTATTGAGGGTAAGTTTGAGAAGTCAGAGATACGCCATATAATTCAAATCTTAGATAACGCTGTTGTGTAATGCCTAAGAAGGTATCACGCAAAAATCTTGTAAAGCGTTTAGATAATATCTTTAGTCAGTACATACGACTTAGAAACGCTAATGCTCAGGGTATAGCTGAGTGCTACACTTGTGGTAAAAGAGACCATTGGAAGCGATTACAAAACGGACACTTTCAAAGCAGGAAGCACTACGGAACGAGATGGGATGAAACAAACTGCCAAGTACAATGCTCAGCTTGTAATGTGTTTAGATATGGCGAACAATACAAATTTGGTGTCAGGTTAGATGAAGATTATGGTTATGGAACTGCTGAGAGATTACACGCTCAAGCTATACAGATCACTAAATACTCAAACAATGACTTGCAAGAGTTAATAACTAAATACACAGCTCTTGTCAAAAAGAAAATGAAATAGTACCTTTGCACTATCCTATTCTTTTAGGGTACGTTTTAATGTTATGCTTAGGGGGGTGCTTTGCCCCCTTTTGTTTTTTAAAAAAAAGTTTATATATTTACACCAACATTAAAACTTTATTATGAAATTCAATTTAAATACCGAACAGCAAGATGCTATACTCTACGCTGTTACTTACACACTCGCTAACAAAGGCGATATGTCTAATCAAACCCTAAACGACTTATACGATATACTCGATATGTTTAAAGAGGAAGAGAATAAACGATACGGATTATATAGTGGAACTCATGAAGGACTTTGATAAGGCACGATTAGAAAGTATGGGCAATAGAATAGAAGAGTTAGAAGCTCATATAGAAATTTTAGAAAAACAATTAGAATTATATTATGCAGAGTAAAATCACTCAAATAGAACCGAAAGGTACTTACACAAACGCATCAGGTACTTTCAATAAGTATCAGGTGTATCTCGCAAATGGTAACAACTATCAGTTTTTAGCCAAAGGCGATTTTAAGAAGCAGGTCGGACAAGAAATCGACTATGAAGTAACGAATGAGCAATACAACACAGCAAAGCTCATATACAACAAACCCATACAAGCAGCACCGACTGCAAACAGAGAACAAATCATTGTTCGCCAAAGTATGGTAAAAGCTGCTGCGGACTTTCACGCATCAAGACCGAACGCAGATATCGAAACAGTTATACACGATGCGCAATTATTAATAAACTTTGTGAACAATGGGTAGTATTATTGGAACTGTCAAACGAGTAGGACAAACAACTACAAAAGGTAATTATCAATTTAGAGAACTTGTATTAAACACTAAAGAGCAATATCCACAGATATTAAGCGTGATATTTTCAAATGACAAATGCATCGCTTTAGACAAATACAATGAGGGCGATCACGTAGAGGTTCAGTATAACCTTAGAGGTCGTGAGTGGACTAACCCACAGGGGGAAGTCAAAGTATTTAACACAATACAAGCATGGAAAATCCACAAACAAGCAGAGGGTGTCGAAGCCAAAGAACACGCACCTGATAGAGCAGATTTACCATTTTAACCAAGAGGGGGCTAACCACCCCCTTTTTTTTATAACTTTACCAAATGCTAATAAACTTTGACAAACATCTCAAGAAACTTAACGATATACGAGCAGGAAAAGTAAACGAGGGTTTACGCTTAGGAGTAGATAGATTAGACAATCACTTTAGACTTGTATATGGAAATCTTAACTTTATTTTAGGACACGCCAACACAGGTAAAACACACTTAGTATTTTATTTAATGTTTCTGTACTCGCTAAAGCATAATGTCCGATGGCTTGTGTTTAGTAGTGAGAACGAACCCTACGCACTTATACGAAAGCTCATAGAGTTTGCAGAGGGCAAACCGATAAACCAAATAGAGAAAGAGGACTTTGAAAAGCAATACGAATGGGTGTATAATCATTTTAAGTTTGTAGATACTGAGAAAGCGTACACATACAAAGACCTTTTAGAACTTGCTACTGCTGTAAAGAAAGCATGGGATTATCAAGGGTTTTTAATTGACCCTCTAAATAGCTTAAAAAAGAATATTCCTAAGAACTCAAACAGCTATGAGTATGGGTATGAAAGTCTAACTGATATACGAATCTTTTGCAAACAGCATAACATTACTACGTGGATATGTGTACACGCTGTAACCGAAGCATTAAGAAAGAAACATCCTCAAGGGCATTACTATTCAAACCATCCGATACCACCTATGAGTAGCGACTCTGAGATGGGTGGAATGAGCATGAACAGGGCTGATGATTTTCTTGTGATACACAGATACATCTACCACGAAACGGATTGGATATACTCTAACCTATATTCAGCCAAAGTTAAAAACCAAGAATTAGGGTACAAACCCACACCAATAGATGACCCTGTAAAGTTTAGAAGTATATTAAATAACGTAGGTTTTGAAATAGATGGAAAAAATTTAGTAACTTACAATACCAAAGAACAAACAGATTTACCATTTTGAAAATCACTTGCGAAGATAACATGGAATTGATGTCAAGATATCCTGATGGGTATTTTGAGTTAGCTATCGTTGACCCCCCTTATTCTAACGACACTAAAGGTTTAGATAATTGGCTTCAAGACATGAAAGGTAAAAAAGCAAAAATTGGTGTTAACAGAACAGAAACTTTAAAAAATAATGCACCTACTAAAGAGTATTTTGTAGAATTACAAAGAGTTAGTAAGAACCAAATAATATGGGGTGTAAATTGGTATGATTATTATTTAGGCGTTGGTAGAATAGTTTGGGATAAAGACAATAAGGGTAGTAATTTTTCAGATTGTGAACTTGCATATAATTCAACAAAAACAAAATTAGATTTAGTAAAAATTAGATGGAATGGTATGCTTCAACAAGATATGAAAAACAAAGAGATACGCATACACCCTACTCAGAAACCTGTTAAACTCTACGAATGGCTTCTGATGAATTACGCTAAAGAGGGGGATAAGATATTAGATACACATTTAGGTTCAGGTTCTATTGCTATTGCTTGTCATAATTTAGGGTTTGACCTTACTGCTTGTGAGCTTGACCCTGAGTATTACAATGCAGCTATGAAACGAATAGAAAACCATAAAGCACAACAAAGATTATTTTGAAAACTACATTAGAGAAGATTGCAGAGAAACACGATGATTGGCATAGGATAGTGTTATCCTTTGGGTGCAAAGAGTCCATAGCTGAGGATATAGTACAAGAGATGTACATCCGTATTCACACCTACATTACAAAGGGTGTAGATATATCGTTTGATGATGATATTAACCACATGTACATCTACCGAACTCTTAGGGCTTTGTTTATAGACTTGCACCGAAAAGAGAAAAAAATCATAAAAACTAACATCGATAACCTTGCTGACTATATAGATGAGCAGGGGGAATCAAAACAGATAGATGTTTGTGGTGCTATGCAACAAATGGATAATCTGCTTGACAAAACCTTTTGGTATGATAGAACTGTGTTTGAGATAATTAGCGATGGTATGCCTATTGCAGAGTTGGCACGAAAGACAAACATATCTTATTATTCTCTGTACTTTACATACAAAAGAGTTAAGGATTTAATCAAAAATAATATAGAATGGGATTAGGGGATTTAGTATTTTACTTTACAAAATACACAGGAATACGTTATATAGTAAAGAAGATATCCAAACTTATGGGTAGAGATTGTGGCTGTGATGAGCGCAGAAACAAGTGGAATAACATAAAATTTTAGGATGCCAAAAGGACAGATGACCGATGAGCAAAGACAAAGGTGGAAGCCCTATGCTGAGCTTTTAAGTGGTAATATGACCGAGAAGCATTACAAGCTGATATGCGAATTACACGCTGACCTATATGCTCATAAGTACCACGAACCTTGCACCTGTTCGCCTAAGCGTATTAAGGAATGGATATACCAAATAAACAAGATATATGCCTTATAAGTATAAGCAACCATTAAGCGATGAGCTATACCGAAAGCTAAACAAAGACAAGAGTGTCAATCATTTTTTTCAGACTAAGTATGTAGGTAAGTGTATGAAGCTCATAAGCGACTTTCATAAATACCACGAAAGCAAAACGCATAAGGATTGGGAACACTCGTATAGATGCTCAGTAGGATATAAGCAGTTATCTTATGTAAGTCAACGCATCCACCTAAAGAATCAATGGATACCATTAGAGCAGGTAAAGCAATATGTTTTCTATCGTGTAATAGGACAGACTTGGAACGGATACCAACAAGAGCTTAGCATAATAGACGAACTCAAAGCAGAGTTTACAAACATAGATATAGTTAAAACAGACTTTGAGAAAGACCACACCTATTGCATAGATGCTGAGATAATAAAAGATGACTACATTGTCTTAGGGATACAAATAAAACCCATCTCATACAAGATGATGAATACAGCTTACCAAAACAGAGCAAAGGCAAACCACAAAGAAAAGAACGATAACTACGCACGTATGTTCGCCCCCTACGTTTATGTTTACTACGATGATAACGGAATTGTAGATAAGCAGGAAACGATAAACAAGATTAATACAATAATGCACTTAAATATATAGTTATGCCATTACCAACACCAAAACCACGAGAGGACAGAAAGGACTTTATGGCTCGTTGTATGGGTAATCCCACAATGATTAAAGAGTATCCTAACACAGACCAAAGACTTGCTGTGTGTGCTGTTCAGTATAGAAAAAAATAGAAATTTGTTTATTAACATTTTTTTATTATATTTGTATAACATTAAAACGATTATATGAGAAAATTATTCAACTACTTAAATAGCATTGAGGGTACTATGTACGCTATTGCTATCACAGTTGCCTTTTGGGTAGCTATCTTAGATATATTACTAATCACTTACGTTCTATTAGCATGGTTTTCAAAATAACACCCACAGGATTATATATTGTCAATAAAGGCGATAGGATAGAAGTAATGACTCAAACAGAGTTTAACTTATACTACACTCAGAATGTGTGGTGGTCTAAAGCTAAAAAGTATTTAGGGATATGAAGATAGACTACGCACAGATAGGACTTGTAGGAATTATTATATGCTTGATATGGATTTTGGTCAGTTGCAATATATGATTGACTCTGCTGAGATTTTAGAAACCATCAGCAAGTGGCAAAAGAAGTCAGACAATGAGGAACTGCAAAAGATATCAGAAGCAACCTTACGACTCGTGTTCTATATCAATCAATTAGAGTTAGAACGATACAGCTATAAGCGTATCTTACGAGAAGAACGTCAATCAGTTATTAGAGCTGTGGAACGTGCAAGACGAGTAGAGAAAGAGTTAGAGAATTTAAAAGAGAATAAATATGGAATTAATTAAAACAACAAAAAAGAAAATTAATTTGTGTACTGATTTAGAAAAGGATTATGATAAAGAGTGCATGAATATAAAGGTCAAATACTATAAGTGTCAAGATGACCCTGACGAACCACCATCACTTATACCACATATAGAAGCTACATTTTTAGATGATGCACTTGACCCTATTAAGGTTACGTATGAATTTGAAGATTATATCCAAATTGATACAGATGGCTATTCGCATATTGATTTAACTAAAGACCATGTATTGTTTTTGCTTGAGTTTATTAATTATAGTGAAAGATTAGATTTAGAATCTTTAAGAACGACAGAGGAAGAGGTAGAATCATTAAAAAATAAAGATGGAATATAGCGATTGGCTAAAATATAACGAAGAGTCAAACCAATGCTCAATGTGTGGTACACCCATACGAGAAAGCGAATTATATTGTAGTGGAACTTGTTTTGAAGCAGATCAAAGATGAGCGAGATAACACTACTAAATGGGGAACGCTTTAAGAAAGACACCCTCATAGACTTATTAAGAGAAGATGAGTTTTACTATGGGTATATGGCTAAGGCAGCATTAAGCTCATCATCAATCAAGATGCTACACCAAAGCCCAAAAAAGTATAAGTTTGTTACAGACTATGGTTCGCCTGATAGTCAAGCCCTGCGTGATGGGTGGTTGTTTCATACTGCTATCTTAGAACCTGATGTGTTCAATGACCAAATCTTTGTAGATGTGCAAAGTAAAAACACAAAGAAGTATAAGGAAGCACTATCAGAGCATGGCAAAGTATTCACGATAAAAGAGAAACGAGATGCTGAAAGGTTAGCTGATGCGTTTCTAAGAAACGAACAGGCATTAAGACTATTAGACAATAGCGAGTTTGAAGTACCTGCCTGTGGTATGATAGGTGGTTATCCCTTTAGAGCAAAAGCAGATGTGTTAGGTAAAAACAAAATCGTTGACCTAAAGACCACAACCGATGTAAAGGGCTTCCCTTACTCAGCTCGTAAATATGGGTATGATATACAAGTCTACATCTACTGCTCATTGTTCAATGTGCCTTATAGCGAGTTTAAATTCGGTGTAATGGATAAGGGAACTCTTGATATAGCAATATACGATGTATCAGAAGAGTTTTACAATGAGGGTAAAAGAAAAACACACGAAGCCATAGAAGTTTTTGAAACCTTTTTTATACATGGCGCAGATTTAGATAATTATTGTTTAACAGGTACATTATGACAGAAGCATTAAAAATAGCAAAAAGAATAAATAGGTTATCAGACGTAAACGTCTTTGAGAATAGCAGGTCATCTAAAGTAGTAGAGGTTAGGTCTTTACTTAACAAGATACTCTATGACTTTAAAAATATGACCTTAGCACAGATACGAGATTTTTACAGAAACACAGGTAAACCTATGGATCATGCGACAGTATTGCACTCATTGAAAAACTTTAATATGTACAGAAGATACAACCCAAAGCTCAATGAGTACTTTGATGAGATGATAAAGCATTACGAGCTATCGACCAAATACGAAAAACAAAAAGCAATAGAGCATAAGATAAAATACCTATCTGATGATAACTTAGAGGAAGCACACGCCTTAGTAAACAAGCTGTTCACAAAAGAGCTGATAGGATGATACTATATATGGATTTTAGTGGGTTCTTAACAACAATGGTACTATGTGCCTTCTGTTGGTTTATAGGATACCTAAAAGGATATGAAGATGGAAAAAAATAACTTTATATGCCTTGATGATGAATTTAGCTACTCACGATGCGTGTTTCAATGTAACGACTGCGCACTATACGAAAAACAATTAGATGAAACGAAAAAAGACAAGAGCAGAGATAGATAAGGATATTAAGTTTATCCCTATGCCTGAATGGCAGAATACTTATCAATCCCATAGAACAAACAAAATCTAATTGTTTTTCGTATAGGGAAATACTCAATAAACAAAAAACACTTCCTAAAGAAAAACTGTGAAGTTTTCAATCTAGATTTCAACAACCTCAAAGAAGTCCAGATAGATAATTCGGGTTTAGTAAAGAGGAACTGTGATACAACTTTAAACGTTACAGAGATAAACAAACTTTACGGTATAGAGTATAATTTAACAAATGGTTTATTACAAATGAAAACCGATTTGGAGAATTATGAAGAACATAAACATTGAAGGAACTTTGGTTGGAAAAAACTGTCCAACGTATTTTATAGCAGACATTGCAGCTAATCACGACGGCAATCTAGAGAGGGCAAAGCTGTTGTGTTCTCTTGCTAAAGATAGTGGAGCCGACGCTGTAAAGTTTCAACACCACAACTGTAAAAAGTATGTTAGTGATTATGGTTTTAAAAATCTTGGCTCAAAACAAAGTCATCAAACCTCTTGGAATAAGAGTATTTACGAAGTTTACAAGGACGCAGAAGTCCCAATTGAATGGACCGAGGGTCTTAAACAGCACTGTGCAGACATTGGAATAACGATGTTTTCTACACCATACGATTTAGAAATGGTGGACTTTTTAGATGATTTTGTTTCTTGTTATAAGATAGGGTCTGGTGATTTGGCTTTTGAGCCAATGCTTCACAAGGTAGCGAAAAAAAAGAAACCCGTAATGATTGCAACTGGCGCTAGCACTCTTGAAGAGGTCATTCGCGCTGTTAATATTTTAGCGTATCATAAAGTTGATACCGTTCTTATGCAGTGTAACACGAACTACACCGGCTTAGAAGAAAACTTTGATTACATAAATTTAAACGTATTAAAAACTTATGAAAAGCTTTTTCCGCAGACAGTCCTTGGTTTGAGCGACCATACCGCAGGACACTTAACTGTTCTCGGAAGTGTCGCCATCGGTGGCAGAGTAATAGAAAAACACTTTACAGACGATACCTCTAGAGTTGGACCAGACCACTCATTTTCAATGAATCCAGAAACATGGGCGCTGATGGTAGAACAAACTAGAATTCTTGAGCGGGCGTTGGGAAATGGTATAAAAACTGTTGAAGATAACGAGAGAGAGACAGTGGTTTTACAACGCCGAGCAATAAGGTTTACTAAGCAAATGCCTAAAGGTAGTACAATAGGTGAAGCTGATTTTGAGTTTCAGAGACCTTGCCCACAAGACCATTATCCAATTAACGATTTTGCAGAGATTATCGGTAAAAAAGTTAAAAGGGAAATACCATGTGGTGACTATCTTAAAAGCGGAGATGTTGAGTGATAATTTCAAACGATAAAAAAATTTGCTTGACACAAATTGAAAAAGAAGATTTAAGTTTTATACAAAGCTGGAGAAACAATCAAGATTTTCAAAGATACTTTAGAGAATATCGCCTTTTTTCTTTAGGACAAAAGGAAAAGTGGTACGAT
>BCSF01000867.1_pt1 | contig 10668 bp, 8 predicted proteins | sample 1016431 | NCBI WGS metagenome assembly BCSF01 (sample SAMD00045685;SAMD00045686;SAMD00045687;SAMD00045688;SAMD00045689;SAMD00045690;SAMD00045691;SAMD00045692;SAMD00045684;SAMD00045690;SAMD00045691;SAMD00045692;SAMD00045684;SAMD00045685;SAMD00045686;SAMD00045687;SAMD00045688;SAMD00045689, study...
CGTAAGTACCTAGCCCTACTTCCCACTCATCAGCATTTCTATGAGAGATGGCATAGTAGGTTGTGTCTGAGTTAGAGAGTACAGCACCAAAGGTTTGAAACCCTTCTACTGCACCAGCAAGTGTTACGTCACCAGTGCCTGTAGTTGTGGTAGTCTCTTTTACTCTATCTTTAAGAAGTAGGGCCATAGGTATAAACCTTATGCAATACGGACAATAGCGTTAGATGCGTCTGCTGTTGGAAGCTCGATAGTAAAGTCGCCGTTGGTAGAAGTTTTAGTACCACCAAAGTCAATAACTGCTATAGCTGCATTTGATTGAGATGCGTTATAGATGATACAACCATCTGCTGAAACTGTAGCTGATGACCAAGTTGTATCTGCAAAGTCTACAGTAGCAGTAGAGCCATCAAGAGCAATAACAGGACTAGTTAGTGTGTTACCACCAGTAGTGTAGTTAGTGCCTGTAGCCTCATCAGAGTTTACTGTAACGTTGCTGTAATTAGTAGTAGCTGCACCATAAGTACCTACTGGGGTATCTTTAATAAGTGCAATCTTAATTGTATCTGTATCCAGATCGTGAACACCCCCAAGTAGTTCTTGCTTGAAGCTGTTGCACATTGCCGTTGTAATAGCCATAGGGAATGTCCTTATTTAAGTAAGCACAAAGGGGCCAGTACTTGACCAGCCCCTTTATTGGTTAGATTATGCTAGGTTGTAACGTGCTGTTACAAGAGCTTCTGGACGCAAGATTTTGCGACCGTATAGGTGCATACCACGAACGATGTCAGCAAATGAATCTGGGTCACGGTATGTTTCAGTTTTGTTGATCTGCTCGGCAGTCGCAACCGCTGAGTCATGACCAGCAACAATCACACCATAGTTGTCGTCTTGTGCTGTAGTACCTGTAGTACCTGCACCTGTACCGACTGATGGTAGGTTGTTTGAAACGTATACACGGAAACCATTCCAGTTGTTTAGAACTAGTCCGTTACGCAATCCACCTGAGTCACCGAAGTCAGCATTCAATAGACGTGAATCTTCGTCCATCAATACTTCCATCATCTCTGGTGAGATTACAATCCAACGACCTGCTTTGTCAACGCTTTGAACGTCCAACAAACGGCCCATACGTGCAACCAACATTGTTGGAGATACGTATGCTGTTGGTAGTGCTGTTGCACCTGGAAGACGAGCACCAACAGGAATAGAGTCACCTGTTGTACCAGAAGATGCTGTAGTTGTGATGTTGCCAAAGTCTGACATATCCAACTTGTTAGCTGCTAGAAGTTCGTCTGAACCTGCTGCTGAGTTTGCTTTAGTGCCGTTAACAGTTGTGTTAACTGTATCTGCAACACCGTGCAACGCTGACTGTGAGTAACCTGATAGGTAACCCAAAACTTCTTGGTCATGCTGGTCAGCCAAGCGGTATGCCGCACGGTTGGTCGCAAGATCCATGAAATTTACGTGACTGTGCGCTTCTTCGATGTCATCCATCTTGAAGGCGAAGTAGTTTGCTTTGTCAACGACTAGCGAGAAATCGGTATCTGTCAAATCCTGCGCAGCGACTGTTGTGCCACGAGCATATGCAGAAACTGAGATTTCAGGTTCTTTGATGATTTTAACAGTGTCGCCTTGGTTTGCGATCTCACCGAAATAATCAGAGTTAGTAATATCTCCAACGACAGTAGACTTGCGGAAAGCAAGTTGTACTTTCTTGGAATAAATTACGGGAGAAAAGTTCCCGTTTGGCAGGTTAGTGTAACCTGACGCTACTGCAAAAGCCATGATTAAATCCTCCATGATATTTGGCTTAACAAAGCTAAACACCTACAAAGAGGCTGTTCCTTTTCTAGGGTGCAGATGGATTACAGTTGCGCTACCGTATACCTACTGGGCCTATACTTAAACAGGTGGTTCTTTTTAGTTTTAGACTTTTTTGATGAATTAGGTTGAGACAAAAGGTAGTCATAAAGAGGCTTTTGTCTCTGTGCCTATAGTTATACTGTTGATTAAAGTATTGTCAACAGGTTTTATCTAGCATTGCCAGATACATCGTAAACAAATTTACCCGAACGGATAGCCTTGTTGATATCATCAGACTTAGCTTCAAACTCTTTTGCAGACATTTTAGCTACATCTGATTCACGAATTACGTCATTAGCATCATCCACATCTACGTCTGTCTTAGTACGTCTAGTAATTGTAGATGCTGCTTCTTTGGCCTTCTCTTTCTTTGCAGTCTTAGTAAGGCCTTTATCTACTTTGTACAAGTCAATGACACGTACTACTGATGCAGGATCATCTGCATTTTCATAGAGTGCATCTTGTACCCACTTAGGCTGTTCTTCAGCCCAGTTATGAAACTCATCAGAAGCTCGAAGATCGTCAAAGTCTTCGTGAGCTTTACGGATTTGATTCTCCGCTTTTACTCGTTGTGCTTCTGTTTGTGCCTGATCTAACTCTTTTAGTCTAGCATCTGCTTTGCTAAACATTTCTTGAGCTTTCTTAGCAGCAATAGTTTCTACGATACCTGCTACGTCAGGATATTCTTTTGCCCACTCTTCAATATCTTCATCAGACTTGGGAGGAACAATAGAATCCTTCTTCATGCGTTTTTCAAAGGCTTCGAACTTTTCGTTCCATTCCTTTTCTTTTTCTTGCATATGGCGTCTTAGATCACCATATCGTTTTTTAAAAGATTTTTCTTCTGGAGATAACGTTGCTTCTTCAACTTCTGAATCGGCCTCTTTCGCTTCGACGGCTTCTTCTTCTTTGGGTTCATCTTCTTCGGTAGATTCTCCTCGTTGAGCAGCTTCAAGTCGTTTAATCTCCTCTTCTTCTTCTTCAATACGCTTACGCTTGCGTTCGTAGTTATAACCTCGATCAACAAATCCTGCTGTCTTTGGTGCTTCTACTTCTGTTAGTTCAGGCATTATATTCTCCTTATGTTGGGGCCAGCCGTAGCTGGGTAGCCTTATTTCTTACCTGCGAGTCCGCCTTTTTTGTATTGGCGTTTTGCTTTCTTTTTCGGTTTACCAGCCATCAAACCGCCTTGGTTCATACCACCCCATCCAGAACCTTTAGATACAGACCCTTTACCTCCTGTAGGTTCATCTGAAGAAGAACTTGAACCATAACCACCAGAACCTGTCTGAGTTTGTTCAGCAATACTTGTACCAGCATCAGCAGCTTTTTGAGCAATCTTCTGAGCTTTCTGAATAGCGGCTAACTGAGAAGAGTTATCGGCATTACTTGCTTGCTTTGCTAGAGATGCTGCAGCTGTTGCTGGGCTTTTTGTAGGTTCAGAAGTAGGCGTAGGAGTGGGTTCAGAAGTAGGCGTAGGGGTAGTCTTAGGGGCGGGGGCTTTAGTGGTAGTATCACCTGGTCTGATGATAGTCTCGTTTTCTTCGTCATAGGTAAGATCAGAATACTTATCAGCTAATTGTTTAGCAAGAGTTTTTGTAGAGTCAAAGAAACCACCTGGCTCAATATCATGCTTAGTTCTATAACCGTCTATAGCATCCTCTAGCATCTCAGCTTCTTTTGTCTTACCTTGTGCTCTAAGTAGTTGAGCATTAGCTGCAACTTCTGCAACCTTTTGTTGCCTGATAAACCGCCTAAAATACCACCTTCAAGCATATTACCAATACCTTGACCGATAGAGCCAGAAATCTGTTGTAAAGTGGTTTGAGTTTCTTTTTCTTCTGTACCCGAATCAACACCAAGTGTTGCTAGTGATTGAGATACAAGCTTGTTTGTATCAGCATAATCATACTTCTCATGCCACTTAGGTGGTTCTACTCTCGGACTGTCATCATCAGAAGGTGCAGGAGTTGTTGTGGCTACCGCTCTAGGTACGCAAGTCTTAGTTGTTGGATTGTAATCCATATCTTTAGCTGCACAAGACTCTGCAGTTTCTTCTGTAGTAATAGTAGGTGTTGTTGGAACAGCTTCTATCTGTCCAGACTCTGCTCTAGGAAATATTGTAGCACCTAATGGAAACCCTGTAAACTGATTTTGTTGTGCCTGTTGACCTGCAGCAAGAAAGTCTTGGTCAGTTTGAAGACCACCTGGGGCAAATCCTGCAACAGTACCACCTTCAGACATACCCATCATTTCTTGAATAGCAGATAACTCTTCAGGTGTAAGGTCATCCTCATTCATAGGACCACCAGCAGGAACAGGTTCACCACCAATTCTACCACGAGCTTCCATATCTTGCAAGCCCATTTTTGCATTATCTCGTAAATCTTCAAAGAATTTTACACCGTAGTATCTGACGACATCAGCAGGAACTACGTACTCCCCTTCAGATAATTGTGCAGGAATATCATCACGCACTTCTTTAGCTGTAGATCCTGGAGGTACTTCGTTACCTGACACAGGGTCTCTCATCATTCCATCGTCACGAAGACCACCGTCCTCGAATGCAAAACTCATTTGTTGATTCATGTCTACTGTGCCTCCTTCGGCAAATTGTCTTGGTTTATCTACTTGAAACTGCTCTCTTAGCTTTGAGATGTCGATGATTGTACCTTTATGGTTTACCTTTACTAACTTTTTTCTTTTACTTGGAGGGAGGAGTTCGTCGCCTAAAGGCTCTGTTATCTCCACAAGATTTTCTGGTTCTTGATCAGGGACATCATCAAAAAATCCTTCAGGTAGAGTAAAAAATTGATTACCTTCTTCGACGGTAAAAAAATCATCATCGTTTATTCCAGCATCATCTACAGCATTAGCTGCTGCTGCACCAGGGTTGTCATTAACCATATCCTCAAAACCCATGTCAATTAGGTGTTGTTCGGCGGCGGTTCTAGTTGGCTGGTTCTCAGTTCTGAAAGGCAGATCTACATCTCTATGTATAGTTACAGGATAATTTTTTTCCAAGTCTTCTAAAGCTTTGTTTAAGTCTGCAACATAGGTTCTGTAAAATCTATCACCTTTATCATCAGGATTAATAGTTCTGCCCCTAGCTTCTGCTATTTTACTTGCAGGTGGAATAACAATCTTATCTACACCTTCTTGATCAGCTTTGGCAATAAGAAGTTTCAGTGCTTCTTCAACAGTTTGTTTATTTTTTCTTACTGGGGGTAATGCAGTATTAGTCTCATCTCCAAGAAGTCTTTGATCTTTTTTAATTTGAAGAAATCTTTCATATAAACCATTGATGAAAGCACCATCAACCTCATCTTTATCTAATCCTCTATCCGTTATTTTTTTGTCTATAGCAGAATAGTATTTATCTAACTCTTCGTCGTATGCATCTGCCAGATCATCATAGTTAAGTCCAAACTTTTTTGTATACTCATCAAAATCTTTTAAAAACTCACCATAAGCTAAAGACTCTGTATCTATAATATACATTGGATTTTCTGAAAGTGGATCTTTAGATCTTACAATTATGTCGTCATAAGCTTTATTATTTGGACCTATAAATGCTACACTTTCAAAATCATTTACAGACCTAGTCCTATTAGCACCATCCTTTATATCATTAAGAACTTGATGGATATGACTAGAATTTACCCCTTGTTTATCTATGTAATCTTTAATTTCTTCAAACTCTACAAGTCTAGCATCTTCTACAGTACCTCTTTCTGGTGAGTAAAGCTCATCTATAAAATCTCTTCTTCTTCTGTCTTTGAATTGAGGGTGATTTAAAACCCCTGTTTTATATGGAAGTTGCAACCTTACAGGTTCTTCTGGCATTACTACACCCTCACTGTCGAGGGTCTTAATTAAACTTTTAAGCTCGTTAGTTAGATCACCATAAACTTCTTGAAAAGTGACTGGCGAACCAGCCATAGTTTCGTCTGCAGCCCTATCAAAAGCAGTGTCAAAAGAGTTTTTAGGTTTTCTATAACCTTTCTGTAAAAGATCTGATTGTATTTCTTCTACCAACAAGTAAGGTCGATCTTTACCGACAATACTTTTAAACTCTGGACTCATAGTCTTATCAACATTAAAGCCAACCATAGGGTCTATAAAACTACCCCTAACGTGAGCTGTCGTGCTTGCATCAAAATGTTGTGAGTTAGCTTTAAAAGTATTACCCGATGTGCGAGATAGAATAGGTATTGAAAAATAAGAAGTGTCTTCTGGATATCTAGGGTAACCTGTAAAACCTACTTGAGTTTGACGTTGAAAACCTTTAAAGTTGGGGGATGCCTCTAAATCTGCAAGATTGTAATATATAGATTGTGGCAAACCTGCTGGACTTTTAGTTACAGCATCTAAAAGTTCTTCTCTAGTATATCGTTTGTCTTTGTCTACAAGTCCTTCTTTATAAGAACTTGGAGGAATAGATTCAGCATTCTTTTCAAGTAGTTTTAAAAACTCTGCCCCTGTCATACCTTTACTAGGAAAAGAGTTAGTCATTGTAAGCTTACGTGTAAACTCTGCAATAGGCTCTCTAAATTTTAAGATGCCCTCTTTTGTTTCGTAAACTCCATCAGGATCAAATGGCGACTCACCTTTAGGTATATAGGTAGGTGGGTTTTGCCCAGTAAATCCTGCACTAAGGGATTGAGTTGTAGCCCTACTTGTAGGTGTCGCAGACAAGAACTCTCTGTCACCAGAAAGCATAGCTTTAGTTTGACCTACAACATCTGCTTTAAGACCACTTGGAATTGCAGCACCAGCTACAGTAGTTGTAACCTTAGCTGCAGGTACAAGCTCTAGTGCAGTAAGTGCATCACCCAGTACAGCTTCTCTAGCTTGGTTTACTTGTTCGTCAGTAGCTTGATCGTATGATACACCATACATACGTTGAAGTCTAGTGTTTAGATCTTCAGATCCAAGTCTAGTTACACTATCCTTAATTTCATTAACTACTTGTTTAGTAGTCTCTACTGGTGCTTGTACAAACTCTTTAGTACCTTCGTATACACCAACAGCTGCATCTTTTAAAAACTTAATCTCGTCTTCGTTGATAGCTTTACCAAGCTTTTCACCAAAAGATTCATACTCGTTGTCTAAACCTAAGATGTTATCAACAATAAGTTCACCCCAGCTTAGGCCTTTAGATTCTGCCAGACCACCCTCATTAAAAGTTGAGTACTGCGGATCAAAAGGAAATGGCCTATTAGACTCATCCATTGTAGATGTACCTAGAGAGAAAGGATCAACACCCTCACCTTCTTTTTTAAGAAAGGCATTAAAGTTTTCGTTATCTCTAGCTAACTCTTTAGTAAACTCGTAGTCAATATCATCATACGTAATTCTACGCACAGCTAAAATATTTTTTCTGGGATACTCTCTAATGTTTACTGCATCTCCTTGGTTACCACCAAGAACTGAAATGAAAGGGGACTCTGGATTACTATTAAAATAATCGTCTCTATCACCTACGTAAAAGGTAGCATGATCTCCTTTATTGTCACCATCAAAATCAAAGACAACAATATCACCTTCTGTGATTTTATCTATTTCAACAGGTGATCCATAATTCTTATACTTGTCTGCTCTAACTCTATCGTATCTATCTTTAGATTTAATAGGGTCTGCCTCAAGATCACTTAACACCTGACTTACAAAAGTAGCGCACCAAGCATACTCTACAGGATTCCAATCTGGATCAGAACCAAGGGCGTTTTTAAACATACCCCTAATTGCCTTGTTACCCTCTGGTGTATATTCAGACAACCCGCTGCGGTACTTTGTTAGGTCTGGAGAAATTTTATCAGCAACTAAATATCCTGCTTCAATAGCAGCGTCAATAGGGCTTTTTTTAGGTTCAGGTGGTGGGTTGGCTACATAATCTTCTACTTCAGACATAAGCTCGTCAGAAAGGCCTAGACCTTTACCCACTGACTTATTAAACTTTTGGGTCTTATTAAGATCCAGTTCTGGCTCATAAGATAGTGGTTTTGGTTGCTCTTGTTCTCCACCAAGTCCAGGTGGTAGCATACCTGTCAAATTAACCATTTACATGTTCCCTAAGAAGTAGCAAAGATCTAAGCACACGTATCTCACCCTGAGCACGATACAGTTCTTCTACATCTGTAATCTGCTCAAGGCGTTTGTGTACCTTATCTATTCGGATTCCAATCTCTTCCAAAAAAGAGTTGTACAATTCTGGATTGTTTACAAAAGGTTTCAAAGTATTGTTCACTACAAGTTTCATTGTACCTGTGGGCCAGTGTTACCTGAGAAGCCCTGTTCTCCTGGTGTAGGCACTGTACCCGTTCCTATAGTACCACCCCCGCTACCTTGCGTATCCTGCACTTGTGCCCCCGCAGGAGCGCCCTGTGGCCCTGCTGCAGGTGGACCAGGAACTCCTGGCTGTGGTTCTGGTGGATTCTCTGCTTGGAATTGTTTTAGTATCTCTGCTTGTACTGCAGCTTCTGCCATGTTGTTGCCAACTTTATCTGGATCAAGATCCATAGACTTGGCAATCTCACGAACAATATAATCCATACGAGCAAACGGTGCAAGCGCTGGGTTCTGTACGACTTGTAAGAATTGCATCAAGCGTTGGCTACGTACTTCGTTAGCCATCAAGCTTTCTGTACCACGAGCTTTAACTTCTAGATCACCTTTGATTTCTTCATCAAAGTCAAACTGCATGTTAAAGTTAAAGAAAGCTTTACCTAGTGGTGCTAGTAAGTAGTCGTCAATGTTCTTGACTACGTTTCGTATAGAACCATTAGCAGCAGACATAAGCATACTAATACCAGATGCCGTACGGCCCACACCCGAAACGCCAGTTTGACCGTGCGCAAAAGAAGGGAAGCCAGTACTTTCATCAGCCAGTACACGAGCCTTATCAAACATTTGCATATTTTCATTAGATACATTAGGGAACTTGGTACCAAACACAGCTTGACCAGGTGCCCCTCCCTGTCTCCTAAACACTTTGCCTGGATACACGGAGAGGTCTTGCCCTGGGACGAGGTTAGTCTCGTCTACCTCGATAAGTAAGTTACCTGATAAGGCAGCATTGTCAACTGCCATACGCATAAAGCCATTCATAAGTGTTTGTGTATCATCCATGTTTTCAGCGATACCTACGCCAAAAATACTGTATGGATTCATTTCATACGGTGCAGCAAAGTATGGAATGTAAGCTGGAGTAAATGGATTCATCACTAGACGTAGTACCTGTCCATTAGCAATCCAGATGTTTACACTAAGCTGATCTGCATTTTTTAATTCTGAGGGGATGTCTACCCCTTGATCTTCAATAATTTCTCTGTCTACAAAACCCCAGAACTCTAAGACTTCAAAACGGTCAGCCTTATCCTCTTCTGAGTTGTCTTCCATTATTTGTTCCCACCACTCTTTGCGATAGTTTTCACCAAGGCTTAGGGTATTATCAATAGCATTGGAACGGAAGTATGGACGATTCTTAAGTGCACGTACCTGTGAACGTGACATCTTATGGCGTTCAACTACAAACTCTGCTTCTTCCATAGTAGCTGCATCTGGGTCTGGATAGAAGTTCCAGATAGATACGGAAGTAGTTTGTGGAATTGTTTTAAAGACTGGGGAGTATTCCCCTTCATCTGACCAGTTAGGGTACTCTTTATCTACCGCAAACGGTCCTTTCATTACACCTGTACCAAAAAGTGCACATTCAAATGCAGCTGCACGTAGGTGTTTCTTTGCATGAGACTCTTCTAGTTGATCATGGATTTTCTTTTCCATTTTCTTAGCAGCAATCTCTGCAGGGTGCATCTGTACTGCAGATGGGTTTCCAGAAGTTCCAGACTTAACATCGTCAAGTACAGGTTCTAATACACCTGCCAATCCTGCTAGACGTTCTTTAAACTCTGGATAAGTCTCCCCAGGAAGTAGAGTAGCCATCTCATCGTTGCCAACTGCCTTACGTAGTTGTTCGTTTGTTTCGAAGTTTACAGTTTCTTCTACACCCTCTGGAAGTTTAGTAGGGTCAATGCTAAGTGGAAACTTGTTGCCACCAAACAAAACATCTGCAATCTGTCCATAGGCAGCTAGTGTCTTTGTCTTAGTAACTTTAACAAAGATGCGAGACTTTTCTGTAGAAGTAAACTGTACGTCAGACCCGTAAATACCTCTGTAGTTTCTGTAGGCTTTAATCCACCGCTCTTCGTCAAGCTGACGTGCTGTCTCTGCTTTGTTGAACTTATCTTTTACAAACTGGACGATTTGACCTGTGACTGGATCTGTATAATCATCCTCTGCTACATCTTCAATAGCAGAAGCCTGATCTAAATCCATTGCCATATCTTCAAATTCTTCTTCCATATCTTTTCCTTAATATCCAAAAGTGGGATCTGATGCTTGGAATCCTGTTCTTTGTGCTGCAGGATCAAAGTCAAACACATTACTACGAGGTCTTGTCATTATACCATACCTAAGAGCATCGTACAAGTGATCCTCTGCATGGGTGTCTACATCTTCTGGATTATTCTTATCAAGAGGTAGACTGGGTATCTGTGCTATGGTGTTAGTGCAATTACTAAAAAACACAACCCTAGGCTCTTCTGTAAACTCATCTACTTGTAAACGTCTATGTATTTCATTCTTACCAGCTACACGAGAACCTTTAGATCTATCTGAAGGTCTCCATCTGCAACCTTTCATAATCATCTGTTCAGCGAGGCTAGGACCAGTCTCACCCACCCATGCAGAGGATCACTTGTATGAACACCCATAAACCAACTTTTCCCCTCTCTCTGCTTCAAT
>BCSF01000868.1_pt1 | contig 10658 bp, 19 predicted proteins | sample 1016431 | NCBI WGS metagenome assembly BCSF01 (sample SAMD00045685;SAMD00045686;SAMD00045687;SAMD00045688;SAMD00045689;SAMD00045690;SAMD00045691;SAMD00045692;SAMD00045684;SAMD00045690;SAMD00045691;SAMD00045692;SAMD00045684;SAMD00045685;SAMD00045686;SAMD00045687;SAMD00045688;SAMD00045689, study...
AACTTCATAATTAGTTAACCTAGTCACATTTTTATTTATAAAAAAAGGAGAGCCTAAGCTCTCCTTCTAAACTATGTTCCTTAAATTAAAGTTCCCAATCTGTATAACCTTCTAGTGGGTTATTAACATCTAAAACATCAGCTGAAATAGGATCAAGACCTGATTCAACTCCTGCTACAATTGCTTGTAAAACTTTAACAGCTTTTTCTTTATTTGCAATATTGTCTTTTACGTTCTTTGCATAAAAAGAATTATAGCCAGATAAACCTAAATCCAAAGCACCAGATAACGCTACGTCAAATGGAGCAGGTACGTTATCACTGATATGCTTTTTAACATATTCGTCAACAACATCAGGTGCAATCTTACCATCGGTAACCAAACCGTCAATAACTTTAGCTGCATCATTAAAGTAACCAGTTACTTTTTCTTTAACACCACCTTCAAGTGTTGAAATATATGTTTTAACCGAAAAGGTTACACCGTTTTCAACAACCATAAGAATAGTGTTTAATTTCTTTTCAGCTTTCTCTTCAGGTGATAAGTTATTGTTAACATTACACCCTAAAAGAAAAAGCGAAACCAGGGGGAGTAATAATAGCTTTTTCATTAAAACTTTTTATCTATTTCATGCTGCCTTCAACATCAGCTAACTTATGAATGAGGTTAGTGACGTCATTTGGACCCATACCTGTTCGTTGAAAAGTCTTAAGAGTTTCTATACAAGACTTTAACTTATTTGCGTCTAAAGATTTTGGTTTTTCTTCTTCATACTCTCCTAAACCACCTCTATATTCTGCTGGCGTGAGGCCAGTATTGGTTGTTTGATCACCATTACCGGCCCCGGCTCCACCACCTTCTGGTCCTCTACTAGTTTGAGTACCGTTTGAAGGAAAACCTTCTTCTACATATTTAAATAGGCTTTCAAATTTCATTAATCATATTTATTCAAAGAGCCATTAACTATACGGTCAAACATTTCAGTATTGTATTTGATAGCTTCAAGTTCGGTATCACTTGTAGGTGCTTCAATATGTTCAAATAGCTTCTTGGTTGGCTTCCAATCAACACCTAAGTTATCATTATAGTACTCGCCTTCGTAACCAACCATAACTGGGTTAGATGTATCTACTGATCTAATATTGTATACGTTATTTTGTCTATACCATTTAAATTCTGTAGCTAACGAACAACCTAACAAATGGTGAGGTTTACTAAAGTTCCAAAGGCCTTCGTCAATAAGTCTTTTAACTAATTGCTGCCTGCCAGTGCTACACAATTGTAATCTATTTTCACCAACACCGGTTACATTATACATACTAAAGTCAAAACTAATAGCTATATAATCAGCATTGTTACTCATAAACTGATAACAATCGATAACTTCTTGCCAAGTTTTGCCTTGTACAACACCAATTGCTAAACCTGGTAAATCTGAATACTTTTTAGTAAATTGTTCAAATTGTAAGATAGTAGCATAACCATCTTCTAAGACATCGGGTACGATATAATAGTTAGGTTTAATTTCATTAGCCCAATGCGCATATCTATCTGGGTTAAAAGATTCACCCAATTCAAAAATAGAATTATCTAAGAGAATTTCACCGTTAGGTACTAAAGATCCATATTGGTATGTGAACCATTCACGATACTTATCTTGCTCTTCCATTAAATGGACTAAACAGTATTGATAGTCATTAAACTTAGTTGAATCTTCAAGCAAGCTCAAAGGTGATTCATGAGAAACTTGAATTCTTTCCATACATCAATTATATGATAACTCTAAGAATTTTCAATAGCGTCTTTTTTTACAAATCGATTGTAAATTATTTTACCCAACTCAGCGGAGAACTTTCTTACTTTATACTCTGGTTCATCAAAAAAGAAAGCGTGGGTAATTTCTTCTATTATAACGTTTAGTTTTCTTCTTTTACCTAAACGTTTATCTACTAAAATTTTTCTATCTTTATGTAACGGGTCATAACAAAGCCCTTCTGCGGATAATGCTTTGCTTATAGATTCAAAGTATAGAGGAATTCTTTTACCATCAAATCTTTTTACGTAATGATCTGCTCTTTTTCTTTTCTTTTTCATTACCAAAACCAAACAGTATAATCTTCACCCGCGACATCTTCCGGTAATATATCTCCATTAATTTTAATATTCATATCCAAACCTTTCTGAAAGTTCTTTTAGTTCTTTATACATTATACCTGTGCTCCTTAATTGTTCAATATGTAATTCATTTCGTCCTAAATGCTTTGATATATGATTTTTTTGAAACATATGTTCACCTTCTTTTTTGCTTTTTAACATTACATTATACCAACTATACTCTGATGAAAAATCATAAACTTGATTGTCGTTAACATAAATTTGAAAATGTTTATCTGCAAAATCTCTTATATAAAAATGATTGTTATAAAAATCTTCATATCTTATTGGATAAGCTCTCCCGGATTGATCTAACTCTTCTATCCAGTCAAACTCTTCTTTAGTTTTATCAAAAGATTCACGAATATTTTTTTCTGTATATTCATGATCCATCATATGTAAATAAGATGAAATGCTGGCTACGGGATGTCTTCTTAAAGTAACAAAGTAATCACAACTTTGAGGCTTCATTGGAGAAATATGATACTTTTTAACTATGTAATCTCCGGGGAACGTTCTAAAGAAATTATACAATAATGTACTTCCGGTTCTCATTGGAGAACTTACTAGTAAGTATTTGTCCATACAATTATATTATCACATGAACCAGCGAATTCTATCTATGAGTTGAGAAGCACCTCTACGTTGCTGGCTATTATACTTAGCAGGAGAATTTTTAATAAAGTTAAGTTGTTGATGAATAAAAGCTAAATTACCTTTTTGTTTTTCATCTTGAATTTCTTTTGTAAATTCCATACTTTCGGCTCCCGTTTTAAGCTCTTTTACAAAATAAGAGTTAAGCATATCTATAGCTTTTTTACGTTGTAGTGCTGCTTCGCCTCTTTTGGGACTTATTTTAAGTTTAGCTTTATGTCTATCTAAAGCTAACTTACCTGGGTTATTCAAATAAGAACTTCTTAATTCATCGAAAGAAGGAAGTCTTGTTTCGTTATCTTCATTATTATTTTCTAAATAATTTTTTAAGGTTTTAAAAATAGTAGATTTAAATATATCATAACCTACATAATCGTCATCGTTTAATAGATAGTATAATGATTTTACCATATCAATACCAAACATATTTTTATACATTTCTATTTGTTGTAGTACTTCATTTACGTTAATTTCTAAATTACCGTCTTTATCTTCATCTGATGTATTTTTTATATGTAATATTAAATCGTTTAAAACTTTTTTAGCCTTTTCTTTAATTTGATTATCGATTTTTTCAATTTCTCTTTCCTCATCATTTACATCGCTATAATTAAATCTACCCCTATCTATATTACCATCTCCAAAATCAGGAGTTAAAGAGGCAATGTCTTCAAATAAAAGAGCTAATTTTTGTTGATCTTTATCGAACATATGTAATAATTATTTATATGGTATGCTGCGAAAAATGCAAAAAGGAGGTTAAAAGCGAAATGGAGTTAACGCTTATTAAAGAAGGCGGTAAACAGATATTCGTTTGTAAAGACTGTAAGCCTTGCTGCGGTAAAAGTTGCGGTTGCCATGATAAATAAAGATATGAAAAGATTATTATTGTGTATAGGGTTGGCTCTTTCAATGGTTGCAGTTGATGCAAAACCACAGAAAGGTCCAAAGGGTAAAGGCAAAGCACTAAAAGAGCGTTTTGAAGCTGCTAAGAAAAAGCGTGATGCTAAGCGCGGCGATGCAAAAAGAAAAGGTCACAATCATAAAGGACCTCGTGGCGAATTCGGAAAGTTGGTTCGTAATGATGAAAAGATTAAAGAACTTAAAAAAGAATTTGCTAAAGTTACTGACAAAATTAAAGGTAAGTTTGATCGTAAGAAGTTTAAAGATGCTACAGATGAAGAAAAAGCTGCATTACGTGATAAGATGAGAGCTTCTCGTAAAGAGTGGGAAGCAGCGATGAAAACTCATAGAATCGAAGTTGGTAAACGTATGAAAGAAATACGTGAAGAGTTCAAAAATAATCGCGATAAAATAATTGATGGTAATAAGCCAGGCGAATAATTCTGCCGTGTGAAGGTAAGGGTCAGTTTACGGACTGGCCCTTTTTTTATCCCTTTATATATAAATAAGAAGTATGAAAAAACTTCATAAAATTGACGTTATCTCGGCCGCTAACGTCTTAGGTGTCTTAGGAGCATTAGCTGGAGCAGTAAAGGTAGTTGTTTTGCCTATCTTAGCATTACTCGCTGCAGGTAATCTAGGAGATGTTGACTCTGCAGTTAAACTGCTTGGTAAAGTCGCATCTAAAAATATTCCTGATATTATATCATTCGGTGCTATTGGTTGGATAGGTGGAGCTGTATGGGCTTACCTTCTTAATCATGCACTCAAGATTACAAAAGGCCTATCTTGGGAATGTAAGTAATATTTTTTCTTCTAATACCGGAGCCGATCTTAATTGATCGGCTCTTTTTTTATCTAAATATAGATATGAGTTTAGTTAATTTTTTATGGCAAGATCATTCTGCACATGATGAAGAGACAGCAAAACAGGTTGCTAATATAAACCCTGAAAAGCTGATAATAAATGTAGACGGACCCGGATCCGATCTAAAAAACCCACAATGTGGGCCTTCTGTTGATCAATTATGTTTGTTTGTTGACACTTTAATTAAAAATGGCTATACCGGTACTATTGCTATGCATCCAGATGCTACAAAAGGTGACTACGAACATGATTGGAACGGTAAAGGTAAATTATCTAAACGCAACACCACTGAAGCTTGGATGACATATTGTGATTATTTTCATGAAATGAATCAAGCTTTAAAAAATAGAAAACTTATTACATTTAAAGAAATTTTAATTGAAACTGAATCATCTTATATACCAAGAACACCAGAGATGTTTGCTGATATAAAAGCTTATTTGAATAAGATTGGCGAAAACGTTGCTATATCTACTACAGGTGATTGGAATATAAACAGATCAAATTTAAAAGTTAATTATGTATACCCTCAGTTATATGATATGGGGTATGTAAGTAATTTGCTAAGAGGTGAAAATGTACCGTCAGTTGCTAGAGCTCAAGCAGTAGCTAAAGGTATGGTAGATATTTTAAAAACTAAACCTGCAATGTTAAATGACCCTCATGTTAATTTTACCTTTTCATACGCAGGTGATGATTCCGATGCTCCAGTATTTGGTGCACTTGGTAGGGTTTGGAACAAAACTTTATTTGGTACATTTATAGATAATTTTAATAAAGAACTATCTCAATATTCTGGATCTAATATTAACACAGGTGTGTGGCATTGTTCAGAAGCATTAACAGGTTGGAGTCAAACATTCTTTTTTAGTAAACATAGTAAAAAAATTATTGCTGGTATAATCTTATTGGGAATAATTTTAACATACTTGCTAAATAATTAAATGAACCGGAGAACGTTTCTTAGTAGTATTGGAGTAACGTTAGCCCTTCCTCAGATGGAATGTTTCGGGAGTGTTACTAACAACGTACAAAGATTAGCAGTTGTATATGTTCCTAACGGTATCAATATGGAACATTGGACCCCTAAGCATTATGGAGATATTATAGATATACCTAATACTCTATCTCCGATGCAGGATTATTTGGAACATACGCAAGTTATCTCTGGTTTAACTCACGATAAAGCAAGAGCTAATGGTGATGGAGCGGGTGATCATGCTAGAGCTTGTTCTACATTTCTTACTGGTAAACAAGCTCATAAGCACGAATCTAAGATAAGATCAGGAGTATCAGTAGATCAATTGATAGCTGAGAAGTATAATGGTATAACTCGCTTTGATAGTTTACAATTTACAGGGAGTAAGACAAGATTAGCAGGTAAATGTGATAGTGGTTATAGTTGCGCTTATCAATATAACTTATCCTGGAAGAATGCACAACAGCCTATGGCAGCAATGCATGACCCTCAAGGCATATTTGATAGGTTATTCAACGTAAAGACATTAAAACAAAAACAACTAACACATAAGAGATCTATTCTTGACTTTGTACTGCAGGAGAGTAAAGATCTCTCAGGGAAATTAACTAGCACAGATCAAGTTAAACTTGATGAATACATGTATGCAGTACGTGAAGTTGAAAAAGAACTTCAAAATAGGGAACGATTCAAGCAAGATAAAGATTTTCAACTCGATTTTGAGGTAAATAAAAAGTCAGATAAGATAAGATTGCTATATAAACTAATGCATTTAGCCTTTGTTAATGATACTACACGTGTTATTACCTTTCTTACACAGCATGACGGCTATAATGGACCGCATAGAGAGATAGGAATATCAGAAGGCCACCATAGTTTATCACATCACCAGAAAGATCCTAAGAAACTTCATGAGCTTGCAATGATAGATCTGTATAATGTTAAGTTATTTTCTGAGTTTATTGGGAACTTAAAGAAGGATAACCTATTAGACACTACAGATATTATCTATGGTGCAGGTATTTCCGATGGTAACAGACATAATCATGACGAATTGCCTTTACTTTTAGTAGGTGGTAACAATAAAGGCAAACATTTCCGAGTAGAAAAAGAAAAGCCTATGTGTGATCTATTCGTAAGCATGTTACATAAACATGGTATAGACGCTCATACCTTTGGAGACTCAAGCGGAGAGCTCAATGTTTTATAGATTACTAACCGCGACACTATTATTCACTACTGGATGCACCGGTACATGGGTATGGCAAGAAGATTATCCTAAACACCGCACAATGTCTATGAAATGTCCTCGATGGAACTACGATGAAACTTATGATAAATTACATCATGCTTGGGTTACAAAACAACATGAACCTATAAAAATTAAAAAATGAAGTTTAGTAGTTACGTAAGACAGTTTAGACTGAAGTATTTTAAAGACTCTTTAAAGTTCAGTAAGATATTAGGCGTAGAACAATCTATGTGGCGTAAGATAGAACGGGGTATTAACCCGCCACCTCGTAGAACGTTACTTAAAAAGTTTGCTAATTTAACTCATATGATGCAATATGAAGAAGCTCAGATGTATGCACTAGCTAAAAGATGGGAACCTTCTGAAGATACTAACACCGGTAACCATATATTATGTAGTAGTAATTCGCCTATAGAGTGGAGAGATAAGATGATTAAAGAGAACACTCCTGATTATGAACATATACACTTTAAACGTTAGTATTTTCTTCATATGTTATTAACCAACCTTTAAAATACTCTGAAGAATGTTTGTAGGGTGTAGAACAACCTACTGATATAGTAATCATGAAAGCAAAAAAGATAACTACGATTAACCATACTACCCAGTCTACCCACGTTTTAAGTAGCTTCATTAACGGTATTTATATCTCTAAAGGGTGCATTATATAGATTCACATTTTTACCAGGTATATTGAGTAACTTTGTATCCGGTAAACATTGAGTTTGTATTTTTTTATTCATACCAGGTACACCCATCGTACCAAATGAGTTAGGCATATATACATTCTTACAATGACCTAAGTAACAACCCCACCAAGTAAATGTTGAACAAGGCATTATAATATTTTCGTGTCTTAAGATATCTCTAAAATCATCGTTCGGCAAGCGGCCATCGCGGCACACTACTTTCGGCGCGAATCTCTTGAACATATCAAATACATGGGGGTTATCTACATCAGCTAGAATTGTAAGGCCGTTATAGTTACCAATTATATCGTCCACCAGATCAACTAAGACTTGCGGGTCAGTTATCATACATGTACTACTACCATCGCCATTGAAGTCCATATTAATACGTAAACTGAGTAAAAGATCATCTTTGTTAGGCTTAACATCTGGTATATTGAAATAACTCTTTATCTGATCTACATCTTTATATAGTTCCCAATCTTGAAAATAACCTTGTAATCGAATATTCTCTTTACCTATATTATCAGAATCTGAAAAATAGAGATTGTGATTTATATCGGAATAAGTGTATTCATTTAATACCTGCACATCTTTCAATTCATATTGATCTTTTAATGCTATGAACTCTTCGAAGAACACCGGGTAACACAAATGCCATGATGCCAGGTCCCACTCTGGTAACACTGGTTTATAACCGTAATCGTCCGCAACCTTTCTCATATATGCATATTGAAAGAAAACGTTTCCGTAATTACCCAAATGTTCGAATGTTACCCGCATCTCTATAATTTAAAAAGCCCCCTATATAAAGCCAATTTTCCCGCGAAAAAAATTTTTTGGGGGCATGCCCTTTCCATATAACCGGAAGGTAACCTATATAATAGATTCTCCTTTACCCGTCAGAGATATAACCTCTCTCTCGAGAGAGCCCCTCTCGCAAAACGGTTAACATTCTCAAAACAGTTAACGTTCGCGAGAGGGGTTGTTATGCTAGAATGGGTTGTTGTTTACTTCATCTGGTGTTGAAAAGTCTTCTTCATCACCCCATACCTTCTGCTTAATGTCGGCCAATGCCTTCTTACCAATAAGCTCTTCCTTCTGTTGCTCATATGCAATAGTCTCATCGCTTAGCTTTGACTCTACTACATGCGTTACTACAGGCGCCTCTTCTTTAGCCGTCACATTACGCTTGGTAGCTTTGCCTCTGCTATTCAATGCGACAATATCTAGCCATGGCTTATCAGTCGTTAGCTTATCGAATGCTGCACGATCTGCTACCACATCATATACATCTGACGTCTTGCACCTCGTCAAAGCTTCACGACTTACATAATACTTCTGCAGATCTGCTACAGTCGTACCCAATCGAGTTGCCTTCTTCTGTAAGTAGTCGTATGTTGTTGGTCGACTCTTACCCGTTACTATACATGTTAACTTTGGACTTGCCATAATATTTCTTTCTATCTTAAAATTATAATCTATTCCGAATATCAATTCAACTATTAATATCAGCAATTGCATATCAATCGCTAATCTCACTTACCGCTTCTAACTCATCTGCATCGAGAGTCCAACCGTCACCGAGCTCGATAACATCTACTGCATCATCATCAAACCCAACAATAACACCCTCTTCGAAATCACGGCCCGTAACTTTAACGACCGTCCCTATCTTCAGCTCTTTCCCATTCTTATCTTTCATACTCATGACTCAATAATTATATGCTCGTTCCTTATGCCAATCAACCGTTATCTTCATCGACATCTACATCTGCTTCGACATACTCGACCCAATACAACTCTTCGCAACTCACATCAGCTAACTTCAACATATCTTCCATGCTATTATTATAAGCGCGTTCCCTATTCTGATCAACAACAAAAATCAACAGCGGCTCGGTTCCTTATGAAGTCAAGCTTTTATTTGATATTGACATTATTTGATGAGTTATTATAATAGAAGTATGAAGGAAAACCGTATCCCGCCTACACGTGGGGCTTTTTCTGGGTGGACATTCTCAGAGAACCAGATTATATAATTTAGAAATTGGAATTGAGATGGGATCGCCGAATTCAAATACTAACTTAAACTCTAATAACCGTTCAAATACAACTAATAATATAGCTGATCGTTGCTGGTCTTCTTATCGCTGGGTAACCCTTCCATTCTATTGTATCTATCTGGCTATCGTTTACGCCTTTTACTTCTGGCTGTTAATGCTCTCAATTATTTGTATTTTCGGTATTTCTATTCTCTCTAACCTCGCCAAAAAGCTCAGAAAACTTTTTCATATCATTCTCTAACTTTTCTATCGCCTTTTTATCATTATTCTTTCTTATCTCTACATACCTTTTAGCCTTCTCATCATCATTAGCATATAGACATAAACACATATATACAATACAATTACTATTTCGATATGGCTATTAGAATATCAGCTATATCTTTTGCTTCATCTTTATGGAATGAAAAGAAGTGTTCGTCATCTTCTTCTGGAAAGAAACCCCATATATCATCTTCTATTCTCTTTAACATAATTGAGTCGGTATCCTCGTTCTCTATTTTATATTCATATACTTTTGTTATCTTCATCTTAACCTCCCAATTAACTTACTTAACTCTATCTGTATCCAAAAGTTTGTGCATCTTGCTCTTAAATTTCTTAGCAGTCTTACGAGCTTCTTCTTCATCTGTAAAATATATATTACCGCCGCCTTTGAGCTCTACTTTATATACAAACGAACTATCTTTTATATCTTCTTTTCTTACTATAGGTCCGCCGCGTTTCATTTATCGTTAAACAATTGATAGAAGAATACTACCATGAACCCTATAATACAAACTAAACTCAATATCAATACATTAATCATACTCGAAATAACTCTCCGCCGATACACAAATCGAAATCGAAATCTAACTCATTCTCAATATACTCTTCGATCTTATCACCATCTGCATAGCCATCACTAATTACCTCATCAGCTACCATACAATCATACACATCATTAGCGGTAATATCATGCACATGCCATACTTTCATAAGACCTCTTTCGACATTATTAACATAATGAGTAATTCTCGTATAAAAATCACCTTGCATATCTTCAATCACATATTCGTTATTGTGATCGTTATAATCAATTACACTATAAACA
>BCSF01000869.1_pt1 | contig 10613 bp, 9 predicted proteins | sample 1016431 | NCBI WGS metagenome assembly BCSF01 (sample SAMD00045685;SAMD00045686;SAMD00045687;SAMD00045688;SAMD00045689;SAMD00045690;SAMD00045691;SAMD00045692;SAMD00045684;SAMD00045690;SAMD00045691;SAMD00045692;SAMD00045684;SAMD00045685;SAMD00045686;SAMD00045687;SAMD00045688;SAMD00045689, study...
AGTTTGGGGTCCAGAGATCATTTTATCACCTCGCATAAATCTGTTACTATCTATACCAAATATCAGCATATTCTGACAAAATACATACATCAGGCAAGGAATATTAATGCCTACTAGTTTATACTTACGCATAAAAAAAGACCCCTCTGAGAGGGGTCCGAAGAATGATATGCCCGAAGGCTGATATCACATCAGGTTTGCGACCTGTACGCGACGGTAGTAGCGGTTGCTGTTTGCAGTCAGAGCGCCAGAACCTTGGGTCAGACCTTGTGCGAAGGGGTTCGAGACCATGCCGTAGCGAGTCTTGAAGCCGATCTTGGGCTGGAAGGTGTTGGGGTTGATTGCACGAACCTGCTGGAGAGGAACGTAGGGGCAGTAGAACAGACCTGCGTCATATGCGCTGGTGCCCTTATAACCTGCAACGTAGAAGTGCTTATCAGCAACGTTTGCAGAGTAGGGATCAACATAGACCTTGATCTTGCCGTTGAGAGTACCAACCAGGGTGCTGGAGGTGTCGTCAACGCCTGCGAGACCGTTGTTACCTGCGAGAGCGGGGGTGTAGTCGAGAACACCAGCCATGCCCAGTGCAGAAGCAACGTCAGCAGAACAGATCAGGATGTTGCCCTTCCCGCGACGAGTTTGCTGACCGATAGCGTTAGCATCTCTTTCGATCTGGAACAGGAGACCCTTGAACTTCTCAACAGACCAGCGACCGTTGGAGTCAACGTCGAGGTCGAAGACACCAGCAGTTGCGGTGTTGTTCTGAGCACCAGCAACAGCGTTGGTGTAGACGGTACGAACAACTTCACGGTTGATTTCAGCAAGAATCTCTGTGCTGAGGATGTTGGACAGTTCAGTCTCAGCATCCAGACCATGAATCGCCTTCAGGTCCTGAGCAAGCTCAAGGCTGTACTCTGCCTTCAGGGCACGTGCCTTTGCTGTTACGGTAACCTTCTCGATCGAGAAACCCATCTCACGGAATGCCGTGTTAGAGGAAGAATCGTCGAGTGCTTCCGAAGTAGCAGTAGACATGCCTTGTGCATCGCCTTCCAGCTCATAAGTGCCAGCAGGGCTGTCATTCAGGAGAGCAGGGTTGTTGCCTTCAGCATCGTTGTTAGCAGAAGAAGAAGCACCAGGATCGTAAGCAGAACCAGGACCGCCAGAGAAACCAGCGTTAGGCTCGTTGAAGAATGCTTCATCGTAACCAGAAGCAGCGGGGTTACGCTCGCTACCATAGTTGGTACGCATTGCGAAGATCAGTCCAGTAGGACCAGTCATGGGTTGAACGCCTGCGATATCGTAAGCGATCAGTTGAGGCATGGAGCGACGGATCAGGCTGATCAGTACAGGGTCGAAACCTGCAACAGGACCAGTTGCTGTATCGCCACCAGTGTAACCAGTGGTCTGAAGGGTCTCAGTAAGAATTGCAGATTCTTCGATCTGAGCCTTCTCTTGGTTTTCGAGGAGTTGTGCAACGACGCCACGCTTGTGGGAATCTTTGATCTCGGGAAGAGCATCGTGATTCAGAACGGGTGCCCACTTCTCCTGGAGTTGTTGGATAGACATTTATTTCTCCGAAAGTAAGTAGTTAGGGTTTACAATTATTTGGACCAACGAGCGATTGCATCGACGTATTTCGACATCGAGCCGCTAGTTGTTTCTTCGACAAGGGGTTCCGAAACTTCTTCGGTGGGTTCAACTGCAGATGCAGTCTCAGCCTTACGGGTGAAGTAGGATTCCTTAATCGTGTTAACTTTATTTCTAAAGTCTTCTTCAGTTTCAAACTCAACACCCTCTGCGAGAGAAGCGAGCTTCTCCTTCTGTGTCTCTGCGAGACCAACAGCGCATTCGTTCACAATTTCCATTTTGACAAACTCGCCAATACGCTTATTCAAAGCGACATTAGCATCGATTTGCTCGTTGAGTTTAGCTTCCATATCATCAATCTCTTCAACCATGCCATCAAGCAGGTTGAACTTCTCCTCAGGAACACTAAAGTTGTGCTCAAGGAAAAGACCTTTTAGGCCGTTGAAGAAAGACTCTGCCATCTCAGTCTTAATGCCATGCTCGATCTGGAGAGCATTCTCCTTCATCCAGTTTTCGGCGGCATAAGTGAGGTAATCGTCTACCTTCTCGGCCAATTCTGTTTGAATCTTCTCAACTTCTTCAGTCAAAGTAGATTCAAATGCTTCTTGCAACGCTGCAACTTCTTTGTTGACACGGCTAGTTACTGCTGCTTCAAAGATTGTTGCTGCTTTTGCACGGAACTCTTCTGAGAGGTCTTCACCAGCGACAAGAGCGTCAACATCCTCAGTAAAGTCGAGTTCGGTTTCAGTGATTGTTTCTTCTTCACTTTCCGTTTCCTCCATCTTTGCGGATGCATCGCTGGGCTTGGTATTGAGGGACTTAGAACCTTCGACGCTTACTGCCTTAGCAGCAGACGCACCTGCGTTCTTAGTACCTTTTGCACCTTCCATGGAATCCGAGGTGACATCAACTACCTTAGTTGCACCACCTTTGGAAGTATCAATCTTCTCACCAGGTTTTGCATTTTTGGTAACTGCGTTGGAACCTTCGGCCACTTGCTCCATGTTATCTAACTCTTTGTCGAGGGTCTCAGCCATTTGTTTGAACTCCGTTATGCTTTAGCGTTGTCTGTATTTATTTATAAATCACAAACTCTTCAAAAATGCTGCAAACGCGGAGATTTTACGCTCCTGCAGATTGATAAGAGTTGCTTGATCGATTTCCTGTTTCATTTCTGCTACAGCAGATTCTTTCAGGATACCGTTATCCCATACCCATTCTTTGCCTTCCATAATACCAGCGACAAAAGCGTCGGGAGCAGAAGGATCTGCTACAATATCAGCAGCAGTGGCAAGCATGAAGTCGTCTTGAACAACGTTGCATCTTTCTTCTTTACGGATGGAACCCATACCTCTAGAAGAAACACCAAGTTTTACACCTTCGTCGAGAAGGTTCTTGGCAATCTTGCCCATGGGAGTGTCAAGGATTTTCGCTCTGCCGATGAAGTTATTTCCATCTTCTTTGAGCGACATGATTTTGTGGGAGACTCTATCTAAGTTGATAGAGGGACCGTCTGGATGACCGAGTTCACCCAATGCACGACCAGACTTAATGTAAGCCTCATCGTATTTAGCAACTTCACGCTCAAGAACTTTTTTAGGATACATGCGACCATTACGGTTCTGCAGTTCTGCTTGTAAGAAGATACCTTCAATGAAGTAGTTCTTCTTCCCGTCCTCAGTTGCTTCGCAGAGGAAGTCTACTTGAGTGATTTCTTCAGCTATCAGTTTCATCGGTTTCAGGTTGTTCGGGTTGTTCTTCGGCAGTTGCCTCGGGAGCGGGGACTTCTACTACTTCACTATCAAGGTTGTCAGGTAGTTCTGCAGCAACTTCGTCTGCAGCATCCTGACCAGTATCATCCAAATCAAATCCCATCTGTTGAGCAAAAGCAATCTTTTGCTTTTGAATAGCATCATATGTTGCAGAAGCAAGGGCATCGTTCATAGAATCGATTGCTGCTGCTTTTTCGTCACTATACACTTGTTGGACGATTTGTTTAGCAATATCACTAGGCATAATATGTTCCCACTGTAGTATTATTTAGTCTATTTAGATTTCACCCCTGCGGGCATCTGCAGGTTCAACTGCGGATTCGTTAGGTGCTACTTCTGCCGCTGGTGCTCCCCCGCCTTCATTGCCAGCAGCCATAGCGGGATCCATTTCCGCTGCAGGATCAGCAATAATACCAGATTCCATCTCAGATTCAATTTGTTTGTCAATCTCTTTGATCTCCTGCTCGGTTTGCTTGAGAACTTGACGACGCATATATTCGACAGAGAAATACTTGCCGACATATGGGTCCATAACATTGACCTGATTCATACGCTCGTTACGAATCTCGATCTCTTTCAGTTCAGTGAAGTAGTTATCCGCAACATAATCAAACTGAACATGGTTCTTCATTTCTTCCCATTCTTCCAGTGTGAGTACACCTTTCAGAATAAGTTGAGTTTTCAGAAGATCCATGAACAGTTCAGAGAAACGCTTACGGAGACGTGCAATGAACTTCTGGAACTTAACCTCGTCACGAGTAATCTCAGCAGCACGACCAATGTTGAAAGTCGTCTCTGTTTCTAAACGTGAACCAGGTACGTTGAGTGCCTTGTACAGTTTCTTCTGGAAATACTTAACGTCTTCCAGTTCGCCAAGGTTTTGTCCACCAGGAAGTGTGGAGATTTCTGTACCCCTACCGCCTTCACGACGAGGGAGCCAGAAGTCTTCCAACATGGACATGAACTTTTTATCATCCTTGATCTCGCCAGTGTTAGCATCGTATACAAGTTTGTTACGATAGCGACTCATAACTTCACGGAGATATTGTTCCGCTTTGTTCTTGGGGAGATTACCAACGTCAATGTAGAAAATACGACGCTCTGGTGCTCTACTCAAACGGTAGATAACCAAGGAGTCTTCGATCATTCTTAGTTGGTTGACTGCCTTAATCGCCTTATGCAGGTGACTAAGAGTCATGTTTTTATTCAGGTCTTGAATACCTGAGTGACAATAGCAAACAGAATCAGTGGTAATTTTCATACCCTGATTAGTAGAGTTCTTCAAACCCTTGGGGTTGTAAAGAAAATACTCTGCTGCTTTCTGTGTAAGTTGAGTATTGATATCAACGCCACGCAGTTGCTCGGGGCGCTTCTGTTCGTACTCAGTTACCTTACGAATCTTGCGAGGATCGATGTAGCGAAGTTCTGCAAGACCACCACGAGGATTTTGGGGATCGATTACTTTATGGTAGAAGAGTCTTCCATCGACATACCATCTACGGAAGATTTCATACGCACGATTTTCAAAATCGAGGAGACGAAGAACTTCGTCAAACTCCTCTCTCATAAGTTTTTTGATTTTATCCGACGCCTTCAGGTTGGAAAGTTCCAACTCAACAGGTACATCATCAAAGTTTCCACAAATAGTTTCGTTGACAATATCATCAACAGCACTATCACACTCGGGTTGTAGAACCATCTCCCTATAACGGGAAATTAGTTCATAATCATTACGTACCGTCCCGTCGAAATCGACAGAGTATCCGTAGTATCCGCCACCTACAATAGGTTGCGAACCATCCATGCTATCTTTCTGAACAAAAGAAGGTCCCTTGGGGACCTTCTTCGCTCTTTCAAGTGAAAATCCGAAGAGCTGAGACATTATATTTCTAAGTTGATTGGTCCTGGTCTATTTATTAGGTCAGTCGTTTGCTACAATCGGAGTCCAATACTGAGTCTGCAGTTCTACAGTAAACTCTTCGATAGCATCGTTGTTACCGAAGTCCAGATCAATCGCAGCAATATTGCTGGGGAAGACGTTATAGAACTTGTAGGACTTGAGAATCTTGGGAGACTCACCATCTTTGACATCACGTGCCAACTGATGAACAGTCATATCAGCAAAGTAACCAGTTGCGTCATCAGCATCACCGAGTCCACCTGCTGAGGTGAAGTTCTCGTTGTATGCTTGGATGCTGGATGCCCAGAGTTCAAATGCAGTGCGGAGAACAAAACCGCTGTCATTCTGGATAGTAACAGTCCAAGGTTCAAAGGTTCTGTCACCTGCAATCTTCAAGGTGCGACCTCTGAAAGGTACTTCAATCACACCAATCTGAGAGGAGGGAAGGTTTGCTGCGCGAACTGTGAACTTACCGAGTTCAATCAGTGCTGCATTGTTGATGACTCCCTGGGGGAAGTTAAGATCTACTTGGAATAGATTAGGACGTGCAAAGTCGCCTGCGACATTTGCTTTAAAATCGTCAATAGTTCCTCTTTTTGCCATTGTTTTTTTGCTCAGGTGTCTCTGTCCTTAGTATTTATTACAAACAATATTTTCACGCAAAAAAAGAGACCCCGTAGGGTCTCTCAAGTATGTTATGTATTATCAGTTAGCGACTTCTTGGAATGCAACACCAGATCTGGTTGCAACGAATGTCAGGGTGATGTAGTTAATTGTGCGGGTGGGTTTGACGAAGATTTCTGCGTAGAACTCACCACGGTCAACTGCCTCAGGGGGGTTGTTGGAAGCATCACACTTGACGAGGAAGTCAGTGACACCACGACGACCTTGAACTTCGCGCATGTAAGGTTCAACAATGTTGAGGAACAGTGCTCTCTGCGACTCATCGTTTTGCTCGAAGAGTTGTGACTTAGCAGCACCACTGATTACACGCTCGATGGTGAGGAACAGACGGCGGACGTTGATTCTGTCGAATGCAGAAGCAAATCCTTGTGCAGTCTTGTCACCGAACAGTGTTACACCGTTACCAGGGAAGGAAACGATGGGGTTGATGCGTGCAGAGTACAGGCGGTCACGCTGAGTCTTGTTAGGAGTGTATGCAAGTTTGATTGCATTTCTCAGAGTACCACGCTGGAAACCTGCGGGGGAGAACCAAGGTTCGGAAACTTCAGTTGTCTGCAGGCAGAGACCAGCAACGTCACCATTGCAGGGGATGTAGCGGTATACATCGTTGTACTTATCGTAGATGTACTTGTAACCAGAGTCAAATACGAGGTAAGAAGAACTGGGCAGTTGATCAAAGAAGTTGATCATGTTCGTGGTAACTGTGTTTGCGTTAGAAACACCGATTACGTTAGCGCGGCGAGGCGATACGAACAACATGCAGTCACGACGCTCTTCAACAATGTTCTGCAGTGCAGTAACCTTAGCGATTGCTTCTGCATCACTAGCACCAGAAGGACCAGCAAGAATGTAGTCAATGGTTTGAGACTCAGGATCTTGCAGCAGTTCATATGCAGTAGACAGGTCTGTAGTGGTAACCTGATAGACACCGCCGCTGGAACTATAATCTGCGCCAGAAGTGAGACGATAGTAGTAAGTAGAGTTGTACTTAGAACCAACAGTTGCACGACCAGCAGGATAATCAGTAGTGCCAGTGGTAGAGCGAAGCAGATTGAACTGACGACCAGCAGTCAGACCCCAGTTACCGTCAGCAGCAACAGCAGTTGCATTGAATACGCCAGTCTCATGCTCACCCCAGAAAAGGTATGCAGACTTTTGCTTCAGAACTTCGACATAGTAGTTAGTTTCACCAACAGAAGTCTTAGCATCAGATGCTTTCGAGACGTTCATGAAACGCTCAAGCAGAGCACCAGGAGTACCAGTGATATCACCAGTAACGTCAACAACAACGATGTGCATTTCATCACGGTGACCGCCAGCATCTTGTGCCCACTTGGAAGTGCCAGGGCGGATGCCAGTGTTAACCCACTTGACGCCAGGCAGATACTCACGCTCATCATACTCAGAACGAACCGAAGAAGGTTGAACGGAGTTGGTGTTGGTATCTTGAACAGCACCTGCAGCGTCTGCAGAGAAGTCTACGCTACCCTTGTCCTTAGCGACATACAGACGACGCTCAATACCAGAAGCAGCAATATCGCAGGTATTAGTTCCTTGAGTAACGGTCTGAGCAGCAGCGATGATGCCAGTAACACCACCACCAGGAAGAGAGATTTCCAGTTTCTTGTTAGCAGGATCCCATGCTTCAACAGTAACTGCTTCGTTAGAACCAGAAATGCCGATAGTTGTAGAAACGCCAGGGGTGAAGTCGCCAACAACATCTTCAACAGTCAGGACGATGCTATACTTGAAGACTTTACCAGTAGCACCAGAAGTAGCAGCAGCCAGGGTTTCGTCTCTTACGAACTCGTGCTCGTTACCTGAACCAGGAGCGGGAAGAACCAGGATTTGATCAGGACCAGCATCGGTCATGAAGACACCGATAGCATTACCCTTGGAACCAGGAGTCTTTGCTGCCCAAGTCCAAGTGTTGTTTGCAGACTCATAAGTGGTCTCATACTCTTGGAGATTCTTAATCAGAGGAGCAGTACCAGTGTTAACTGCATTCTTCAGTGCAGTGCTGGTAGCACGGACAGCCTTGAGTACACCACCATAAGAGAGGAATTGAGAAGCAGTATACCAGTACTCGAAGTTATTATCGTTGGGTTTACCAAACACTTCAACGAACTGACGCTCTGTAGAAATATCTACTACTTCTTCTACAGGACCAGATTCAAATGGGCCTGCGATAACACCGACGTTTGCGGTGGATAATGTAGTGATAGCCGTCAGGTCTCTTTCCTGAATGACTACACCTGGCGAAGATTGGTTAACTGCCATTGTTTAAGTCTCCTAGATTGATGTCAACATCGGTTGTCTAGGATTATTTATATTTTTCAATCTTTACCTGAACTCCCACATATATGATTTATCTCCATATTCCGCGACTTGCCATACATCTCCTTGTGCATCTGCAAAATATTCATCCTCAAGTCCGTCACTGATGAACCCAAATGGAGCCATGTCTTGTTCAATATTCTCTCTTTGATCATCATAGATGCGTTGCCTGACATCATTATCATGCATCTGTTTGAAATATTCTTGCATTGCCATCCATGCAAAGATGACTAGACACATAGCAAGGTCATCATTACATCCGTCTTCTGCGGCAAATGATTGACCCTTAACGATGAATGTAGTTAGTTCTGCAATGGTATCATAATCAGGTATCAACAACTTATCTTCTTCGATAAGTGCTTTGAGGTTAGAACACCCAACCTGCTTCACAGCAGTGGACATCTTAACACCCAGTTGAGTCTTCTTACCAGAGAAACCTTGTCCTAACTGCTGCCCTGCACGACCGCGCATTGCTGCCATCAATAGATTTTCGTACTCTAAATCAAATTGGATAATATCTGCAACCTGACCACCAATATCATTTACCTCACATAGAATGTAAGCATTATTATAGTTCTTCGCAACATCTACAATGATGTTTGGAAAAATGATAGGTTTGATTTCGTTGTTTCTATATCTAGCAACCATTTCATATGGTACTGTTGTAGTATCCATCACGCAGAATGCAGAATAGTCTTGACTTGTTCCACGTGCAACGTCAACAGTTATAATATAGTTGTGATCTTGTTCAGCACGTTTATAGATAGCGAGTCCTTTATTTTGTGTAATAGGATCTGTATATGGCATAGTCCTCAACTTACTAGGACTAATCAGTGTGTCAACAGATCCGAGAAACTCACATTCAAACTCAACTTTGAACTGTGCTTCTGATGTGTTCTTGATTGTCTGTTCTTTCCATGCAGCATCACGCCCAGGAACCTGAGACCAGTGAACCTCTGTTGGAACATATTCATTCTTACCTTTCTCTGCGTCATGCCACAGTTTGTAAAACATGTTCATCCCGTGTGGCGTAGAGATGATGATTACTTTTGTAGACTTACCAGAAGATACAGTAGGATAGACAGATGAAAAGAACTGATCAGCAATATGGTTCGGAACAAACGCGAACTCGTCCAGAAATATGACATTAAAAGACATGCCCCTGACGGCACTAGCGGAAGTAGATGCAGCCAGAATTTTACTGCCATTCTCCAGTTCCAATGATCCTCTGTTCCATTGGAGGATACCTTGCTGGAGCCACTTGGGGAGGTTTTCATAACTAAGTTGTAAGCGACCTAACATTTCACGAGCAGTCGCTGCTTTGTTTGCTAGGATTGCTACGTTGACATTTTGATTGAACAGAACATACCAAAGAAGATATGCAGTAACGATAGTAGACTTACCTGACTGACGAGGTAACTTGGCAATGTTGAATCTATTTTCATGAAAACTTTTTACCATGCCGACCTGAAAATCGTACATAGTAAAAGGGATGACACCCTCATCGAGAGAAACGATCTTGATATAGTTTAGGATAAAATATACAGGATCATCCGCACATTTAATATACTCCTGAACTTCTTCAGGAGAAAACTCCTGAGCAATGTTCGCTTTCTTTAGATTCGGATTACCAAGATATACGTCAGTAGTGCTCATTTGTTATTATTCACAGGCCAAGTTGATTCCATTCCTACTACTAGTAAGATTACAAATACAAAAACAAAGAGTGCGCTCATGGTTTTGATCTGGCAGATGGGATAAGTTGATATGCCATTTTGTCACGAAGTTTGTTGATACGTTCTTCATCAAAGTGAGAGAAGTTTTCACGCTTCTCTACCTTCTTATAATAATGAAGAGCATTGAGGATGATAGTGTAATCCTCCATGGTCAACTCAAACGAGTGTCCCATGTGCTCTCCTAATCTCTCTGAGTTCTTCAAAATCTTTTTTCTTTGTTCCCCCATCGTAACTCCAAGCATAACCTTCAGCAATCATTTGCTCGTTCAGGGAAAGTTCACCGTCTCCAATATAAAGCCATCCGAGAAGACGACCATACTTGCCGACACCACCAACAAGCTCAGTGCGAATAACAAGATCGTCATCCCCACTAATGGCACCATCCAACTTCTCTTTGAGCCAAGCCGTCGCATCTAATCCGAGCTCCTTTTCTTCTTTATCTCGGGTGCGTTTCTCTGGCGTGTCCACACCAGCAACTCTAACTCTTTCTTTTTTATAAAGATCAAAACCGAGATCAATCGTGACATCGATCGTATCCCCATCGACAACTCTATTTATTTTCGTCACTCGGAAGTTGTAACAACTCTTCCTGCTCGG
>BCSF01000870.1_pt1 | contig 10600 bp, 10 predicted proteins | sample 1016431 | NCBI WGS metagenome assembly BCSF01 (sample SAMD00045685;SAMD00045686;SAMD00045687;SAMD00045688;SAMD00045689;SAMD00045690;SAMD00045691;SAMD00045692;SAMD00045684;SAMD00045690;SAMD00045691;SAMD00045692;SAMD00045684;SAMD00045685;SAMD00045686;SAMD00045687;SAMD00045688;SAMD00045689, study...
ACTTCTTACACAGCAGGAACTGCTGGAACACTAGCAGGTACTGTAACCACAACAGGTGCTCTTACGGTAACGGCTGGTGGAGCTGGCACTACGGCAACAGGACAATTCGTCTCGGAAATCACTGTAATTGACTGAGGACCCACGCAATGACCCATTCTGGAAAGATAACGTGGTCTATTGTGATGAGTGCGGTGGCAATCCTATTTACAGGTGCCACCGCCCAGGCAGTCCCCGTTGTCCCAAACTTCACACAGGGCTCAATGACGAGCCACACAGAGACAACATCAAAAATAACTGAGACCATCAACTCGATGGATTATAGCACAGGTTATCAGTATTCTGTAACAGGATCTGGAGTAACCGCTAGTGGTAACCTGTCACCCACGACAGGTAGTAACAATGTAACTATTAATGGAGTGACATCATCATGGACAGGCGTAACAGGAAAACCGTCCTTCACACAGACAACACCAGGAGCAGCGTTTCAATTCACAGAAACTCTGTCTGCTCCAGGTTTACAAAATCACACGATTATCCAGAGAACAACAGAGGTTACAAGCGTAACAGACACCACAAGTATCTTCCAACAGTAATTCTATGTCTAACATCATTTGCGACTGCCCCTGCCACACTGGCGGAAACTGTAGGGGGTGTAAGTGCAACAGCAAGTCCCGTAGCTAATAGCTCAGGCTCAGTCACTAATCAAGCTATCCAGGTTTTACAAGGCCCATATATCACTAACACTTACGGGGGCGGCATTCAATGTCAAGGACCCACTCGTAACTTTACACCCTATGTAACAGGAACTGCTTCTGCTGCTAAACCATACGAACCATACTATATGGATCCTGTCTATGATGTGAGTGATAACTTTGGTGCCTTCGATGACAATGGAGATCCAATTGGAGATGGAATTATTGATAACCCAGGTGACATTCAATTCTATAAAAGAACTAGGACAGGTCAGAAAGATAACTACAGTCTAGGTATTGGTTTCTCTATGACATGGAGTACACCAACAGATAAAAAGTTACAAGAGTTATGTAAACAAGCAGCAGCATCTAACATCCAGTTGATGCAACAAGCACATGCTAATAAGCGATTAGATTTTGAGATCGCGAGATTAAAAAATTGCGGTGAGTTAATGCAGCGTGGAATTATGTTCCGTCCAGGTACAGAAATGGCAAAGATTTGTGCTGATGTTATGGTAGTAAATAAAAATACTATCGCACCACACAGACATTCTATTCCTTCCCCTTCAGTTTCCGAATCGCGTGGTTCCTCAAACGCTGCTCTGCTTGGCGGTCCCTTAAAGACTGGACAGGGACAGACTTCCCCCTGATAGCAGCAATCTTTTTAATAACTTTCTTGACCGTTGGTTTGACTACTTTCAATAGTAGATCTGCCAACGGTTTTGCTAATAGAGCGGATGTTGTAGCAACAACCGCAATCGATGCTGTAGTCGTGATACTTCCTGCAGTTGGGATCGCTTGAATAATCTGGTCAGGAATTTGGACATCTTCCTTTACTGGGATACATTCTTTCCCTATCAATTTATACTCAACAATCTTTTTTGTACCACCATCTGTCAGGGTTCCAACAGGTTCCTTTAATTCTTGTGCTTCTGTAGGACACTTTACTGTAACTGCTCTAGGTGCTTCTGGTGTCTCAGGTGCCTTTACTTCTGGTTGCTCTGGTGATCTAACTGGTGGCACTGGTGCTTCATATTCAAACTCTAACTTATCCTTATTATAATCCAAAGGATTGAATGATGGCACACCAGCATCACAAAAAGTCTTCACACCTTTAGGATCATCTTCACTAAGGATGCCACTTTTTTCTTTACTGGTGTTTTGTTCGTGTGCTTCTACACAACCAGGGATATTAACGATTGGTACACCAACCTCTTGTGTGACTGGCGGAGCAGCAAATATAGCATTAGCATCCGTCGTCCACCTTGGTGGTTGATAAACCTGAATGTCTGGGATTCTTATATCATTAATGTTGATTTCAATATCAGGAATTTCCATTAGCAATCATTAAATACTTCACCAACTTGTGATCCAATTTCAGATCCTACCTTCTGTCCTAAGAGCAATGCCCATCCACCTGCTAACCACCCCACGTAAGGGATGCCAGAGAGCGCAGGAGCGGCGGCTCCAGCAGCTATAGCACTACCTGCCATCGCACCTTGTGATCGTGCTCCAGCGTCCGCCACGATACACTCTATGTCCTTTGCAGACTTTCCCTCTTCTGTAGTCGCACCTCCAATGTTTCTAGCGCCTTCTCGGGTGTACTGATCGCGACGATATTCTTGACGCTGTTCTGTACCACCACCAAAGAATCCTCTCTTCTCTTTATCAAGATCAAGAGATCTTTCTGACTCTAGGACTTTAGGATCGTCAGCACGATATTCGATACGATAACCATCTCGTCCTGCTTCAATTTTATAAGATGAGTAAGGACCACGAGGAAGATTAATTGTAGGAACAGACGGTGGTTCTGCCTTCCTGTCAATCAGATAACCCAGAAGACCTAGGTGTGAGATGGCAAACAAAGCACCAGCAGTGCTGATCATTATCTTCCATCCAGATGGTTTCTTTGGTTGTGGTGTTGGAGCAATGTAATCTTCTTTCTCGCGGTTGAATATACTCATGGTAATTTGGGGATAGCAGGTCCAGTGCTGCTAGGAAGTTCAGGCATAGAAGCATCTAACATTCCAGGTAGGGCTTTAGTGATTGCTTCTGTAGCAGCTTCAGTAACTTTGCTGACAGCACCTTGTACAAGGGCATCTTTTTGTGTATACAAATAAGCACCACCCCCGATCATACCCAAAGAGGTAAGACCAGAGAGCAGTGCGATAACGTTAATTACTTTTTGCATGATTAGACCTTGGGTTCAGGTGTTTCTTCTTTCTTCTTGATCTCAGGTGCTTTCTTAGCGCCGCCTGCCTTAGCAGGAGACAGTCCGAACGCAGCTAAAGATCCAGAGAACACGGATGCGATGAAAGTGGGATCAAAATCTAAAATCTTTTGACCATTTGGAAGTCTAACGTATGAGAATGTAAGAAGAGAAGCAGACCAAATAAGAACGACAACCTTTACAAGATTACCGAGCACTTCACTTTTATCATCATCGTGGTCTTCCTTCTCTACAACTTTGGATTTATCTTCCGCCATAATAGAGTAGCAAGGCTCCTCTATTTATCCTACCAAGTATCCCCAGAAAACAGACTCATTACCACCTTTAAATTTAATACTAGTGTAGTTTCCAGTGCGATACATACAAACTGTATCACCAGCACTTAAGTTCATAAGGTGAGTGGGAGCATATGAATTATACATCGCATTGAAATTAACATCAGTTCTAGTTCCACCCGTAGATGGAGTCAATGTTGTCGCACCATTTACTATGAATGAAATATACATCCAATTAGTACCAGTTGTAAGATAACCACTAGTAATTCCATTAGGACCTTCTAATTGCAATTCTGCTCCAAACAAATACATTCCATCGACTGGTGCTGTGAATTCACTAGTAGAAGGGTCATAGTTACCACCCTTATCCACATTTTCTTGGTCAAAAAGAATTTTTGTCCAACCGTCTGATGCTACATTCCAAACGGTGTCATTAACAGAATACCTAGCCATAAATGCTGGGTTTGATGTTTTAGTTATTGCTCCACCAGAAGTTATACGAAGTTTTTCTCCAAGAACTCCATTTTCTATGGTACTAAAGACCATCGAACCATCAACTGTTGATGATGTTGTCGTCCAAGCCTGTTCTTTTACTAACTTAATTTCTCCAGCTTCAAAATCTTGATCACCACCACTTCTATTCAAACTAAAACTCAATGCCGTAGCGGCAGCAGCATCAGTATCTTTATTTCTAAGTGATAATGCTTTAAGTAAACCATCAAAACTTTGCTCAATACACATTCCACCATCACCAACAATGAACGGAGATGTTCTCGCAGTGCCTGAAAGAATTAGTTTGCCATCAGAATTTAAACGAAGTCTTTCTACACTATTTGTTTGGAATGTAAGATTTCCGTCACCACTGGCAACGTTCATAGATAAAACAGAATTATTATCTGCTGCAGAAAAACCAATAGATCCACTATCAGATCCATCCGCTCCTCTTCTAAATTTTACTCTACCAGCATTACCTGACTGACCTACAACAATATCTCCGTTTGACCAATTTCCTCCACGAACATCCAATTTTGTTCCTGGATTAGTAATTCCGATGCCAACATTGTTACCAGCCCAAACTAAATTATTACTAGCATTAATCTCAAGACTATTGCTACCCTCAATCAACTTATCCGCAGGAGTAACACCTAGACCAATCCACTTAGCTCCATCCCATTTGTATGTAATAGATCCAGCAGTGAATGTATCATTTGTGCTGGGACTTGTGGGGAATACGATTGCCATTTATCTGATTAGATCTAGTGTCTCCAGATCTATTTAGCGTTCGCTGTCTGGAATGGCGACTCTGCGAAAGCTGCATAAACTATGGTCGCCCCATCACCATTAGAGAAGACATAATTTTGCCTAATTTTAAATCCTGTTGAAGTGAAATCAAGTCCAGGTTCATCAGTATCTCCTGAAGTAGATGAAGGTCTTAGATTTAATCCAACTGGATTAGTAGAATTCCTAGCACTATCATAAACATGCCAGTCTCTAGCTGAACTTGCAGGGTCAACAATTTTCAACATTACATATGCGGGTTTGAACCCACACCAAATGTGAGGTCCGTTGGTGGTCTGGTTTCCGATGTAGGATCCGAAGCGACTGAAACCTGGCACCTCCGCCCACGCATAGAAAGAAAGATTGTTATCATTAGTTGCTCCATTAGCACCAACATAAAATACATCAGAGGTTGGATCTTGTTCTGCCCAAGAAGCACCAGTTCCTGTCTCGGTATATTCAGTGTCTGGAGCATTCCAGTAAAAAACTTTAGTATATCCACGAGATTTGTGATACACTGCCCAACCACTATTAGCATTCCTTTCTTTTACAACCACCATAGATGGAACCTTTCCGAGTCCATGACCGATACCTTGATTAGGTTGAAGGTTTCCAGTGTAAGTTCCAGTGCTAAATCCAGCGGTTTGGTTTACAGAAATTTGAGTAGTGATATCACCATCAGTGTTTTGTACTGTTGGACCACCACCCTTCCAGCACCAGGCAGCGAAATACTGACCTCCTTGATTTGTTCCTGTATATTGTCCTACACTAAAACCATCATCATCAAAACTCATCAATCCACCAGTAGCTGTTCCCTCTGTTGAATTAGTGTGAACAAGATGTCTTGATTCTTGACCTCTAGGACTGTCAAATAAAATATGTCCTTCTGTATTAGTCCTTGACTTCACCCAGACGAGATCTGGTTTGAAACCGATGCCTGTAATTCCTTTAGGGGAACCACTTCCTCTATAAACAGTACACCTAAAATGTTCACCAGGATTAGAGATCGCAGGAGTATCTAAATTATTTGTATGCAGTGCCGAGAATCCTGTAGGAGGTTCATAATGGAACTTGCCAAGTCCACTAGCATCAGTGTATCCCTCATCAATTTCAGACACAACGATATCCTCAAGAGAATAGTTTGAATTTGCGAATCCAGTGAAATTAAATTCTCTACTTCCATGAAGTATAAAAGAATAATAATTTCCAGAATTTAATCCATTAGGAGAAACTGCTCCACCAATAGCAGTCATATATCCTTGATCGTTTTGAACTCCAAGGTTAGCTGGACCAGAAGCATAATAGAATGAAACTAGATAGGTCTTCTTAGGATCAATTGTTCCATCACTAGCTAGCAACCATGCCCTAGCATAATTATTATTAGGAACATTAACATTCATCGCAGTGCCACCAGCAGTGACAGTCCAGTCAACATGGGTTCCACCATTACTAGACTGATGCCATACATCATTACCAGTTCCATTGTTAATTCTGTTCCTATTCACTGCTGCCAGATTAGCAAAGGTTGCGTCTTGACCGAAGTTAAATGTTTGTGTGGTATTAGCAAAGAACGTTCCTGATACTGGGAACCAAGTATCCGCATGAGTTTTTAAATTACTTACCGCAGGGTTTGCTCCAGTTGATGGGTTGCCTGATGCTTGCCAAGATCCATTCCTTGAGAACCAAACCTTACCACCAGCATCATCTAGATCAATGGCAACACCAATGATATTACCATTTCCGTACACTGCGCCCCAAGCACTGCCACTAGATTGGTTGCCAGCATGATATAACTTACCATCATCATAGTAAGTAACACCAGCATCATCATTTTGTCCTGGCAATTGTCCGAGTCTTGCTCCATTGGTGGAATCATTTCCATTAGGTCCAATAATAGACGCACACATGACCTGATTTATTCCATCAGCTCTCATCTCCCAGTACCACTTTCCTTTTGATACTCCAATTGTAGCTCTGGCATTGTCCCAACCATCCGATCCACTGTCTGTAAATCTTAGATTTCCCTTTGATAAAGATCCACCAGTAGTTTTATCTTCAGTGCTTAACGTAGCGAAGTTACTTTTACAAGTGTCAGAAGTTGTTAGGAAATCACCAACAGGTGTCCAAGAATTAGGAACATCAAATCCACTCTTATATTTTGCTACACCTTTATAGATACGAAGGTCTTGCATGTATCCTAGCATTGGTCTAGATCCATCACCAGTATTACAACCAATATGAAGACGATTTAAATTAGTATATTGATCATTGAGATAAGTTGAGGGAGTAGTGGTAGTACCAACAGCAACACCATTTACATAGAGAGTAAGTCTATCTTTATCATCTTCATAAACACCTGCGAAATGGTTCCATTGACCAGCAGGAACTACATTACTCACCGAAATATTATAATCCGTGCCACCACTAGTCCTTAAGAAGAATCTAGCAGTTCCATTGTCAGCACTAATACACCATCCAGTTTGTCCTGCATCAGTATCATACTGTAAGAGGTGAGATCCACCCGCATCAAAAGAATTAATGTAAGCCCAGAATTCTACAGTGTAATCTCCATCTAGAGTGAATGCTGTTCCAACTGTTGCTCTTGGTCTAATAGATGATGATGTTACATCTAAAGAAGATCCATAATACATTCCTTTAGATCCTGAAATTTTTATTGGGTTTCCAGATCCAGCAGTAAAGTTAACTGCTGGAATAGAACTTGGACCACCAAGAGCTATGTGATAATCTCCCAATCCAGGAATAGTTGTACTGACAGCACCATTCTGTCCGAAACCATCAGCAATAAAAGGACAAGCAAGAATTAAATTAGCAGAATATGGATCAGATCTCAACTCACTGACATAAGCATCAGTAGTTGTAGGAGCACCAGTACGTGGTTGTGGTAAGTCTTCTCCTTTCAGTTTGATAATACTGTTAGGAGCACAGTGGAAGTCAGCACCAGGATTAACCCTATCATTGAGAGGTAGATAGAATCCATTATCACCAAACCCACCACGACGATTGATTTCATATTTAATTGCCTTTGGTAATCTAGGACTCCATTGTCCTGACCTATAATCAGGTGTTTTTTCAGTTCCTTCAGACTGATATCCATTACCTTCTTTAAAAAATCCAAACACTTCTGCTTCAAGTGCCTGACCGTCTACAAAGAAATAGTCAAACATTTGAATTTTGTTGCCAGGACCACTAGCGTCACTAGATTCATCGTTAGCAACACCCATGATGTGATGAATGATTTTATTATTCACCTGAGAAGGAGTTCCATTATAAGGAATTCCTGTAAGGTTGCTGCCAGGAGCATCTACTAAAGTTTGGTCTACTCCATTCACATATATCTTACATCTTTGTGCTTCATCTCCAGCGGTAACATTCATATACGCAAGTACATGCATCCACTGGGCGGAATCACGGAAGCATCTCTCACCCGTAGCGTTTATTTTATCACTAACAACTTTTGCGAATCTACTAGATGATCCACCACTCCAAAACTCTAGATTCCGAGCGGCATCTTTAATCATAAATTGGAATCTGTTTGAGGCAGTTCCATTATAAGCTTGAAGTATATTTGATGAGTTAGTTCCAGGGAACTGATTTTTTATCCAACAGCTGATAGTGAAAACCTGAGTATCACCCTGATTTGTAGGAGTTCTCTTTAAATAGTTTGACATTTATCAACCGAATGTAGTGGAACCAGTAGGAGTATAGTCAGTGAAGATCTCTACCCATTCAGTACCGTTATACACCTTGTAAGCATTCTCTACGGTATTGAAGTATTGATCTCCCTCAGTATTGTTGCTAGTTGGATCACTAGCAAGGGCACCTAGCATCTTTGTGCCGTTAATATACAGTGCCATTAGTTAACCTCCTGAAGCATGAACTTGTACTTCTTACCGCTTCTTCTATTTATTAGGAAGAGGTCTTCCTCACCCTCTTGAATCGTGTACTGACCCCAGGTTCCATCTACATCATTAGCAGATCCTTCGTTGGATAGTTGAAGGTCAGCAGAGTAGATGTTTGCCCAACGCTTAGTTGCTGAACCAAGATTACTGGTAGCATCAGTAGTTGGTGTAATATTTCCCTCAATTTCTAAATCAGTTGGTAATCCATATGGTGAGGCATCAACCCACTGTGATGTATTACCATCGTTATAGTAGATGAAGAGACGACCATCATCACTATCATACCAAAGGTCTCCTTGAGATTGAGATGATGGTGCTCCACTGGATACTGTTGCTGCTCCACCAATCTTTGTCCAAGCAGTTCCGTTATAACCTTCAAAGACATTAGCACTATCTTGAGTGCTAAATCTAATTTGACCTAGAGCTTCGCTACCACCTGTTGGTCTCTCACTATCGTCACCAACAGGAACTTTGATTGCTCCAGTTCCATTGTATGTGAAGATATCAGCGTCTGCTGCCGCAACACCTGCATTTAGTTTCCAAGTTCCACTAGTAGGTCCGATCTCTCCGTTCTTAGCAACCAGAACATTACCAACTCTATATTCTTTTGCCGATGGAATATCAAGGTGCTCAGTAAGAGTCCAAGCATCAGTAGCATCAGTCCATGTAATCTGCTTGTCACTCGCACCTTTAACAATTAATCCACCACCATCAGCTGAAGTATCAGAAGGACCAGTGATGGTCATATCAGCAGCACCAGTACCAGTTACGGTACTACCATTAACCATAGTAATAGAATTACCGCTAATAGACGCAATCGTTCCAGAGATAACAATACCAACTGTATTTGAAACAACTGACATACCCTCAATGATTCCAGTCATTGGAGTAACACCTGTAATAGTCAGGTTGTTATTAGTTACCGTACCAGTAACAGAAGGAATTGTCGCTACAGCTGCTAGCGTTAAGGTCTTATCATCTACCTCAATTGTATTTGAATTAATGGTAGTTGTTGTACCATTAATTACAAGGTTACCTGAAACTGTTAGGTTCTGACCTACGTTAAAGTTCTTAGGAATAGTTACATCGAAGTTACTATCACCCCTAACCCACAAACCATCACCAGATCCAATAACTAATTGCTTGTCACCTGTGATAGATGGTGGTTGATATGTTGCATCAGCACTGGTCTCCGCTGGTGCTGCGCCAATGATAACGTTACCACTACCAAGACAGTTAAATCCAGCAAAGTATCCAATACAAACGTTGTTATTTCCACTGGTATTTTCTGACAGAGAACCAACACCCACCGCAGTATTGTTATTACCACTAGTCAGGTTCAGTGTTGAATCTCTACCGACTGATGTATTGTAGTCGCCAGTACCAACAACATTCAGTGCCTTATGTCCGAAAGCACTGTTACCAAATCCAGCATTAACTGTGGTTAGTGCTTCAAATCCAACACCAGTGTTCTGAGATCCTGTAGTGTTTGAGTTGAGAGCATTGTAACCCATCGCCGTGTTAGAAGCAATAGCATTATTACCTCTACCAATTCTCATTGGGTTTAGAGAAGTTCCTCTTACAGTAATGTCATTATTTTCAGAGTTCAGAACACCATTAACAGTAATAGTATCACCGTTCTGGTTACCTAGAGTTGTATTGCCATCAACTTCTACATTACCTGGGAATGTTGTGGTGCCTGTAGCGTCTCCAATGTTTACAGTCGTAGCAGCACCAAAGGCATTGATGGTTGTTGCAGTTGTGTTGAATACATCAAAGGAATTAGATCCCGTTACAATACTAGATGTAATCGATGGACTGGTATTAAAGACTAGAGATCCAGCGCCAGTCTCATCAGTAATCATACCTCTAAGTTGAGAAGAGGTTGTGTTGGCAAATACTGATAGGTTATCAGTTCTATATGCTACTGTGCCACCCTGATTAAAATTGATAGATGCTGTATCAGTTCCTGTAAGTGTTAATGTATTAGAACATGTAAATGTTTTGTTAGCAGCAATAGCTAATGTAGCATTAACTGTTTGAGAAACAATCAATCCATTTAATGTAGCAGCTGTTGCTGCTCCAAGTTGCGGATCAGTTAGTGTAGGACTGGTAAGAGTTTTGTTTGTAAGGATTTGTGCTTCGTCTTCAGTTACAAATCTACGTGAAACAGAACCATCATAACTTCTCCAGTATCCACCATTC
>BCSF01000871.1_pt1 | contig 10583 bp, 20 predicted proteins | sample 1016431 | NCBI WGS metagenome assembly BCSF01 (sample SAMD00045685;SAMD00045686;SAMD00045687;SAMD00045688;SAMD00045689;SAMD00045690;SAMD00045691;SAMD00045692;SAMD00045684;SAMD00045690;SAMD00045691;SAMD00045692;SAMD00045684;SAMD00045685;SAMD00045686;SAMD00045687;SAMD00045688;SAMD00045689, study...
ATCTGGTCTTAATCACTTGCTTGCTGGCTGGTGCGACCCAGGCTGGCACGGAAGCAAGCTGACGCTTGAACTGAAGAACGAGCGTCTGCATCATGCTTTGCCGTTGTGGCCTGGCTTGAAGATCGGTCAGATGGTCTTCCATGCCATGTCCAACACCCCCATGCACTCGTATGCAGAAACAGGCCCCTACAACAATCACTTGACAGTCATGCCCTCTGTGGCCTGAATTGAGAAGAATCTTCAAGGCTATGGGCTGGGCTGACTGGATGGTCGTAACTCAGACCTACGAGGAAAGCTTTGAGCTAGAGAAAAGCGTCCGCGACGTTCAAAATTGCGACGATGGCGACGCACTGAAAACTATGTGCGTCTCATTGGTGCGAACCAACTGGCACCAAGCCAAGCTGCTGCAACAAGCTGTTGGTCACATCGCAGAACGCGATGCTTGGGAGGCTGCCGCCGAGTAGTAAGCAACGCTTACAAGCTCAAAAAACTGTTTTGCCGCCCAATCCTTTGACTCCGGGAAGTGGCGTGCCATGCCTCCATATTGAACAAGCCAGACAGGGTAATCACCCTCAAGAACAAGCTCAATAGTTGGTTTTGGCATTTTTCATGTGCTGAATGTAGATATCGGCCTGCCAAAGGTCATTTGAAAATTGTTTTTGACCTTCAGGGCCGCAGCTGCAATAGCGAGGCTCACCAATAGGTTCTACACCTTGAACGATATAAAAGCCATCGCCATAGTCCATCGCATCAGTCGGGATGTTGCCAGAAGTAGGCGCAATCTTTGGCGAAGGTTCCACCAGTCATCCTCCCTTCAGGACAGCCGACATTGCAGTTGGCTTTTACTATCTCCCAGTGTATGCAGTCCATGCAGCGTGGCAGTGAACTGTTGATGGCACGCGCATCTGCATACAACTGTTCTGCCTCTAAAACAGCTTGCTCAAGCTCAGTGGCAGACAGGGCATATGACACTTTGCCAGTCTTGGTTTTTATCTTTACGCGCCATCCATCGCCCTCCTCGCTAAGGACCATTCGTCCAGCGTGATAACGCAAAGATGCCACGAGTTACTGGTATATAGACCTCAGTATCTCAGCCGCTTCAAGTGCTGCGCTATGGGTGTGGCAAGGTTCCCCCCAATACACAACTGAGCCATCGAAAAACCAAGGCTTGAACAAAGGCAAAATTCCAAATGTCACAAGGTGAACTCCAACAGAATTTGGTTGTCGCATGGCTATGATTCGGGCTCTTCACCCTGAAACGGGCGAAGGACAAGTGACCTGCAGCGGATCAGGTGTGAGGGGTGCGGATGCGTGAGTCGGCCTTAGTCCGCAACCAATTGTGTGGCCTAGGTGATGTAGGGCCAAGAAATCTCATCATCTTTTTGCCAAGCGTCATGCTCTAGGCCGCGTGACGAGACATAGTCGCCAAACACCCGCTGTAGCTCGGTTTTGCTGACCCCGGCAGCAGCAGCCAGTTTCACTACGTTTGCCTTGCCTCGATAAAGAAGGTCTAAGGCGTCCTCCAAAGTCAAACCACAGCTAAGGTCAAGACGCGATACACCTTTGGTCATGCCTTACCACTACGACGACGACAAAAAGAAGGGCACCAAGAAAGGCAGCAAGAAAGGCGGCAAGAAGTAGTCACTTGACTACTTCAATGGCTGCTCCAGGCCACCGTGCCTTGCCATAGCGGACAGCATCCTTCTTGGTCTCAGCTTTCAGCTGGACCTTCATTGCAGCCATTTGCTGGTTACGCACCAACAGCTTGTAAAGCTTGGTCTTGGCACCTTTTCGTGGGTGGCTGATGCCATCGCCATATTGTGCTTGCGGATGGTTGTCATCCCATTGGAACCTGTTCAAGAGCTTGCCTCCTGGCCAATTTGAAAAAGGGCATCTTGACGCGCCTTTTCGTAAAGCTGATCAGCTTGCAAAGGGCCGATCAGTGTAGATACAGCCTGCCGAAAATATGACAGGTGATAGGCATCTACTTTTGACAAATCGTTCTGCTTTACCTGCTTAACTCGCGTCATAAACTGCTCGCAGATTTTTAGCTTAACGCTAAGTTTGTGCAGCCAATTCAGCTCAGTGGTATCCCTTTCATCGTGCATCTTTTCAGTCATATTGCTAATTGCTGTATTTAACTCGGCCTCTAAAACGTTAAGGTCACTGCGTGTAAGTTCTTGCACGTCTGCAAGATAGATAGCCTTGCCTAGAGACCTGCTGTCGTAAAAAACGTTGCGCATTGATAAAAAGTGTAAGACGTAATTTTAAGGCAAAGTGACCTTAATGGCACTGCCGTTTGAGTTGACGTAGGAAAGCGGGTTTGCTCGCCTCATTAGCCAGATACCAGCGTGACCGATGGGAGCCACATTGATAGGCGGCTTGTCTGCAGGGAGTGGCCTCAGGTACTGCACAGTCCAGCTGGGTGGGCGCTGCAGCAGCACAGGTCGCTTGCTGCCCCACCGGAGCATGGTGAGGCCGATCTGTTCAATAGTCCGGGACATGTTCCTCCAATAGTTTTTGTTGGCGGGCGACTAGATCGCTTAGCTCGAGGGCACGAATGACCATGTTTCGGTACTGTTCGACCGGAATGGTCACCGACGAACCCTCCGGCAGCTCATCCAGCTGGGAGCGTATCCACTCACGCTGCATTTCCATCGGAGAGTTCGGGATGTCCATCAGAAGATGTCCTCTGGGTCCGCCTTGATCACCACACTGCCTTCAGTGGCTTGGGCAAGGTTAGCCGCAGAAGCATCGACAGAAACGGTTCCTGCTGGAATTTCGGCAGATTCTTTAGCTTCTCGAGCAGCCATCATTGTTTTGTAGTCCGGCGAATAGGCCAGGCTTAAAAACTTTTTGCCAGTCTTAGACTCTTTCTGCCAGCCAGAAATCTTTACTGGAACGACAACATCGTCTAGGTAAGAATCAGTTTTTAGCTCTGTGCGCAAAGCCCAGTGCAAATATTCAACCAAGGCTGCAAGCTCTTTTTTAGGGATGCTGGCAGTACCTGTGAACACAGGATAGTTTTTGTTGGGGTCATACTTGTCCCCATACAAACGCTTTTGATCGTCAGTGCTGTTCTTGAAGATGTTTGAGTTGAACTTGAACTCCATGGATTACTCCGGGGTGATGGTGTTGTGCTCTTCAAACGTTTCCACGTCTGAAAGCTTGTAACGGACTCGATTGTTGATCTTGAGGAACTTGGGGCCGACACCTTCTGACCGCCACCGTTGAATAGTTTTACGGCTGCATTGCCAGCGTTCGGCCAACTGTTCGTCAGTCAAAAAAATCGTCTGTGACATCTGGTGCAGGGGATGGAGAGGGTTCTGGCGGCGAATCGGTTTTGCCTTGTTCTTGCGGCGTAGCGGTTACGGGCGCAAGCAGGTTATTGACCTGATCCAGCTTGGATTCTGTTGTCTCTTGGACAACCTCGATCTCAGCTTCGATGACCTCATTTTCCTCAACTGACTGGATGCCCAGGATCAAGTCAGGAATATGGAAGCGGCCAAAGGCTGATGCAGCGCGGTAACGCAACATTGTCTGAGGCATGGTGCTCCACTTCGTGTTCTTGGCTCTTATACACATTTTAGCCATATCCAAGGTGATCTTGGGGCCAGACACTTGCTCGCCGCTGGTTTTAAGATCAGCGAAACACTGACAAGAGTCAGCAGTCTCGTTGTAAGTAAAACCCTCGAAACGACCACAACCCTGGATCAAACCAATAATGAACTGACTGCTCCAGCTGGGGCGGCCATGAATCACATTGAGGTTCTGCATCACCTGGAATGGCGACATCCCCATACGGTTGGCGATCTCGATCGCCACGATGCAGTTCGGCAGGCCTTGTTGGCCCCGATAAGCATTCGGGACCAAGGCGCTGTCAGCAAGCGACGCAGCAATACGCTGCGCCGACTCAAACGATTGAATGCTGCTGTAGACCGACTTGCTTGAAGTGGTCGTTATCGCAGATTGATCACTCATTGATCACCTCAGGTGCAGGCAGGGCTTGCTCCATGCGCAGACGCAAATCGCCAAGCTTTTGATTAGTGGGCTCACGTTGACCGCACAGAATCTGCACAGTGTTCTTGAGCAGCCAAGCAGAGAAAGCTTGATCTGACTCAAAGCCAGAATCAACACGAAGCTCTTTGAGCTTCTCGCCATACCAAGATGACAGAGTCATCTCAATGCGGGTCTTGTTCTTAGCGCCAGGTAAACGGGCCATAACAGGTAGTAGATGGAATAAGCCGGGACTTACACCTTGTCGGGGTAAAAAGGATGCCCGGTGCTCAACGAAATAGAGATCGAATACGAGCAGCGATCCGCTGCCACCAAGTGAGCTGTGGCTCTTCACCTATGACCTGTTGGATGTCTCCAATTGGATGCCAGTAGCCACCCTTGCTGATATACATCGTTCCTTTGCCTGTATCGGCCCAAATAACTCCTTCTGGTGCTTCAGTTGGCTTGTTCATGATTCCTTGCGGTAAAGGTCGTAGAACGCTCGCTCTAAGTGAGTGAGCTTTGGGTCTTTCTCGTTAAGTGCAGCTCTGGCGCGGGCCTTTGCTGCAGCAATAACGTCTTGGGGCCGGGTGCCCCAATGTGGGCTGGCCATTAAGACTCATCAGCATCAGGCTCAACCGAAAGCTTGAAGCCTTTTTGAGGAATGGCATCTAAAAACATGTCGTGCAAGCTTCCATACAACTCCTTTTGATACTCAAAAGTGTCTTGGCGCTTGCGATCCATTCCAGCGCTAACTGTTGTCCTGTAAGAACGCCTTGGCTGTTTGCTTGCGTTCATGTTCCGATCAGCCTGCATCTCGGCAAGCTGAAAGGCTTTTGCGATCAAGTAAAGATCGGCTGCACTGCACTCGAGGTTCAGTTTCATGGTCTTGGGCAATCAATAAAGTTCAATAGGTTGATGATCAGCAGGAGTGCCGTCTTCCTTGGGCAGCATCCACTTGGGCAAGGAGATCTCCTCCACCCGCTCGGAATAGCCAGGGAACTTGTCGTCGGCGATCCACTGAGCAATGTTGTTCAGATCTTCGCGAGCTTGCTGCTTGCCAAGATCAACCATGGCCTGGTCGGCCATGTACACAGCTGTCGAGAAAGGTCGAGTCTTTTCGACAGCTACGAACAAAAATGCCTGCGGCCGGGTGCCGGTTGCACCCTCAATCACATCCAAATAATGCGAGGCCTGAACGAAGTAACGGTAATTTGCAACGCTGCGCTGGAAACCCTTGGGTGACGCCTCGACCGTGGTCTTGAGGTCAAGGATCAAGGAGTAATCGTCGAGGATGAAGTCAGGACGAGCCTTCAGCTCAAGGCCTGTCTCTTTATCAGTGCAGAAAAAGCTTTGCTCTGACTTTCCCTTTAAGTCGCCATTCACCAAACCAGCGCTAAAGGGGTGCTCCCGCAGCGACAACATCATCTGGTCGACGACATAGGCATCAGATGGATTGAGGATGATCTTGCCTTTGTTTTCTGCCACAAAGGCTTTGCCCTCTTTAGTGGTCTTCTTCATGCCCTCAGGCATGCGCACTGCAATCTCATCTGCGTTTTCACCAGGCAGGGCAGATGCGTGCAGCACTGTGCCCATGTCAAACGCAGCAGTCGAATCGCGTGGCGGGCCGTACAGCATGTCGTACAGATGCCGGCCGCTCTTACGAGCAGCATCGAGCTTGCTCTTGGAGATTGCTGGGTGCTTGTGGTACTCCTCGTTCGTCATCGTCTCCGCCATAGGCCTCTTGCGCGTTGAAAGCCCAAGATATACCCTTCTGGCTATCGATGCAACCGTTAATGCCTTTACGTCCCTACCAGGAGCAGGCCATCGCCAGCGTTCGCATCGCCGTGATGCAGTCCGACAGGGCTCTGCTCGTCATGCCTACCGGTTCTGGCAAAACAGTTGTTTTCAGTGAAATCTGCCGCCTTGCCTGCGATAAAAACCGCAAGGTGTTGATCCTTGTTCACCGGCGAGAACTAGTCACCCAGGCCTCAGACAAGCTCAAGAAGGCTGGTGTTGAGCACGGCATCATTGCTGCAGGCTTTGAACCGTCTGATCACCCGGTGCAAGTTGCTTCGGTGCAGACACTAATAAGAAGACTGAAGTCAGGGTCATTCACCCCAGATTTGATCATCATTGATGAAGCCCACCACGCCGTTGCTGGCTCATGGGACAAAATTATCGGCCACTTTTCCGACGCAAAAATAATCGGTGTCACCGCAACACCAAGCAGACTCGACGGCCGCGGCCTCGGAAGCCATTTCTCGACTCTCGTCTCTGGGCCATCCGTCGCGCAGCTCACAAAGCTTGGATTCTTGTCACCACACCGGGTTTTCGCGCCGCCCGTTATCGCAGATCTAAGCAACGTCAAAACTCGCGCAGGGGACTATGCGAAAGATGACCTTTCCAATGCAATGGATCGCCCAACGGTTACGGGCGACGCTTGCGCCCACTATCGCCGTTTGGCTGATGGTTTACCTGCTATTGCTTTTTGCTGCTCAATAGCTCACGCCACATCAGTCTGTGCGTCTTTCAACGCAGCTGGCTATCGGGCAAAGCTTGTCACCGGCAATATGTCAATGGAAGAACGTGATGAGGCAATCTCCGGCTTGGCCGACGGTCGCACTCAGGTTCTTTGCTCTGTTGATGTCGTCTCCGAGGGCACCGATGTTCCAGCAGTCTCAGCAGCAATCCTTCTTCGGCCAACGCAATCAGAGGCCCTCTACCTCCAGCAAGTCGGACGCATCCTCCGGCCTCAACCTGGAAAGATCGCAATTGTTCTGGATCACGTTGGCAGCACTCTCAAACATGGCTTTGTTGATGACCTACGCGATTGGTCACTAGACAGCAAGCCGAAGCGGCAACGTAACGACGAGCCAGCAGTACAGGTCAGGCAATGTCCCAGCTGCTTTGCTGCGTTCAAACCACAGCCCGTCTGCCCAATGTGCGGGCATGAGTTCCCGGTCAAGCCAAAGCGTGAGCTGACTAAACGAGAAGGCGAACTGAAAGAGATGCGTCGGCAGGACGCCCTAGACCGCATCGAGAAAAAAGAGAAGAGGAAAGAGATTGGCAGAGCACGCACCCTGCCTGAACTGTTGGCGCTGGCCAAGAAGAAGGGCTACAAGCCTGGATGGGCCTACAAGATCTTCTACGGCAGAAAGTATTGACTGATGGCGGAGTGATGCTACTGTGATGACGCGCTCAGCGCATACCGTTTGCACATTCATCGATGACCTCCGCCGCATTCGCCGATTTAATGGCTGTGCTTGAAGAGCAAGAAAGCTCATCAACAGCAGAGCCAGCAGGCCCCAAAGAAGAAACAGTCTCTATCGAGACCATCACCTCTGAGCAGGCCAAGAAAATTATCAAGGCCAACTTTGACAGCAACAGAACAATCGTCAAAGCCAACTTGGTTGACTTAAGGGCCGACATTGAAAGCGGAGACTTCCACCTCAGTACAGATGCCATAGCGTTTGACCAGAACAACCAGCTTGTTAATGGTCAACACCGAATGGAGGTTCTCTCTCAACTCGATGGACACTCTGCACGATTTATCGTTGTTCGGAATCTCACCCCAGAATCTGTACAGGTCTTGGACCTTGGCAAGCGACGCATGATCCACGACAGAATTACTGTTGCTGGAACCAAGATGACAAAAAGTGAGTCGGCAATACTTAGAAACGCAATGGTTGACTACAGCATGCGAGCCATTGGCACTGAATACTTTTGCCACAGGCATCAAGATAAATTCATCAAAGATTGCTATGAGCGGCATATGTACTTGTTGCGTGAAATCACTGATCGCTACAAGAAACTCAACTCTTCGATCGGTTCTGCTGCCTTTGTTTATTGCCTACAAAGACTTGAAGACGAAGGTCTCTTGACTATTGATGACTCTGTGATTAGCTCCACTCAAAAGTTCTACGGCACTGAAACCGAGAAGGTTGAAGTCGTCAAAGACATTCTCGATGGAGCATCTCATTTCATAGAACTCGCCACTAATGGAAATAGTGACGTTCGTCCTGCATCTAATGAGGACTCAGCCGCCTGCCTACTCTTCAAAAGAGTTACAGCCAAAAGGTCCGGTAAAGGTGCGTGGGGCTCTAAAGAAGATTGGCGTGCAACTATGTACGCTGCTCACAGGTTCTATGCTCGCAAAAAGATGCAGAGCCTCAACAGTATCCCCCAGACTTCTCCCTTTGAGCAGTCTTTTCTGGTTGAGCAAACTAATTCCAACGATGCCATCTCCAGCGTTTTTGGCTCATGAATTTGAAAAGAACCACTGTTCAGATCAGGGATGATCAGCATGCAGCGCTGAAAGGCTTGGTTCGTCCAGGTCAGTCTTTGTCGTCAGTGTTGAGGGCAATCATTGATCAACACTTCCAAGGTGAATCAACAGGCTCAAGCGCTAACGTTGCCTCATAGCAGGCAACCCCATGGCCAACGTCGAGACGAATATTCAGCAACGTATTCGTCTCGCTCTTGGCACACGGGAAGATGTGCGCTTATTTAGGAACCAAGTCGGCCAGCTCCCTGATCCCCGGACTGGTCGACCGGTGCAGTTTGGTCTCGCCAAAGGCTCCGCCGACATTGTCGGTTGGACCACTAAGACCATCACAGAGGATGACGTGGGCAAGTCCTATGCGATCTTCACTAGCATTGAGGTCAAAACTCCAACTGGCCGCCTCACTGGACTCCAGCAAAATTGGCTCCATACTGTGCAAACCGCTGGTGGCTTTGCTGGCGTAGCAAGGTCCCCAGAGGACGCTTTGCAGATCATTTCCGCCTGATCCCAGGCACCCCTTAGAAGACTTGTACCTTATCGATGCCCGCGCTTTCGCTTGACCTCTCCCAGACCAAGCTATTCACCTCGATTCTCAAAAAAGAAAAAGGCAACCTCCGTCTAAGGGCCTTCTACCCCCCAGGCCATCCATTCAAATCCTCTGACTCTGGGCGCAAAGGCGAACCCAAACGAGCCACCGTTGAAGAATGGCAGAACGAAGGCCGTGGTGTTTACGCCGTTATCAACGATGGTGGCGACACCGACTCTGAGATCACAAAGTGCCGAGCAGTCTTCTGCGAATGGGACGATCGCCCTAAGGAATGGCAAATCGATGCCTGGAAGGGTCTTGGGCTCCCGGAGCCAACACTCCAGGTCGACACTGGCGGCAAGTCAATCCACAACTACTGGGTTTTTGCCGAGCCCATCTCCGTAGACGACTGGAAGTCTCTGCAAACCAGACTCCTCGATCACGCCGACGCTGATCGCTCACTCAAGAACCCATCCCGCGTCATGCGGTTGCCGGGCACTTTCCACATCGATGGTGATGGCAACCCTGGTGGATTGACGAGCATCATCCACACTTCAGAGAAGTACTACACCGTTCGGGATATCGAGAAGGGACTGCCCTCTCGCAAGATCCACGAAAAAATGATCGAGGCTGGTCGCTACAGCGATTACAAGACTCGAACCCTCGACGAAGTCCGCGAAGCACTCGACAAAGTACCCGCCCGCAAAGCCGGGACCGGCACCTATCACATCTATCGCAACCTGTTCTGGGGGCTGATCAAAGCAGTCGAGGAGGCAGGCTCCACCCGCGATCAGGCCATCAGTCTGATGCAGGCAAACTCCCCTTCCTGGAAAGGACTGCAGCAGATTGCAACCTCTGGTGGTGAGAAGGTCACCGCTGGAACTTTCTGGTACTGGGCAAAGCACTTCGGCTGGAGGCCACCAGCTCCACCGCCAAAGCCAGAACTCAACATCACTGCTGTAGCTGAAGCCCTGGACGCTGGAGAGTTCGAGCCGACGGGTGAAAAGCTGCAAAAAATCGAGGCCGATCAGCTGATCCAGCTGCTCCGGGCTTCCAAAAAGGAGTACCGCTACAACATCTTCACCCAGCAGATCGAGCAGGAAGAAAAGGTCCTCGAAGGCATCGAGCGCTTCTACCTCAAGCTCGCGCAGATGCGACTCAAGATCTCCAAGGAAGTCGCTATCGACTGTGTCGTTGAGGTCGCCAAGGAAAACTCTTACGACCCTGTCCGCGCCTACCTCGAACACTGCTCCAACGCAGTCGAACCCACCTACATCGACAGACTCGCCAGCACCTACCTCAGACCACAAGACGCAGCCAAAACAGAGCCAACCCTGTACGACAAGATGCTCAAATGCACCTTGATAGCTGCTGTTGCAAGAGTCTTCGAGCCTGGCTGCAAACACGATTACGCCTGTGTGCTCCTGGGCGAGCAGGGTGCTCGCAAGTCATCGTTCTGGAAAGCCCTGGGCGGTCACTTCTTCTCAGACGCACTCCGTGACTGCCAGTCAAAGGATGACCTGATGGTCCTGCACCGCAGCTGGATCATGGAATGGGCGGAACTCGACCACATCACCAACAAGCGCCAGGCCGGTCTGATCAAAGCATTCCTCTCACAGTCGACCGACATGTTCCGCGTGCCTTATGGCAAAACCGCAGAAGTTTTCCCTCGTCGTGGCATCATCGTCGGCTCAACAAATAGCGATGAGTTTTTGGTTGATGAGACCGGCAACCGACGCTTCTGGGTCATTCCTGTTGGTGTGACGCATGCAGAGC
>BCSF01000873.1_pt1 | contig 10569 bp, 11 predicted proteins | sample 1016431 | NCBI WGS metagenome assembly BCSF01 (sample SAMD00045685;SAMD00045686;SAMD00045687;SAMD00045688;SAMD00045689;SAMD00045690;SAMD00045691;SAMD00045692;SAMD00045684;SAMD00045690;SAMD00045691;SAMD00045692;SAMD00045684;SAMD00045685;SAMD00045686;SAMD00045687;SAMD00045688;SAMD00045689, study...
TTCTTGTGCTTTGTAGTCGCTGCCCATGTTGGACATACCACGTTTTGCAGGTTGTGTCTTTTGTTGGCTGCCACGGATAGCACCGTAAGCATCACCCAGGAGTTGTGCACCTGCCATAAGGCGTGCAGGCATGTCACTACGAGGGTTGATCAGCAGTCCAACGTTGCGGACGGTGTTAGCACCACGAAGCATGGTGCCTGGGGTCTTAGGACCACCTCTAGCTGGTTGATTAGGACCACCACGGCGGCCTGTATCACCACCAATAGCAGTAGGTGTAGGGCGGCTAGGACCTTGCTGCGGAGGATTAGCTGGACCTTGTGCACCACGAGGGCCGCCTTTGATGTTACGTTGACCACTAACGGTCATCTTGTCTTTCGATCCAGTCCGACGTGCAGTCTGTGCACCTTTGATACGTTGAGCACGACGTGCGCTAGAAGTTACTGGTGTCTTAGCGGTTTGACGACCGCGACGGTTGTAAGTACGTTTTGCCATCAGCTACGACGCCCCCGACGGTTGATACGAAGGTTGCGGCGTGAGTGCCGACGTGCCTCTTCACGATTACGACGAAGGCTACGCTCACGAGGATCTACAGACGCACCGGTTGTGCTTCCCGCACGACGTACAGCGGGACCAGGGTCGCCTTTTTTGCGGTATTGACCGTGAGTACCGGTTTTTTTGATTTCTTTTACGTTTTGACCGCCCATGTCAAGGAAAGCGGCACCACGGTTAGCAGATTTAGGTGTTGTCTTAGATTGAGCAGGTTTTGCTTTGATAGCAGGCTTTGCGTTACGGGTAGCTTTGTTTGCATCGCTGTGGTACATCTTATAGATGCGGTTAGCAGCTTGCTTGAACCTTTCTTGAGTGATTTCTCCAGCCTTGAGCTTTGCGCGAAGCTCGTCATACTTTTTGTTAGCTGCTTTTTTAGTTAGTGCCATTACTTAATGTGAGATAAAATAAGAGTTTCTCTGAGACGGTTGATGCCGAATGTTGCTCTCATCCACGAGAGCCAATTACTACTTCCTTTGTCCTGATTACACTGTTTGCAGCAAGGTACGAGATTGCTTGTAATGTCTTCACCACCAAAGGTTCTTGGGTGAACGTGATCCAAAGTAAGTTCGTGTAAGTCATAGGTTTCTCCGCAATAAACACATGTGCATCCAAAGTGTTCTTTGATGCTGCGCCTCCAAAGGCGCTTTGCTTCAGAGGACGTCATGGTTATTAGGTTGTAAATGTAGTGATCAGGAGTAGGAAGTAAAGGGGTCATGCGTAACGTTGTTTCATGCGTGGACGACGGCGGTTTGCAGATGCATTCTCTGTCTTACCTTTGCCAGGTCCAGTATGAGAAGCGTCTTTGCCGTCTCCGTTACCGTACGTGCCAAGCTTGCGATTAAGCTTGTTTGCTGCTGTACGGATCATGAGCCCTTTATTCGTTTTGTTGTAACGCGATTGCTGTCGTAGTCTGCGTCGTTTAGCCTTTGGGTTGGCTTTGTAATAAGTAGAAGTTTTCATCGGCTATACAGCCTTGATTGGACAAGTTCGGGATCAACTTCTGGCATGACACTAGCCAGTTTAGCGAGAGGGTTGTTGTCCATAGCAACACCACTAATGTCATTAGTTTTGAGCCAGTCACAAGCTGCCTTGAGGTCTTGTGTGGTGGCTTCACCCGATTTGATACGAGTCAGAAACTCTTTAGTCACCAGATTGTGCAGTTCGTTGAACTGATCCTCCGTTGCTTTCTTTTTCATTTGTAAGTGAAACTATAGGTACAATGTCATGACATATAACCTCAACACGGCTGCCTGGTCTGAATGTAAAGCCAGCCTTCATAATTTCTGTACACTTCGATGCTCTGGTCAACTCATACAGAAGCCGCATTTTTTGTTCGTGCCTACGTGCTATCTGTTTGCACTGCTCAATCATGCTGCCGTCTAGCGGAATCATGAAAGACATTTGCATACCGTAGTTGTTAGACCGAACATAACCGTCAGCTTCGTACGGAATCGTGTCATTGCCCATATAGAACGGGCTAAATGTCATCGTAGCGCCGTTGCAAGAGTTATTAGCACCAAATATCTGTCTACTTGGTGCACCATTATTCTGGAATTGTACAGCTTGGTTAGTAACATTTCCCGTTGCAGCTGCGACCGGGTTAGATGTATTTTGTACCTTTGGATCTTCTGCGTATGCAGGAGTTATTGCGAGAAGATAGAGAGCGAGGTAGTGGTAGAGGTGGATTCGATAGTTTCTGTGACGTCGATTGTCTCTACGACTCCTGCATCGCGGGTGGTGATCTCTAGTGACCATGGGTCTCCAGCGGTGGTAACTGAAAAGGTGGTGCTATCCCCCGCAATATCTGAGCTGGGAGTTACGTTTGACCCAGACCAGCTATTGTAGTCACCGCCAAACACCTCAGTCTCGATAGTACGTTCGATGTCGATGGTGGTAGTTGTGGTGGATTGCATCGACCCCTGGGTAAACTGTGGGGTGACAGTCTGTGCTGAGACTGGAGCAGCCAACAGCAACAGCAAAAGTAGTTTTTTCATTTTGGTGGGTCAGATTTAGAGTTCTTATCTACACGAGAAATGCCATAGGAAGCTAAAGTTCCACTGAGCAAAGATGCCACAAATGTTGGATCCATCTTTTGCAGCATTCCCATGTAGGATGCAGTCAAAACGCCTGCACTCCAAAACAGGACAAGTGCTTTTACGATCTCTCCGCAAAAGTCACTCAGCCACGTGTGGTGTCTTTTCTCCATCTTTTTTCTTCCGGGTAAGTAGTTTCTTAAATATGGGTTTTAAGATGGTTACTGTCCGTTTGAAAATTGCAGTGGCTGTAAGGGTGGCTGCAACGGATACAGTCGCAGTTGTACCAGCAGTGACTAGAATTTCATTACTAGGCAGAGGCACAGTAAAATCAGTAGCAGGAATATCCACATAACGGATGTCACTTGGTAATTTTACTGGTGGTGGTTTTGGTTTGGGTTTTTCTTCCGATGTCTTGGATCCTTTGACCCCTGGGGGTGGCCGGAGGTCGCTAGGAGGCACCACAAGCGGTTTGTAAGACGGTATGTCAGCTCGTGGTACCTCTAGCACCGGACGTGGTAAAAGAAGGGGTTCAGGGAGCCGTAGAGACGGTAGTACCGGTGGCTCTCCTAAATCCATCAGCTATCACCAAACAAACCACGTTCGAGAACGTCCACGGCTGCGTCGTCTACAGTGTTGTCAGACTTCTCAGCAAGTTTGCGAAGCATGTCAACAATTAGGCGCTTTACTTTGTCGCTATTAAGGAACGACATGAGAACGGGGCGAATAAGAGCGATCATAATAAATTACCAAGGAAGACCTTCTGATTTACCAGAAAGAGTGACTTTGTTTTCTTTTGCTGTAACTTCATCGGCACCAAGAGTAGTCTTGACAAATCCGATGACATCAGCTTCAGTTAAATTTTCGTACGGAATAGTTACATCACCAGCAAGGTCAATTTCAAAAGCCTCACCTCTAACGAACTCACCGTCTTCTTCAACATCAATACTATAATTTACCATACACACAGCACCAGTATCGGTGTATCTGTGCATAAAGTTAATTTTCCAAATGACCATGTTCTTCGGTTTGTAATGGTTGATTTGCTAGTTCAAGACCTGACATTTTAAGCACTCGTGGGTTGCTTGTCACTGGCGTATGGCACCAGCCAGTAATAATATATTTAAGGTCTTTTTTTGGGGCTACTCCACGATGCAGGTACTGCCCAGTGGCTGGGAAAATAAGCAACCTCCCAGCCCTCGGATAAACTTTTGTGCCATCACAAAATTCAGTACAACCTCCACCACCTTTCACATCATTTAGATAAAAAATGAATGTCAACTGACGAGTATCACAGCCATCATGGTGCCAATCATAAAAACCTCCAGGAGAAGTTCTTTGGATCTGATGTCCTGTGTCGAACATTTCTCCAGCAATAGCCATGCCTGGCATTTTTTTAGCTAGATGATGATCATATTTAACAATACCATTTGTCAAAGCTTCGCTTAATGCACGGTCTTCTGCAACCCAATCTTCTCTTTTAGGTCCATAGCTTATTTCAAGATCTGTAGATTGCTTGATTCCTGGAGTAGTTCCTGCAGCAGTTTTGCCAATAACATGTCCCGATACATCATCCTCAAATTTATTGATGATATGAGTGCAAAACTGGCTAGACAGTTGATTGTCAATGACAAAAATACTTTTGTGGAAGATAGATGTATGTTTCATGGGTGGATAATAAAGATCAGAGCTTCATAATGAAAGCAAGAGCGTAGTAAGGCGGCAGGTTTTTGTTAGTGCCACTGCTGCCTGCGCTTGCGATGTTAATGCCAGTGGTCCGGTTGCCAATGCTGATACCAGTAGTACGGTTTCCGATGCTAATACCAGTGGTACGGTTTCCAGTATTAACGTTAGAGGAGGAATGTGAGGTCGAGTTAGAACCAACGTTAGGCTGTCTGTTCTCGTAGTTAGGACGAGAATAGGTGTGGTTGTGACCAGGGTCACTGACGTTGTGGTTATGCCCAGGGTCACTTACGTTGTGGTTGTGACCAGGATCGCTAATGTTGTGGCTGTGACTTACAACATTGGCGTTTGCACTACCACCGGTAGAGTTGACGTTGTAGCTAGAGCCTGTACTAATGACAAAGCGGTTACGCAGGTCAGGTGTGCCGTTTGAACCGTTACAAAGAGCCCATCCACTAGGTGCGGTAGTACCAGTGAACATGAGGATCATGCCGGTCACGAATGACGCAGGGACCTGGGCGGCAGTGATATAGCCAGCACCGTTTGTCAGTTGGTTGTTGTTGGTGATGTTATTAGCGCCAGAAGCAATGCCGTCAAGCTTGTCGTGGTGAGCCGTGCTCATCAAACCTGCAGCAGATCCAGTTGCTTCGTTAATAGTTACATTATTGCCAGTAGAACTGGTAATAGTGTTGGAGGTTGTCGTAGTGGTTTTACCGAGGTTTGTTGCAACGTTTACCTGAGCACCAGCAGCAATACCGTCAAGCTTGTCGTGGTGAGCGGTAGTCATCAGACCAGCCGCAGAACTTGTAGCCTGAGTCAGATCTACGTTATTACCAGTCGAACTAAGGATTGTGTTGGTAGTAGTAGTGGTAGTCCTAGAGAGGTTTGTAGGAGCGTTTACCTGAGCACCAGTCTGAATACCATCAAGCTTATCGTGGTGTGCGGTAGACATGACGCCTGCCGCTGAACTACTAGCTTCGTTGATAGTAGCATTAGTACCAGTACTGCTGTTGACAGTAACTGAACCAGTTGCAGTAGAAGTGCTAAGGTTAGTAGTAGTATTAACAGCGTTAGTAGAAGCTGCAGTCAAACGACCGTCAGCGTCAACAGTAAAACTAGGAATTTGAGTAGCTGAACCATAGCTACCAGGACTAACAGCAGTGCTAGCCAGTTGAGTAGCACCAATAGATCCTGCAGTAACGTCGATTTGAATCTGACCACTACCAGGAGTATTATCGCTAACAGTAATACCAGTACCACCAACAATATCATTTGTCAATGCAGTGTCGATCTTGCTGTCGATCGTACCGTCAACGTAAGTTTTGTTGGTTGCGTTAGTACCGGATGTTGGCGTAATGGTGTTGAGCTGACCCGTCATGGTTGCACCAGACGTGGTAACAAAACCACTGGTGCTAGTCACACCAGCTTGCCATGCACTTGCGGTAGCGTTGTAAACCTTGAGGGTATCTGCTGTAGTGTCAAACCAAAGGTCACCATCGTGCAGAGACGTGGTGGGTGCAGTTGCACTAACTCGATAACGATCAGAAAAATCGTTGACGCTGCTAATGTTAGAAGCAACAGTGTTAATGTTGCTGATAGAACCAGCAGCAGTGTTTACGTTGCTAATAGAACCTGCAACACTGTTGATATTAGTGAGAGCGTTTTCAACTGCGTTGATGTCGCTCATATTATTTTCAACAGCCTGAACATCGCTGATGTTACTTGCAACAGTGTTAACGTTACTGATAGAACCAGCAACAGTGTTAATGTTGCTAATGTCATCAGAGCAGTTACTCATTGCAGTGACATTGCTGGACGTAGCCAGCGTATTCATATCAGATACAACATCTGTCGTACCGAGTGTGTTCAGGTCCGCTACAGCATCAGCGGTACCAAGACGACCAATTTCAGTAGCCTTGCCAGCAACAGTAGTTACATTAGAGTTGTTGTTTGCAACAGTAGTTACATTAGAACTAATCCCTGCAACCGTGGTTACGTTAGAGCTAATACCTGCAACAGTATTTACATTAGTATTATTGTTTGCAACAGTTGTGACGTTACTAGAGATACCAGCAACAGTATTGACGTTTGAAATATTATCTTCAACAGTGTTAATATCACTGATGTTGTTTTCAACAGTCTGAATATCACCGATGTTATTAGCTACAGTTTGGATGTCACTTGCGTTAGATGCAACAGTAGTGACTTCAGTTGCCTTAGGAGTCAGACGGTGGAAAGTATAGGTATGCAGAGTCGAAGTAGTTTCGACAAGGCATCCGAATCCAGAAGCCAGAACCGTGCTACCGCAACCAGTGATAGTAACGTTATTACCAGAACCAGCGCCGTTTGCAATAGTAACGGTGCCACTAGAAGGTGTACGGCTGGTGCCAATAACACCAATACTAACGATTGTGCCAGTGCCATTATTGACATCTGGGTTAGCAGTTGGGAACGACGTTTCGTTTGCAATCGGTACGAAACCACCAACCTCTTCAACAAGGTCGATGATTCTATCGTTGATAGCAGCAGTAGTAGCAATGGTAGTGTCGTTATCTGGGAACGTTTGACCATCTTTGATGGTATCGCCAGAACTGATGTTGAAGTAACGTGCGTCAGCCGCTGCAGTAGTAAAGAACGAAGTATCGTTTGCACTAAAACCGTTTGCGCTTTGATCACTATTAGTAACAACAGTAGCTGCAGTCAGTTTTGCACTTGTAATTGTGTCATCGCTAATGTTTCCGTTGACAATAGTGCCATCAGCAATCTTAGCAGATGTGACTGCATCGTTTGCAAGGTTACCTTCTACAATAGTACCGTCTGCAATTTTAGCTGAAGTAACAGCATCATTTGCTAAATCTTCTTCTACAATAGTACCATTAGCAATTTTGGCTGAAGTAACAGCACCAGTTGCGATGTTAGAAGATGCACTTACAAAAGTATCTACGTAGTTTTTTGTTGCAGCATCAGTATTAGCAGTAGGAGTACCAAGACCAGTGATCTTGTTTGTACCCATTGCCAACGCACCGGTCATAGCATCACCAGCAACGGCAACGTACAACGGGTTAGCGTTAGTTGTTGTATCTACATAATTTTTAGTAGCAGCATCCTGCCCACCAGTCGGGTCAGAAACGCTTGTGATACGGCTAGATTCGACATCTACAGTACCTGTGCCGTGAGGACTAATAACGACATTTTCGTTACCAGAATCACTGACAATCTTTTTACCGTTGACATCCATGTCAGCCAACAGTTTAGAAACTGACAGAGCACCGGCAGGAATATCAACAAAACCAGATTGCTGGTCAACACTGAAGGTATCACCAACACGGAACTTACCGTTGTGGTCAGTGATAGCAGCCCAAATTTTACCGTTATTCAGCTCTTTCTTTTGATGTGACTCTTGGTGCACACCGTTAGGGCTCGTATTAGAACCAACAGCATAAGTGCCTGCAGCATATTCAGGCAGTGCACGATAGTCAACACCAGCACCCACATATTCCATGGTGTGTCCAGCGGACGCAATCATAGAACGCAGGTAGAACTTGACATTGGAATTGTCAGCAGGGTTGTTAGAAAGACCATCGTTGATGGTACGATCACCTGTGTTTGGTCGGCTAATAGTAACTGTAAATTCTGAAGAAGAAACTACAGTAGAAGAAAGGATAGGATAAAGGTTACCACCAACCTCTACAAGCATATTACTTGCAGGTCGTACGGACGAACCGTGCCAACCAGAGGCTGCAGTAACGTTGTCAACAGTAAATGTAATATCACCAGAACTAGGTGTGCCTTTTACCTGACCACTGAAAATTTCAGATGTTGATTTACCTTCTGCAACCAAAGAGAACCGACCAAAGTCAGTAGTTGATGCAGCAAGGTTAGCCTGTCCACCATTGATACATGCAATGTGGAAGTGGTTAAAGAAGGCATAGCTGGAGGTGATCTGGGTGTAACCGTTGTTGGTCACAAAGATGCCAGGACCATCTAGTGCAGTGTGGGTGTAGCTGTCCGCAACGATAGAACGAAGCGGAGAGTTAGCATGAGGTACAGAACCGTCAACCAAGACACCACCACCAGTAGGAGCGTGGTCAAGGTCACCTGCACGACCCTTGTCCTCAGTGCCTGCGTAGAACTGCAGGTTGTTGTTATCAATCTCCGAGTCAGAGAAGTTTGTACAGTTCTGAATGTACGGAGACTTGAAGATCATGGCGTTCGGGAAGAACGACACGTTCCAGCCTTGTGTAGGAGGCAGACCATGGGTAGCGTCTTCCCACAGCGAGCCGGTAGCACCACGAGTACCGCTAGCCTTCATACCCGTAAACGTCATGTTGTGCAGGTATGTACCGCTGTTTACACGGAACAAGCTGCTAGTTTCTGTAGCAGCAGTCGGGTGCACAATGACGTTACGAACTGACGCACCGATAATAGCAACGTCACGCCTTTGGATGTCAATAGGTGCGGCCTCTTGGTAGACACCAGGAGCAACCAGCACAGTACTTCCATCACCAAAAGTAGCGTCACTATTGATAGCTTCTACAGCAGCCTTAATGGTTTTTTTAGGACTTGAGATGCGGTGACCTTCGTTGTTGTCGCTACCGTTTACAGAGTCAACGTAGATAACTTTTTCGAGCTTTGTAAAAGTACCACCAGAGGTAATACCGTCCCATTTGCCGCCATCCCAGATATGTAAGGTTTGGTCGCTATCGTTTTGATACCAGAGTTTACCGGTTTGGAAAGTTGATCCTGCAGGTGTGCCAGTCTGTACCAGTGAATCGTGACGTGTCTTAGCTGCAAGAGCAGTAAAGATGTTGTTGTCACTAGGTGCTGGGTTTTGTGCATCTTGCTCAGCGTTGTTAATGATGTCGCTGTTTTTGATGCGATCAAGATCAACAGAGTTGGCAGTAATACCCAGCGTGACCTGACCACCAGTGCCAGTCTTGTTAAGACCAGTGCTGTCAACTAGCACGTCAGTCTCAAGGGCTGTGTCGATCTTTGCAGAGATACGATTCTCGATTGCTTTGCTAGTTGCAATCTGGGTGTCTACGTCAGTCCAGGTCTCATCGCTGTGCAGAGTCTGAGTTTCGTTGTCCCAGGTCTCCTGCTCCAGGTACTGCCTGTTGACAGCATCAGTGGCTGCAGTGGGGTCAGCAAGTTCCGTAATACGGTTGCTGTTCATGTCCATATCAGTATCGAATTCACCATTAGTCCTGGTGACGTACTGATCACGAACCTCTTCGACAGCGAAGTTGTTTTGGTTGAAGTTGTCGTTGAGATCTTGTGACCTGATAGCAGATCCGGCAAAGAACGTAGACTTCAGTTCAGTAATGTCTGTCTCACGGAACACCCGAACGGTGACTCCATTCTTAGGAGCCCCCGTTGTTTCTTGCAGGGTGGTGGCGGCAGAGATAGTATTAAATTGGATTCTCGTATCAGTCGAGAAGAAATATGCAGTTGTAGGCTGGGTGGTGCCATTCAGGCTGACTTTGACGTCAGACTGTTCCAGGTATTCAAATGTAAAGTCAAAGAAAACTTTAGTGCCGTTTCCTGTGAACGTATCGAATGTCGCCATTAGGTACCTTTAGGTTACTTGTTCTTCAATAAATACTCAGCAGCTTCTAGGGGGTTGCCAGCACGTTGTTGTGCTTTAGCAGCAGCTTTGTTGTCAGCTTTTGTTTGCAGATCAGGGAATGCATCAGCAAGGCCAGCCAATGCGTCTCGTTTTGCTGTTCTAAATATACGTTTGATCTCACGCATGAAGTTTGCGTCATCCAAACTCATGTTTGTTGGATCGTCCTTGGTTTTGCCAGGAACACCTCCAGGTTGTCGCAACTTTCTGTATTGTTCAATCTCTTTACGGATGCCAGGGTCTTTGAACAAGGCTTCTAGCTGTTGTTCAATAGTCTTACCGTTGTAGTCTCTATAGTTGCCCATCAGGTCGGCGAGGTGTTCCCGCTGCTGTGGTGTCAGCCGAGTACCGTTGTCGTCTGTGCTGAAAGTGGCAACCATATCAAAGCCACTGTCACGCAGTAGCTGTCGGGTTTCGTTATCAGCGTCAGACAGTTGGATTGGAGAAATGCTGTTCCACAGACGAGTTGGGAAGTCCCACTCACGTACAACCTCACCACTCAGCGGATCACGTTTACGTGCCAAGAATCCACGCAGAATAGGGTTGCGGTTTGCAATCGTGTGGGCAAAGTCATTCTCCAGTTCACGTAGACCTGGGTTCAAAACGTTTGCAATCTCGTTACGGATACCGCTAAAAGGAATAAAATTATTTGTAAGGTTGGCAGCCCATACCTCAGAC
>BCSF01000874.1_pt1 | contig 10562 bp, 7 predicted proteins | sample 1016431 | NCBI WGS metagenome assembly BCSF01 (sample SAMD00045685;SAMD00045686;SAMD00045687;SAMD00045688;SAMD00045689;SAMD00045690;SAMD00045691;SAMD00045692;SAMD00045684;SAMD00045690;SAMD00045691;SAMD00045692;SAMD00045684;SAMD00045685;SAMD00045686;SAMD00045687;SAMD00045688;SAMD00045689, study...
TTTATGTTATCTCGTATATTTCTGGATCTATTGTTTTTTCGCGTTATAAAGCTAGAGCTCAACAAGGTCCTGGTGGAGCTGAACCTGTTTTGGATTGGATAGGTGAGATTTTAACTGTTAGAATTAACACAGCTGTTGCCGAAACTAAAAACCCAACAACAGGTGAACCAGGTATTTACTCAGCAACTAATCCGTTAGGTTGGTATTCTTATAAAATAGTTGTTAAACAACAAGAGCAAGAATATTATAATGTATATCTTCCTGGTTTTGTAGCTGGTGATCCTGTTAAGACAGGTAATACAGAAAGTTTAAAATATGCTTACTCTATATTATTAAGCGACAATATAAATAAAGTTCCTAGAGACTTAAAAGAAGTTGGACCTACAGATACTGATTTTAGTAGTAGTGAAATATTGTATATAAGGGTTAATAACCCAGACGTTAACAATAGAGGCGTTGCTACTCCTTTTGATCCATCTGATAATTCTACAGGTTGGAACCAACAATATTATCCTAATATAATAAAGCAACAAGTGTTATCTATAGCTACAGTTAGAGATATGGAAATAGCAGCTATACCATTTGTACCAGATGCACCGGAAGGTGATTATGGTCAAGTAGGTAGTTTGGTTAGTGGAAATAATACTACTCCAGTTAGTATAGGCTCTATACCTTGGGGAGCTTCTCCAGGTACACAGCCTTTTTATAATTCAGATTTAAATCCGTTTGCAATGAAGTTTAATACTACACCGAATGGAGCAACGCCTGACGTTTTAGGTTCTACAGTACCTGGACAAGTAGGTGCTATATGTACTCAATACGATCCTGATCAATCATCACCACCACCTGCTAACGTTATAACTATGCAACCTTTTTTAAGTGTTGCTGAAACTAATCCTGTATATTCTAAATTAGAATTATTTTACGAAACCTCATTAACTGGTAATTTAGTAAATTTAAACTCTTTAATAAACTCTCAGTATGGTGGTATTATTGCTTTTGAAACTACTACTTTTCAATTTGGAGAAAACGCAGTTGCTGAATCTCAATTAGGAGTGTGGGACGCTGGTAATGAAACAACAGCTGGAACAAATTTTAATTTTATTGATGGAAGTGGTGGTCAAGTAACAGACTCTAATGCTATATCAGCAACAATACAACAAGTTGTAGATCAAACAGGCGCGGATAGAACTAGTGAAAATCTATTTACTATAAACGCTACAGGATCAGGTGGAGAGTTTCAACTTAAAACAGGTGCTGGAAAAACATTTTGGTATAGCGCTTTGTCAGCTGCCGCTGGTAACTCTACAGATATTTACACTATAACAGCTAGAGTTGTATATGATGACGGTAATACTATATATACAGATGATGTTTCCGCTACAGCTACGTTACAAAATTGTGTACCTATATTTGATGATTGTTCTGATCCTTCAGGTATAACTACTGGTAGCACAACGATAAAAGCTTTTACAGCTAAAAACGGATCAGTTAACACCGCTAATCGAAACAATGAATTATTATTTGATTTAAACCCTGGGCAATCACAAGCTATACAAAATATATTTAGTGTTAGCAGCACAGGTGTTTTAACAGCTGCGGCAAATCAATTAGTTAATAATACATCATACACTGTTGTGGTAAGAGTTAGAGACGTTGCTGGTAACGGATTAACTACAACATGCTCAGTTACATTTACGGTTGGTACTCAATATGTGCCTCAAGCAATATGTGATGGCTGGGATGGGACTACAAAGCAAGGGTGTGGTTTAAATAGTGACTGGTTATTTATAGCTTCTAATAGTACATCTTTAACAGCTGGTGGATCTCCAAATTTAACAAACTATCCTTATCCTCCTGACGCTGTGTATAATGTAAGATCTAAAGGACCTACAAACTCTACCACAGGAGCGTTGACTCAAGGTGTAATGTTTATAAGACCAAAACTAGTGAGTACGTGTTCTGGTGGTAATGCTATTATATACTTCAGTATACAATATAGAGAAAACATAAGTAGTCCTTGGGTTGCTGCAATTTGTGATTCAGGATCTCCTTCTCAACCAGCTGGAGGAGCTGTTTCTCAACAACAACTAACAGTTGGTAATGGTACCGTTTTTAAAGAATATGACTTTAGTATAGCTGGTGAATATAGGGTAATTACAAAAGATATGACTGGTACCGCATGTCCTAATTGTGGTAGCAATGATTTCTATGTAGAATACGGTGATCACACGTATCCATCAAGTTGTAGTGGACCATTGTAATAATCATAAAAAACAAGTAATACTAATAATATGCCGGTAACACTAGAAATTAACTATTTTAACTCATACTTTTTGAAGAAATTACAAAATGTTCCTTCAAATGATATAGAAGTTGTAGGTGATACTTGGAGTGGACCAAGTTCTAACCCTAATGAAGATTGGTATATAGAAGAATCTAGAATAAGAGGTGGTTATAATAATACGTCTACAGATCTAGGTGTTAAAGCTTATATTGTAGAAGAACAAGATAAACAAACTAGAAGAGGTAATTCTTTAATATACTCCGGTGTGTTTAATTCCAGAACAGGAGTTAATAAAACAAATCAGTTTAGTGTAGCGGAAGAAATAACAAGATCTGTAGATCCAATAGGTGGAACTATACAAAAGTTGTTTGCTGAAGATACTAATCTAACTATATTCCAAGAGCGAAAAGTAAATGTAGCTTTAATAGATAAAGATGCTATATATACAGCTGAAGGTCAACCAGTTCAAACAAATAGTAATGTTGTTATTGGACAGATAACACCTATACCAGGTAACTGGGGAATAGGAACAAACCCTGAATCATTTGCTTATTATGGTTATAGAAAATATTTTGTAGACAGACATAGAAACGCTGTTTTAAGATTAGCAGGTAATCAAATAAATGAAATATCTAACTTTGGTATGATTGATTTTTTTAGAGATCAGTTATCACTAATGTCTAGTACCAGTGCTATTCTAGGCGGTTATGATGTCTACAATCAAAACTACGTTTTATCTTTACAAACTAATCCAATGAGCGCGTCAGGTACTTACAACACGTTAAAGTTTGATGAAAAAACTCAAGGTTGGACTAGTTTTTTTACATATAAACCTAATTTAATTTTTAGTTTACAAGGACAATATTATAGCGCTTATGGTCCTAAAATATATAAACACTATGATACTAGTGTTAGTAGAAATAATTTTTATGGAACAACTAGTGCTTCAACTATAAAGTTTATTTTTAATCCTGCTCCTAATAACATGAAAACTTTTAAAACAATTAGTTATGAAGGTAGTAATGGTTGGAAAGTAACATCAATAGTTTCAGAAGATACAGGTAAAGATCCTAGCGTAACACCTTCAGGCAACTGGTTAAACCATCAAGATACTTCTTCGTTAATATACAGTTATGATGAAGGAGCTTATTTAGAAAATAATATACAATACAGAGCTGGTTTTAATAGGAAACAAAATAATTATGTTGCATCGATAAAGAACAACACAATAAATCCTATGCAAGGCGAAATTATATGGGGATCACAGACAATGGGTATTAAAGCTTATTATGCTACAGTAACTATGTCTACTGATACCACAACAGATCCAGGAGGATTAAAAGAATTGTTTGCAGTAGGAAGCAATTTTTCTCAAAATTAAATTAAATGAAATTAAAAAAAGCAGATAAGTCTGTAGAAGATTTAAAAAATTTTATCATTAAAAACAATGATACTCCAGGTTTTTATGGAGATGGAAAAGGTATTGCTACAATGCCTGATGTTCCTATTAAGAATCAATTTGCTGATCAATTATATATAAGACAAATGGATTTAAAAAAAGGGCATGTTATAATAGGTGCTGTACATAATCATCACCATGTGTGGTTTTTATTAACTGGTAGAGTTATTATAAATAATAATGGAGATATAGTTGAATACATAGCTCCATGTTACACGACATCTAAACCTGGTTCACAAAGAGTTATTCTTGCAATGGAAGATTCTGTTTTTGTAAACGTACACAAAAATCCATCTAACACGCGAGATATAAAAGAATTAGAAAAAGAAATAGTCTCAATGACAATACAAGAATATAATAATAAATATAAATAGTATGAGTTTTTTATTAGCAGGTTCCGCGGCAATGAGTATCGCAGGTGGTTTGTTTGGTTCGGGTAAAGCTAAAAGAGCTGCTAGACGAGCTGCTAAGCAAGCTAAAGCTTTAAAAGCGAAGTTAAATCATTTGGAAAATAATAGACAAGCTATTATAAATCCTTATGATAATGTTACTAATTTAGCTGGTTTAGCTAGTGATTTATCTAATCAATTAAGTAATCCATTTGCTAATTTAGGTGTTGCTACTCAAGCAGCTGAAATGAAAATAGAGCAAGCTGATATAAGCTTAGCTAATACATTAGATACTTTAAGAGCTACTGGTGCAGGCGCTGGTGGTGCTACTGCTTTAGCTCAAGCTGCTTTACAAAGTAAAAAAGAAGTTGCTGCTAGTATTGAACAACAAGAAGCTGATAACGAAAAACAAAGAGCTCAAGGCGAACAAGTTCTACAAGAAAAGAAAATGGCTGAACAACAAAGAATGCAGAAGGTTGCTATGGATTCAGCAGCTAGACAAGAAGATGCTATGAGTAAAGGTAGAGCTTATGAGTTTGAGGCTAACGAAAACAGAGAACAAAGCAGAATAAATAGAACAGCTGCTCAATTACAAAACATGCAGAACCAGGCTGCTCAGGCTAGAAGAGATCAAACATCTGCTATAACCGGTATGTTTGGTAGCTTAGCTAATATTGGAGCTACTGCTTATAGTTAATAATAATACAACAAATGGAATATAACGAAGCTGAAATAAATAGATTAAAAAATCTAAACGTAAAGAAAATAACGAACGGTAGTAACGGTTTAGCTTTCCAATCAGGTATATTAGCTGATCCTAATATAGCTAAAGGTTTTGGTGTATTGAACAAAGCTTTTAAAGGAACTGCTCAAGAATTTGCGCAAGCACAATTAGCTATAAACAAAGGATTATGTGGTGATTGTATAGAGGAGCAAAAACATGTACAGATGTTACAACAGGCTCCAGGAGCTGCTACAGAATTTTTAGAAGAATTAACTGGTGAGCTTTCAGTTATTGATAGTGAAAATTTTGATGTAAATAATAATGCTGAGTATGCTATCTTAAAAGCAATGATTGATGGCCAAGCTGGTTTTACAGCTGCTCAAGGTTTTAAATTAGATTTAGATTTAAACCCTATGGTACTAAAAGCTAGTGGTCCTGGTTTTAAAGACGGTGGTTTAGAAATAGCTGCAGATGCTTTAAAATCTATAATTAAAAGTGGTGGAGCTATGTTAGCAGAAACCCCTAAGATACAACCTGAAATGATAGATATAACTTCTAAATTACTAGAAGATACATCAATGGTAGAAGGTGCAAACTTTTCAGATGATGCTAAAATATCTGATCAATTTTTTATTAAAGAAGGTGGTAAGTTTAAATACGAACAAATACAAGTAGATGAAGGTAAGGCGAGAAACGTACTAGTACCAGACATGGAAAGAATAGAGGCGAAAGCAAAGCCTTTTTTAGATGCTTCAATAGCTATGATGTTAGAAGATGAAGAAAGTGCTGTTGCTTTGTATAACACTATGTTAAAAGACAATGTAACAGAAGACGAGCAATTACAATCTGATGAAACTAAAAACGCGGGTAATGATAGTTGGGTGTACAAAGATGTTTTACCGCTTAGCAAAGAAAACAAAAAAATATTTTCTGATTCTTATAAAAGATATTGGAATAAAAATTACTTAGAACCTTTTGTTAAAAATCAATTACCTAAAAACCCTGCTGATCAAGAAATATTTGAAATTACAGAAAAAACATCTGGCGATCCTATGGTTGACTCTCTATTAAAAGAATACGGAGTAATAAAGTAAAATTAAATTATGGTAAACAAAGACGCTTTACAACAAGTCATTGATAGAATAAATCAATTAGTGGCAGATGGTGAAATAACTCCTGAGGAAGGTCAGAGAAAAATAGCCTATGCAAGAAGCCAAGCTGAACAAGCGTCAGAAGAAGCTGTAGAAGAAACAGATGAAATAGTGGAAAGCGAAGAAGGCGAAGTTGAAGACGTTGAAGAGGAGGTCGTAGAAGATGAAGAAGTTGATGAAGAAGAGGTTGAAGAAGAAGAAGAAGAAGTAGATATAGAAACAGAAGAAATAGTAGATGAAGATAGTGATGTAGATGCTTTTCTTAATGTTGAAAATATATCTAAAACTAGAAAAAGAAAAAAAGTTAAAGAACTTTTAGAAAAAAGTGTTTTATTTTTGCTATCAGAAAAAGATTCTGGACTACAAAAAGGTTCTAAGTTTGAAGTATTTAATAGTATTGATGAACTTGCAGAACCTTATAATGAATTTACAGCTAAAATAAATAGAAGTGAAACTTGGAAAGAGAATGCTAACTTAATTGAAAAAGAGTTGGGTCTTAAAAAAAATTTCATTAAAAACTCAATGGTTAAAGAACAAAAAGCTGCTGCTAAATTTTTTGGTTTAGATGATTTAAAAGGAACGGGTTTAGAATACAGTATAGAGCATGGTCAGGGTCTATCTGCTGCTGCAAGAAGTGGTAACAAAGAATTAATGAGAACTGCTTTAAATGATTTAATTGGAACTACAAGACTGCAAAATACAGCTGCAGGGTTTGGAGGGTTTGAAGCAACTAGAGGAGCTTTGATAAGAGATATAGAAGCAGGTGTTAATGTAAAAGATAATGTAGCCAGTCTAAATAAATTAACTAAGGATGCTTATAAAGACTTAGGTGTAAAATCAAACATATACTCTATTAAAGATGGTAAACTTGCATCTAAACCTATAACTACAGCTACAACACAACCAGAGAGATTTAAACAATATGCGGAAACAATATATAAAGATCCATTAGGTAAAACAGCTATTGATAAAAAATTTGGAAGTTTAGAGAATGTATTAAATACTATTCCTAAACCAGATCAAATACGTTTAGCTAAAATAGGTTGTCCAGGTAAAGCTAATGGTGGTCGAATAGGTTTCAATGAAGGTTTGAATGTAGCAGCGTGTGCTGCAAGAGGTGTAGAAAAATTACAAGGTGATCCTAGCAAAATAACACCAGGAGACAAAGCAAACATAAAATCAATTACTAAAACTGTTCAAGGTGGAAGAATTTTAAAAAATATTTTAGGGCCAGCAGCTTTAGCATATGAAGGATTATTTGCTTTACCATTTGCTGCTTATGATTATGCTAGTGGAAGACCGGGAGAAGACATATTTAAAAGTGCATTGTCTCTTGGATTTTTAGATGAAAAATTAAAACAAGATGAATTAAAAAAAATATATCCTGAATATGGACAGGTTGAAAATTTACTAAATATTAGTGAAAGAGTAGAGGATTTAGAACGTTTACAATCAGGAACAAAAGGACAGAAAATAAGAAGCAAACCCAAATTAAAAAAAACAGTGGAAGAATTTGAATCAGCTGCTCAACCTTATTTAAAAGATCCAGATCAACTAATGATGGAAAACATTATGAAAAGCCAAGAAGCAGAAAAACAATTACAAAAAGAATATGATATTAGATCACAAGAAAGAAAGACACCTTTTGATTTAAATGATCCTTTTATGGCAGCAGGCGGTGGTATTGCTAAAATGGCAGGCGATAGATCAGGTGCAATGTTGACATCCATGAACCCTGATTCACAGGGCTTGTCTTATTTATTTAATCGTGTTAAGAAGGTATAGGAGTAATAAATGGCAGATATAGATAAAGGACTCCCGAACACTAGAACTAAAATTGACATCCCTTCAGAAGAAGAGATGGCAGAAGAAGTTAATGTTCAGGAAGAAGACATTGATAAAGGACCTGTAGAGGTTATCCCAGAAGAAGACGGTGGAGTTACATTAGACTTTGAACCAGGATCAATAAATGTTCCCGGAACAGAATCACACTTTGATAACTTAGCAGATATTTTACCAGAAGATGTTGTTGGACCAATTGGAAACGAAATGGTTCAAAACTACATGGATTATAAATCTTCTAGAAAAGAATGGGAGAGTGCTTATACAAGTGGTCTAGATCTTTTAGGATTTAAATACGAAAACAGAACTGAACCTTTCCAAGGAGCTTCAGGTGCAACACACCCAGTTCTAGCAGAAGCGGTAACACAGTTTCAAGCTCAAGCTTACAAAGAATTATTACCAAGTGATGGACCAGTTAGAACACAAGTTATAGGAATTAAAAACCCTGCAACAGAACAACAAGCACAACGTGTTAAAGATTATATGAATTATTTAATCATGGACACGATGAAAGAATATGAATCTGAATTTGATTCTATGTTATTTCATTTACCACTTGCTGGATCTACATTTAAAAAAGTTTACTACGACGTACCACTTGGAAGAGTGGTATCGAAGTTTGTACCAGCGGATGAATTAATTGTTCCGTACACAGCTACCTCATTAGACGATGCGGAAGCAGTTATTCATACCGTGAAAATTTCAGAAAACGAATTAAGAAAACAACAAGTCAATGGTTTCTACAGTGATGTAGAGTTAGGTCCTCCAGGTACAGATACTAATGGAGAACTATCTAAAAAAGAACGTGAGCTAGAAGGAACTAAGAAGACAGGTAAGAACGAACCTGTTTATACTTTGTTAGAGTGTCATGTTAATTTAGACTTAGAAGGTTTTGAAGATGTTGGAGCAGATGGAGAGCCAACAGGAATAAAATTACCTTACCTCGTTACAGTCGATGAAGGTAGTAGGAAAGTTTTGTCTATTAGACGAAACTATGCGCCCGATGATCTAAAGAAAACTAAGATCCAATATTTTGTCCACTTCAAATTTCTGCCAGGACTAGGATTTTATGGCTTTGGACTCATTCATATGATTGGCGGATTGAGCAGAACGGCAACGGCTGCTCTCCGTCAATTATTAGATGCAGGTACATTATCAAACCTACCGGCTGGATTTAAACAAAGAGGAGTTAGAGTTAGAGATGAAGCATCACCAATACAACCAGGTGAATTTAAAGATGTAGATGCACCAGGTGGAAATTTAAGAGATGCTTTCTTTCCATTACCATACAAAGAACCTTCTCCAACATTATTAAACTTATTAGGAGTTGTTGTACAAGCTGGTCAAAGATTCGCGGCTATTGCTGATATGCAAGTGGGTGATGGTAATCAAGGTGCTGCAGTTGGAACTACAGTTGCACTTCTTGAACGTGGTTCACGTGTAATGTCTGCTATTCATAAAAGATGTTACGCAGCGATGAAACAAGAATTTAAATTATTAGGTAAAATAGTTTCACAATACTTACCACCAGAATATCCATATGATGTTGTAGGTGGTGCAAGAAATATTAAACAAGCCGATTTTGATGATAGAGTAGATGTAGTACCAGTTGCTGACCCTAATATATTTTCAATGAGTCAGAGAATAACTTTAGCTCAAACACAATTACAGATCGCAACATCGAATCCACAATTACACAACATGTATCAAATCTATAGAAACATGTATAATGCAATTGGAGTTAAAGATGTTGACACAGTTCTACCACCACCAGCGCCAAATGCGCCAATAGATCCAAGTATGGAGCACATAAATGCTTTAGGCGGAAAACCTTTTCAAGCTTTTCCTGGTCAGGACCACAGAGCCCACATCACAACCCACTTACACTTTAAGTCAACTAACAAGATTAAAAAAAATCCTGCTATTATGGCATCAATACAAAAAAATATATTGGAACACATCTCAATTATGGCTCAAGAACAAATTCAATTAGAGTTTAGAGAGCAAATGATGCAATTACAGATGATGCAACAACAAGCAGCAACAAATCCACAGATACAAGCACAAGTTCAAGACATCACAAACCAAATTGAAGCAAGAAAAGCAGTGTTAATTGCTGAAATGACTGAAGAATTTATGAAAGAAGAAAACAAAATCACTTCACAATTTGATTCAGACCCACTATTGAAGCTAAAAGCACGTGAAGTTGACCTAAGAGCGATGGAAAATGAACGAAAAAAAGAAGCTGACCAGACAAAAGCTGATTTTGATAGAGCAAAATTGATGCAAGCAGGAGATTTAGCTGAAGATAAGATGGATCAGAACGAAGAATTAGCAGAATTAAGAGCAGGAGTAAGTCTTGCAAAAAAAAATAATGCTAATATAAACTAGTAAAGGTAAATATTATGATGAACTATAAAAAAGCAAAACAAATGGCAGTTCCAAGTCAGAATATAGAGGTAGATCCAAGATCTAAAACTACAGCTGACGGTGCTTTCAACTATATTCCTAAAGGAGACAAGGAAAAAGTTAGAGGAAAGAAAAGAATGCTAGCTGAAAAGAAAAAACCGGCTACTTGGTACTAAATCATGTGGTTATCGGCAATTAAATTAGCCGTTTCTGCTGGAAGTAAGATTTATGCTAACAAGCAGAAGACGAAAATGGCAATGAGTGAAGCACAACTCATGCACGCTGATCGTATGGCTCGTTA
>BCSF01000875.1_pt1 | contig 10553 bp, 25 predicted proteins | sample 1016431 | NCBI WGS metagenome assembly BCSF01 (sample SAMD00045685;SAMD00045686;SAMD00045687;SAMD00045688;SAMD00045689;SAMD00045690;SAMD00045691;SAMD00045692;SAMD00045684;SAMD00045690;SAMD00045691;SAMD00045692;SAMD00045684;SAMD00045685;SAMD00045686;SAMD00045687;SAMD00045688;SAMD00045689, study...
TCACCACAGTTTGCTTCTGCAGTACCAAAGTTAATTAGAAACTCTTGGTCAGCGTGGAGGTGTACAACTTTAAAACCAGTGCAGGTAAAATGTTTTGTGTTACTTGCTGTGTTATCTACGGTTTGTTTTGTTTGTACACTCCATTGTAACGTATTAGGTTGGAATGTGCCTACGGAAGTTGACATTTGTTATCCTCCCTTTAAAATACTGAGTATTCTAGCTCAACAGTAAATCGTCCTGCACTAGCATCAGCATTTAACGTAGTAGTAGTAAATGCGTACAAGTTTTTACTTGCGATAGCAGCAGTTATGTTAGGAACAAATATGTGATAGTTACCTGCTGTATCATTAAAGTTTACATCAATCTCAGTGATTGACTGTGTAGCACTTAACTGCTCGTGAAATGATGTAACTCCTGCACCTACAATCTCTGTTCCTGAAGAGACAGCAGAGTTAGTAGCTGTGCCTGAAGTAGCACTAAGAGATAAACCACCTGCAAGTGTTTGACCTGCAGCAGTCGTAATACCAATCAAAGCTCTATGAATAAAAAACTTAGATGGTGTTACAATGCTTGAAGGTGAAGATGTATCTAGAGCACCTAGCTCTACTAGAACGTCACCGTCAGCATATGCTGTGTCTGTGTCTGTTGCGGCAAGGCTTCCTACAAATGTTTGAATCTTACGTGTTCCAAACGAGTGTACTAGGCCAGTGCCTGTAATTCCAGTACCAAAGGTTACGTTATCTTCGTACTCTTCAATACCTTTTGTAAAAGTAGTTGTTGTCATTTTATAAGTCCTTTAGATTAATGTGGGTTGACCACTTATAGTTATTATGCTTTTACTAGTTTATAACCTTTAGCCTTTGCTGCAGATCTAATTTTTGCTAGTGTCATATTTGCTGCACCGCCTTTAGCCATGCCTTTTTTCTTCATCATACCCATGCCACCTTTAGCATAACCTTTTTTCTTCATGCCTCCACGTGCCATTCCTTTTTTCTTCATGCCTCCACGAGCCATGCCCTTTTTCTTCATTCCGTTTTTCTTTTTCATAACCATGATTATTTCTCCTGATATAAATTATTAAATACTCTGTGTGTATCCCATACATAGTCTACATCTTCTTTAGAGTTAAAGATATTTTGATTTGGCCTAAAGTCTGGTGCACCTTCTCCAGTTTCAAACCAAGCAGGGTGAGTTACTCTCACTCTATTATTGGGTAACGCAACCATGTTACCTGTATATTCACCTGCGTCTAACAACTCTAAAACATGAGACTGCTTATGTTGTGCAGGGTCATCTGCCACTTCACTTTCGGTATAGTCTACGGTAAAGTAATATTTAGCAGGATAAAACTCATTATCTATTTTAGCTATCCAAGGGGCAGGACTTGCACGTTCCAGTTTATATACTGAATGTGTGTGAGACATGCAATCCCAAGGTTGTGCTAAATATGGTGGTAGTTCTGTGGGCCATTCCTCTAGGGGGGTATCTGCCACAAGTGCCGTAAGAGGCATCCTAGCCCACATTGCACCACCATGTATATTAGGTTCATCTTCATCGTCTGATTCACATCCAGTAAAGATAACCTGAAAACTTAATGTTCTGTTTGGCATAGACGTTACTGCTATCACCATACAGTGCAGGAACTCACCGTGATACTCCTGCATATTCTTTGTATATTCTCTTCTTACCCATGCTTTGAAGTAGGGTATGTTACTTTGTAGATACGCCATTCTTTTTATGTTTCCTCCGCAAGTCTGCTTTAGCTTGTTTAAAGACATTTGCTATTGCTGTCTTTCCCATAACTTTAGCACGTTGTTCAGCTACTGTCAATATCTGAATCTTTCTTGCGTAAGGTTTTTTTATTCTTTTTACTTTTGCTACTGTAGCTCTGGCATCAGCCATCGTAGCAAATTTAATTGATACCGTATCTTTTGGATTCTCATCTGTATATAGTCTGCGTCCAGACCCTTTAGGCTTTTTACCTGTTCCTACTTTTGGATCTTTTTGCTTTGCCATTTTTATTTTTACCTGCAGTTGTTAAAGCTATTGCCACAGCTTGTTTCTGTGGCTTGCCCTCTTTACGTAACATACGTATATTGGAACTTATAGCTTTATTACTTTTTCCTTTTTTTAAAGGCATTGTCTACGCCTTGCAGTTACACTCTGGGCAACACTTCATATTTAATAATGCTTTTACTAGACGTTTAATATATGTCCATATCCATTTTAATACTTTCATAACGAAACTCCCATTTTAATTTTTTGACATTCTGGTATTGCTAAATATCCCTGTTGTTGAAAATATCTAGCTACCACTATTGCCTCTTGAGCACATGCTTCCTCTGTAGCAAACGTTGACTCTGTTTTAGCCATGACCTCACAAGATAATGCTGCAGGTGTACTACAGAGAAGCATAAATGCTATCCACATTAGAAGCTAACCGTAGCCCCTACTGTTACGTCACCGAACTCTAAGTCTGAGTCTGTTGATACTTCAGTATATAAACTAATGTTTGTGCTAGGCACAGTATAGTCTGCTGTAAAGTCTAGCCCTTGAAAGATGTCTCCTTCGTCAAGAGTCAACATGTCAATGTCTGTAGCTACACTTAATCCAATACCCAATGCAGTTATTCCTGCAGACGGTGTAAGTTCCCATACCCAATCTTCTACACCAGTAGTATAGTTTAGGTCAGTCTCTGCACCAATAGACAATGTTTGTCCTGCTACAGAAAAGTCTTTTGCGTAAGTAGTTGTAGCTGCCATTACAGTAGCCAAGCCAACCCATGCTGCTATCACAGCTATTTCTTTTTTATTCATCTTATAGTTCCTTTATCTAAACAGACCGCTTTTACGCATGTCTGTATGCACTGATTTCATTAGACCACCTTTATTTTTTCTGTCTGGTCCTGTGTCTCTTATATTTTTATTTAGCCTACTAATAGCTCTATCTTGTCTTTGTGTTTTAGTCATACGCTTTAATCTAGTTAAATTACGTTTAGCTTCTGCACTTAACTTTTGACGAGCTTCTAAATTTCTAACCACTGCTGCAATCTGATTGTCTGTAGGATTTCCTACAACTTCACCATCTTTAGTAACACCATTCTTTGTATTACCTACCATCATATCACTATCTTTAAATTTTGGTTTAGCACCTACAGTCATTTTACCGTCCATTCCTGCAAGACTTACACCTTTATCTTTACGAGCAGATTCACTTCTAGATACTGCAGATTTACGTATTCTAGCTGCCTCTGCTTTAGCACTTTGTTTATCCATTCGTTTTACTTTAGCTGCAGCTTTAGTATCACCCTCTCTGGCTTTTCTTTCTGCTTCTACTTTTGTTTTAGCACGTTTTCGTGAACCCTTTGAGGCTGCTTCTTCCATACGAGGAAAAGACTTCTTACCTTCTGTAATCTTTTCTTTACCACCACGACCATACTCTTGTTGAAAGGCAAAGGTATCGTCACCACCTGTACGTGCATTTTCACGACCTGCAGCTACCTCTGATGTACTTTTCTTTGTGGCAAATCTAAACCCAGTACCCTGTGTTCCTTTTTTACTTGTACGCTTTGCTTTATCTGCTGCACGTACTTCATCTCTAGCTTTACGAACACCCTTGACTACAGTATCAGTTCTCTTGTCTACCTTCTTAGCTTTCTGTAGTTTCTTTAATTCGTCTGATGCCATAGCACTAGCTTCTTTTTTAGTCATGCCTTTTTTAGCTGCACGTTTAGCTAGTTTAGTTTGCATCTCTTTATCAAAAGCATTTCGGTCTACAGTGTCCATGTACTGCTTAAAACCTTTTTTAGAAAATCTAGTATCTACACCTGCTTCTCTTTTAACTTTTTGCTGTGCGGTAGTTGTAGCCGCTTTCTTAGCTGCCTTTACAACTTTACCCAATATTCTTGTTACCATTTTAACATCTCCAACGTTTACGTGCTTGACGCAGTCTTGAATTAGGATCTTTAGCTGCTTTGGGAAACTTTTTCATTTGCCCTGCACTTCTAGCACAAAAAGACTTTCTACGTTTAGCGTCCTTACTGCCCTTCTTTACTTTACCAGTAACAGCAGTCTTCAGCTTAGAACCTGGATTATCTTTACGATATTTAGCTACACCTTTAGCTGTCATGCCTGCCCCTTGTTTAGTGGGGCGTTTATGACCACCTTTAATGGTGTGTCCTTTCATTGTACCTTTTTTACTAGCCATCAGTCCAACCTTCCATACGCATTGCCCACTCTACATGCTCTAACGAAAAAGGTCTACCGTAGTGAGCCTGTACAGCTTCACGTACATAGAATACATCACTGTGGGGTATATGCAAATCTTCAATGTTACCGTCAAGTACGTGTTTATAAAACTCTTCAAGAACATTGTCAGTATATAGTTTTACTGATTTTTTACTCATTGTCAAGAACTTTCGTAATAATTATACAAAAATATTTATTACACTACTCACTTATAGTGTAACATTTAAGTGTATCTTAGTTAAGTATAATTATATTTAGTATATTTAATATTTAAGTGTAATCACTTTAAGTGAGTCTTAGTTTAGTTATATATAGTTTTACACATTTCACGGCTCGTGTCAACCCCCTATCGTAAAATAAAGAATATTATTCTACTTATTACACTATTTCCAGAACCATGTTCTATGTAAACCAGTATATATGTAATGTGGTTAACACCCATTTTTCCTGATCTGTGTGTTTCTGTGTATATACTAACGTACACCCCCCACGTGGCCCACGCCCACCCACGCATATGACGTGCATACACACCCACATACACACACATGAGGCGCTTGGTGCACACATATCACACACTCACATCCACCATGCATGAGAAAACTTCCAACATATCAACAACTTACTGCTATTCGTCAACTGTTATGCAATCAGTTGCCATCAAATAATGTGTGTCTAGTACTGTGATCACAAAAAACAGTGTGTGTTACAATGCCGATGCTTATTTTACCATACCCCATAGGGGTAGTGTGATCACATCAACTGTCCAACGTTGGACGGTACAACTAGCCTCGTGAGTTTAGCACACGAACTGCGGTATCGAAGATACCTGTAGTCACGTGGGAAACGACAGGCGCAGAGGATCACGTGTAAGAAACCGCTTGACTTACTTACTTATATTCTATAGTTACATAGATAGTTTATATACTCACTGTTAAGTGAGAGTATAATAAACTCTCTTAATGTAACAGAATATAGTAAAGGAAAGTATTATGGCAAAATCTGTTAAAGTTAGCAAGTCAACTTCAGTTGGTACAAAGCTAGATGATCTAGTTAAAGAGGGCAAAGCCCTTGGCAAAATGTGGTCTGCCTTACATAACGTGAGACAGTCAACCAAAGCTAACGGCTTTGATACTCGACTAGGTAAACTGCTTGTTGAGCTAAAGGCTCAGTCCACTCTGGACAGTGGTCAAATCTCACGTCAGACACTCACTACTCATGGCATCCACAACATTGATCGTAGAAGACGATCAGAGGCATTGTGGTTCGTTGAAAACGAAGTTGAGTGCCGTGAGTTCATTAAGAACTCTAAGAAAGGTTTCACTTCCCTTACAGCTTTACAAGCTGCAATGCGTAAAGCTTCCAAAGAAGCTGAAGCTGAACCTACTGAAGTAGAAGCTGAAGAAGCTGAACCTTCTAAAGAAGAAGTGTCCAATGTTGGACGTTCTTCCAAACCATCTAAAGATGATATCGTGAAAAGTATCATCAAAGCTTGTCAATACTCTGGTATTGATTTACTTGACATTGCTGAAGCATTGATGGAAATTGATACAGTCAGCGAAGCTGAGAAAGCAGAAACAAAGGAAGCAGCGTAAGCTGTTTCCACTTTAATCGGAGATTAACAATGCAAGATTATTCTTATTTCAGTGATTTGTACAAAGACGTACATGGTGTAAGGCCGCATGGTCTTATTCAGCCTACTGCTGAATTAGTTGAATGGCTACAGTCCGAACTTGATCGTCAGATCAATGAGGAACGTGAAGAACGTCAGAGAGAAATTGACATATGTATGTCAGTCGGGGCAGTGGACGAAGAACAAGCTTTGCATTGGATAGATCAAGCTGAGTATTCAGCTTACTGGAGGTAAAAAATGATACCATTTTTAATGTTTATAGTAAATGGCATGGCACTAATAACTATAGTGCTAATGGGATTTATGTTTGAAACTTGGCAATCCATTCCAAATATGGTAATCATATTTGTGATTGTGATGGCAATTAATTACATAGTAATGTATCTGGAAGGATAGTAATGAAATTTACTGAAGTAAATCGTAGGCGTTATAACGTATCGTCAGCTAGGCTGACTGACAAACCGTCCAATGTTGGACAGAATGACAGACGTTATGAATTACAACGTAAGTTGTTCGAGAAAAAAATGCAACGTAATGCTCAATCAGGTATCAAAGATACTGGGTGGTACGTTGTTAAATAAACAAATTAGTAGTCTCATAGTTATATAACACTTGAAATATATATGAAAGTGTTATATAACATATGTAGACACTAACAAACCAAACTGAAACCGTCCAATGTTGGACACTTTAATCGGAGATTATCCAATGGCTATAAAAGAAGTTATATTAACAGAGTTTGATGAGCGAGATATCAATCTAATGAGAGATATTATCTCTGATGCTCTTGAAGAAAAGGGTAACGAAACTGAAGGTTTCGGATTTCAAATTGTAGTATTTATTAATGACGGTGAGGATGCATAATGATACATAAAATCGAACATGTAGCTGATGGATATGTCAGAGTTCACAAACAATCTGTGTTTACTGGCAAGCATCATTCAATGGTATTGCCTACACGTCAAGGTGAGCTTGAGTATTGGGAAGATAGTATGTCTTTAGTTCAAGACGTTTTCCCACACTTTACAGCAGCCCAACGTGAGTTTCTCATATCAGGTTGTACACCTGATGAATGGAATGAACTGTTTTCGGAGGAAGCATAATGTCTGTAAGACAAATACTAAAAGTTTATCGTTCAGCTACGGCTGATGAAATTCAACATGGCATGAAATGGTATGCCATTGCCAAACGTGATAGCACTAAGGTAGCCAAAGAATTTGGTATCAGTGTAAACACTGTTGTCGGTGTCGTTGCTGCACTGTCACCAAACTTAGGTTGGGGCATCAATATCAAAGCTGCACGTATTCTAATCGAGTGCTTTGCCAATGGTGGTGCTATGGATGACGTAACCGTGTCAGCCTATCCACAGAACAAACGTAAGGCATGGGAAATGCTTGAACAAAAAATGGTACGTAAGAAAGCTATCATGGCTAAACTGAATGGCCCAAAGACTACAGCGTTCTTTGCCAATATTATTGGTATGGACGTAGTGACTGTAGACGGTCATGCTAAGAACATACATGATGGACTACGCAGAGTTCTCAAGAACAACAACGTAGGTGTCAAGGAATATGGCATCATTGCTGATGCATACTACAAAGCTGCCAACAGAGTTGGTATCAAAGGTTATCAAATGCAAGCTATCACTTGGGTAGCATGGCGCAGACAACATAACATAGCGAGGTAAAGTTATGGCTGATTACAATAATATAAATGTATGGCATAGAGGTACAAAAATATCTATTGCCCAACACTGGGATAAACCTAGCGACAGTGTTGCACATATGCAAGAGGTAGGTATCATACCCGATGACGGAGACTGGGGCAACATGACGATTAAAAACTATGCCGCAAGTCTGGATCATCTTATACAAGTATTGGAAGGAATACGTGATGAAATCGACTACAAGATACATAACGAATCCAGTGGCGAAAGCTATGCTCGAACAGCGCAAACAGCCACAGGTAGTGCCACCTAAAAAGGGCACGAAACGCAAGCCTAGTAAGAAGGAGAAATACAATGCGTTACGAGATGCAAAACTTTATTAAGTTTGCAAGCACCAAGAAAGTGTCCAACGTTGGACAGAAACCAAAGCGTGATGAGCACAAACGCTTACGTAAAATTGCACGTAAGAACAAAAACTTAGCACGTAAAATATCACAATAACTTATATAAGGAGTATATAAAATGACTACCCCAATGTTTAAATCAGTTAGACCAATCGTTAAAGCTACGCATCCTGAGTTGTATGCAGAGCACACATTCCACATGAAGAAGTGTGTAGCCTACACCTACAACTATTCGTACCTTGACGATTACATTGCCGAACACTGGAACAACAAGTCAATCAAACAGATTGCCTTTGAGACTAACGAGTATGAGCCACGTGTGGCATACAGGTCAAAGGTATTGCAGTCTGTGGGTATCATTCAACCTAAGTGGGTACAGAACGGATCAACTCAGTTGAAGATTGAACGTAGTAAACTGCGTCTTAGATTGAAGCAAGTGGAGCAACAGTTGGAGCAATGTGGCTAGGTAAACATAAAGGTAAGTATATTGTGTATGGTAGTGATGGGCGTGTGCTCATCATTACCCGATACAAGAGCATTGCAACTAAAATAATCAAGGATTATAAAAATGAAAGTTGAAGTATATTTTAACCTACACAAACGTGTATTCTCTATTCGTTCATGTAAGACTGGACGTGTCATACATCACACAAAAAATGTACACATTCGTGACCCACAGTTTGTGGTTCGTGAGGGTGGCAGACAACGTGTGCTACGTGAACGTAAGAAGAATGTTCATGCCTTTGTTCGGGGCTATGCAGTTTTTCTTGATGACTGTCCGACTTTATTAAACACATATAAAAAGTTGTTTTCTATGGCGAATACCATTGGATATAATCCATTCAAGTATGACAGCTTTGTTAAGATGCCAGATGAAACACCTATACACAAAGCAGAACGTGCATGGTTAAACGTAAACGGCAATGACATGCCAACAATACAAGCAGAAGGAGTACAATAATGACAGAAACTAAACCAACAGTAAAGACAGAACTAACACGTGAAGAGGTAGTAGAACTACTAGGTCTGTATCACGTCATTGATGAGATATGCACAGATTTTCAAGAGGTGTTTGACACTGATCTTGGTAAGGTGCGTAGACTACAAGACATGTCTTACAAACTGAAAAACCTATTTGACTTTAGACCACGCATAGATGATGACGGTAATCCAAATCACTGGCGTCCATACGTTATGCCTGACGATGACAGGGCGTGGTTTCACACACCGAAGGAAGATTAATGATAGTGAAAGGCTATGAAATAGTTGTTGAGATTGACGGTGTCAAAAGCCAGATCAATCTTGATGACTTGTACCCATCAATCAAGGATTGGCACACTGCCTCTGAGTTCGCTATGAATATGGCACGTGAAGCTAATCCTAATGCTGTGCATATCAATTTTATTGAGTGCGGTGAGTATGAGTTAGAGGGCTACGAAAGTATACCTTACATACACGAAGCACCCTTTAGGGTACAATGATATTCCATTTGTTTGCACCTATAACTTGTTACTTGGCACTGCCATTTATCATAGCTATAGGTGTAACATTTGGGATACACAAAGATAATATAAATATACCTGTTATTTATTTAACTACATTACAAGTGTATATAATAGGTGTAGTTATACAAACAGTTAAAAGGAGATTGAATGATGGAAGCAAAGATAAAACTAACTAAGACCATGCTCGACAAGAGCATAATAGATGCCAACAAATCTGTGCGAGAGTTCTTAGAACAAGAACTTGACTATGCATATGACAAGTTGGAAGCAGATGTTGATGGTAAATACACCCATAAATACTGGTGTCATGCACTGTATGAGGACGATACCCCTACTATTGTTACGTTCTACAAGTCCAGAACCAGAGGTGACAGACGTATTAGCATCAAGAACCTGCGTAAGTTTGCGGAAGAGGGAGACACTGTGAAGCTACGTCACGAGCTTGTATTGATGGAAGATATGACCTTTGATGTACGTGTAATAGTGTATAAAGACGATGACCAACAAGGAGAAACCGTTGCCGCCTGATGATCCACACGATGACTGGGGCAACCACCCAATACCAAAGGAAAAACCTTAATGGATACTGTATATTTTGAAGATGAACTACCACTCAACCATGAGCCTAGTCTAAATCATTGGGCTGCACTTATGGCAGACGATGACATAAAGTCAGGGTATTATCTCAGTTGGGATCATGCCTATGAAAGTAATTGGATGTGGTTAGATGCAGAGTATAATTACACATATGAATATAAGGAGATACCATGAATAGATTTCTAATAAGCTACACACCCGAATGGATTTCACGTGAACTGTGTGACAAACACATAGTCAAGATGCCATTGGAAGAAGCACAGATGTTATGTACTGTTATGAGATTACATGCGCCAGAGTATGCAGAAGAAACAGGACTGTATCGTGCCGTACACCAGAAGCACCCATGCACAATATGGGCAGGTAAAACTCGTGCCAACTACAGGTATTCACTTGAGATGTTTCGTCACATGTGTAATGAATATACCTACAGGTATGGCAAGGTACATGGTTCATGGCGTTTGTGGGATGCACTTGAACACGGTGCAGCATTAGTGCCTGATG
>BCSF01000876.1_pt1 | contig 10540 bp, 3 predicted proteins | sample 1016431 | NCBI WGS metagenome assembly BCSF01 (sample SAMD00045685;SAMD00045686;SAMD00045687;SAMD00045688;SAMD00045689;SAMD00045690;SAMD00045691;SAMD00045692;SAMD00045684;SAMD00045690;SAMD00045691;SAMD00045692;SAMD00045684;SAMD00045685;SAMD00045686;SAMD00045687;SAMD00045688;SAMD00045689, study...
GGAAAAAGAAAACGACAAGCAGTATAAGCTTGGTCTGGGCGAGGTAATGAACGGTAACGTTCAACTGCCCCAGTCTGCTTTTGATAAACATCATACTGAAGTCGAAGGCCTTCGTGTTGCTGCCGAATCTGATGGTGAGGTTGCTAACGAAATTACCGGCGCAGGTAACTTTGAGTTTGGTACTGACTTTCGTCAAACCAGTAAAGCTGTCCGTGGTTGGCGTGCTTATGGCCGAGCAGTAGGTACTGCTAAAAAAGCAGCCCTTGGTAGCCAAGGTTTCTTACAAGCGTTCTGGACCCGTACTGATCCTATCGTGCGTGTCGGCAACGGCTACAAGTCCCCTTCTGAAATTGCTGTTAATGGCAATAAGGCAGAAGTTGCTGCGGCTTTGTCTCTGGCTCAGAATGAATACTTTCAGGTCAACAAACTTTACAACCTGAACCCTATCGTTCTGGCTGAGAACTTTGCACCTACCTGGCAAGCAGTTAGGGCTCAGTCGGTTGCCAATACTATGGCATCCATCCAAGCAAAGAACCAAGAAACTGCGGTTTTTGATGCTCAGGCTCAAGTTAACATTGAAGTCAGTGGCATTGATTACAGTCAACCAGACGCCCCTGCAAGGCTTACTGAGGCTTACCAACAACAAGTTAGCAATCTTGTTACGCTTGGGGGTCAAAGCCAAGGCAGAGCCAATAGCATTGTTTTAAGTCAAGCTATTGAGTCCATTTTGTTGATGGACGATGAGCGAGCTACAGCTGCTTTAGATGCCCTAGAAAAGGTTGTTAAAGTACCTTCTATGGGCGACAAGGGCACGCTAGGTGCTCTTCACGGTAACCAGATTGCTCAGGCTCGTAGGGACGTTGCAGAGAAAAATCTTCAACGTAGGCGTCAAGACCAAGCTATAAAAACTGAAAAGGTTGACGATTTGTATAGCCAGTTGACTCTGCTACGCACTGAGTTTACTGGTTCCCCAGCAGAACTTGATCGACGTACCAAAGCTATTAAAGCTCAAATCCGTTCGATCGGTGGTGTGCGTGCTAATCAAATCTTGGCAGCTGATCATCAAGAGTCTTATCTGCCCAAAGATTACGTCTTGTATAACCGGTCGGTTCGAGCCGTTGATGAAGGGGGAATGACACTTGACGAAATTGATAAGCTTGATTTGAGGGAAGATCTTAAACAAGATCTACGTCAAAAAGCTTCTGATCGTGCGCGTTCTTCTTTTGAAAGAGAGTATGGCACGCTTGTAACCAAAGCAGCCGGTGCAACTCTAAGGACAAACGCTAGCAAGGAAAAGCCTTATACGTTTGATGCACCTGATGGGCGTCCTAACGAAGACCCTGTGGTCTTTGAGATGTACCGTGATGATGTTGAGGAGCAGCTGTATGATTATATGCAGCAAAATCCAGACGCAACCAAACAGCAGATTCAAGCTGAAGCAAATCGCATTGCTAAGGACGTTTATGGTCAATACTACCAAAACGGTAGGGCTAAAAGCCTAAAAACTCCAGCTGGGTATACCACTACTACTTCCTTAGAAGATGGTCAAAAGATCAACGATTTGAGACAGGTCTCAGACGATCAGCTGGCTACTTCTGATTGGCGTGGAGTTTGGTCTAGTTTCAACGATACTCTGGTATTGTCAGAACAAGCTCTTGATAAAGAGATTGCACTTTTTGAATCGCAGCAAGCACCTGGCCAAAGGGTTGCTACTTATCTTGGAGGCAATCTTAATCACCGCCGAAGGTTCCTCAATTCACAACTAAGACACTATGGTAGACCGCCACTTGACAATACGTCTCCTGCGGCACAGACTGAAGCTCGTGTTCGGGCTATGTCTCCTTACGCTGCTAGGAACTATTACCTCGCCCAAGACCCTATCGGCTCAGCCCGAGCAGCCGAAGACCTTGCAATCGCCAAAGCCGAAGCTGATCGTCAAAGGGGTAATAACCAGCCCAAAGTAGGCAGGTCCGGCCAACAGATTGTGTCGGACGATGAATTGTTCCAATTGGCTATCAATGCTGGTGCAACCGAGCAAGAAGCTGTTATTTTGACTGCTATTGCTATTGCTGAATCTGGCGCTGATCCTGGTATTGATACTGTTCAATCTGGAACGGATCCAGATCGTAGGTATGAGTTCTCCATGGGTCTGTGGCAGATCAACATGCTTGATGGTTCCCGTATGAGGCGCAACCGTATTGCCCAACTGCGGAGCCAAGGATACCAAGTTGACGACGACGCCAGTCAGCTTTATGATCCACAAACAAACGCCCAAGCAGCCATTAACGTGCTGAGAAGCCAAGGCTTCAATGCTTGGTCTGTGTTTGATAGCGGTAACGGTAAATACCGTACCTACCGCAAAGCTGCTGAACTAGCACGCGCCCGTTGGCGTATGCGTCAGCAATCACAACAATAAAGGACTGGTGCGCTGGTCCTTTGTTTTTCTTTAAACTTTGCCTGCGGGCCTTTTTTCCATGCCTAGTAAGTATGATCCAGGGTATCTAGACGCATTACAAGAAACCAGCGAAAAGGAAGAGAAGGAGTTTAACGCTCGGAAACAAGACGAGTATGACCAGATGGTAGGCGATAAGCCTGAAGTACCAGAAGGTGAAACTGAAGCTCCTCAAACCTACAACCCCCTAGAGGGTGTTCAACAGGCTATTCCTAATGCAATTCAAAACGTTGTTCAAGGTGCTGCTAACCTGATCGGTCAGGGTCAAGCTTACCAACAGCGTGTTGAAGAAGGCAGGCAGATTGCCGAGGAACGCGACAAAGCTTTAGAAGAAGCCGCCTACTCTAATCCAGTAGGCGCTTTTGCTGCTGAAACTCTGCGCGTTCCTGTTGATGCTGCTGCTGGCGTAATTGAAAGTACCGTAGATACGGTTGACCTCATGGGCGATCTTGCCCGTGTTGGTTTTGATAAAGTTCGTGGTGTTAAGACAAAACCTACTGAAGACCCATTTAGTGACCGTTACGTTGCTGCGGCTACGGATCTGGGCATCCAGGGACCTAAAACACAAGTAGGTCAATTTGCCTCAAACATCCTCCAGTTTGCATTGGTTACTCGGGCAGTAGCTACTCGCTTGCCCAAGGTTCTCATTCAGCTGGGGACCAAAGGCGTGGGACTTAAAGGTGCTGTTGCATCTGGTCTTGTGCCTGGTGCTGTTGCTGACTTCATTCTTACTGATAAGGATGACGGCAACTTCTCGTCTATGGTTAATAACTTCATACCAGAAGACAACTTCCTTCATGATTCCTTTGTCTTCGCTCTGCGGACTGAAGAACAGGATGACGTTTTTACAGCTAAGCTGAAAAGCGTCGTGGAGGGTGGTTTAGTCGGTGCTGCTGCTGACGCCCTGTTGTGGTTAATGTGGGGCCGTAAAGCCGGTCAGAAGGCTCTCTCAGAGGGCGCTACACAGGAAGAAGCACTAGCCGCTGGTCTTGAAGCTACTGCCACAAAGAAAGCAGAAGTTGACAAGTACAACACTAAAGCATTGCTCGAAGAGCAGCAACGGTTTGACAGCTACAACTCTGAGGAGTTGCAAGAACTGATGGGTCTACGGACTCGTTATGAGTCACAGCTCGCTGCTTATCGAGAAGCTGGTCTTGAAGGAACTGAGAAATTCAACGGCCTTGTAGAAGCTCTACAAATGGTTGATGATAACATTGCTCAGGTTGGTGAGGCTTTGGGTCGTGGCTATAAGCCAGATGACATCAAAGGAATCAAACAACAAGATAACGCAGCTTACAACAAACCAGCTGAACCTCAGCTTGCTGTAAGGCAGCATCTAGAGTCTGACATGCCTCCTGAAGGTGTCAAAGTTGGAGACTCGTATGATTATGTTAAGCCTGATTCTGGCTCATATCATATGATGACTGATGCTCAAATGCGGAAGGTTGAGGGTTACTCGCCTGAAGCAGAAGACATCATTCGTAAGTATTCCGACGAACTAGACCTTCAAGAACTAGCTCGTCAGATGAAGCGTCCTATTGGCGACATCATTGCTCATGCCGCCCGTAAAATGGATGACTTCCGATCTGCGTTGGCAAACGATATTCCTGCCAGCACTTTGGAAGATATGATGAATAACTATGAACTGTTGAATGCGAAGAGCATCAAGGGTTCTAAGTTGTTGTCAAAAGAAGGTATTCTTGTTACCAAATCACTGATTGGTCAGCAAGCCGAGCAGATCCATAGTCTTGCTCAAAACGCAATTCAGCTACGAGCAGCAGGCGAACCTATTGGTAACCAGCTGGATCGTGCTGTTGATCGGTTGGTAACTCTTCTTGAATACCATAAAGTCACTGCCTATGAAGCAGGTAGTAACTTGGCTACGTTTAAGCGTAGTGTGGATGACCTTGTCTTGACTGGTGAAGGCACCAAGAACATTGACCTTACAATGAAAGAGGTCAAGGAATGGGCTGCTAACGTCAAGTCTTTGCTGCGTAAGGGTAATCCTGCGGCAGAAGATGAAATGATGAGGCTTGTGAATGCCATGTTGCTTGCTGGTGGTGACCCCACTAAGCAGGTTAAATTCTGGCACGCATTCTTCTACAACAATGGTAAGAACTTTACCACCTCGTTGTATCAGTCTATTCTGTCTGGTCCTATTACTCACTTGCGTAACGCAATGGGTAACACCTACTCTGTCATCGAGCGTCCCTTCTCAACCTACTTAACCGGCGTTTTCTCAGGCGATAAAGAAATCAAAGCTTCAGCTGTTGCTGGTGCTCAGGCTATGTTTACTGGCTTGGGTGACGCTTTTAAGATTGCCAAGATCACTTACAATAAGGGTGTCTCTGCTAACTTCAACGCCCAATTTGCATTGGAAGACATGCAAACTATGGCTATGATTAAGCAGTTGGAAGCGGCTGCTACCACTACCAAAGAAAAGCTTGGCGCTCGTTGGCTTGCTGCTCACTATCGTTTCCTGAATAATCCTTGGGTTAGCTGGCCTTCACGCGCTTTGATGGCAAGCGATGACTTCTTTAAGAGCCTTGCTGCTCGGTATCGTGTGTATTCAAAGGCTAAATACGAGTCCTTGATGCACTCACCAGCAGGAGCAGACCCTAAAGAACAACTAGATTTGTTCGTAAAGAAGTTTTCTAAAGGTATTGATCCAGGTACTGGACGTATTCTTGACACAGATCTTCTTAATTATGCAGAACGGGCTACGTTCCAGCAAGACCCTGGCTCCTTTATTAACGGCCTAGGTCGTGTTGTAGACACTGTACCCTATGGTATGGGTCGTCTGTTCATGCCATTCTTGCGTACCCCTGGTAACTTGTTTGGTTATGGACTAGAGCATTTGCCTGGCATTGCGCCTTTGGTTCGTAAGTTCGATGACACCTACAAAGAAGCAGTCAAAAGGAACGATCGTTTGTTGATGGCTGAGATTGAGGGTCGTCACAGTACGGGTCTTATGCTTACCGGCGCAATGGTGACCACTGCCTTGATGACTGATGTCACAGGTAACTATCCTGCTAATCCAAAAGAACGCGCAGCTTGGATTGCCGAAGGGCGTCCGCCTTTTGCCATCAAAGTTGGTAACAAATGGGTGTCTTATAAAGGTGTTGAGCCTGTTAACTCCTTCTTAAGCATTGTTGCTGACGTTGTTCAGCTGGGCAAAATGGGTTACGCTGACTTCGGTGAGCGTGTAATCAACCAGCTGGGTTACTCTATTGCACTGTCGTATACCGATAAAAGCTTCCTCGGGGGTCTTGCTGATCTTGGGGCTATCTTTAACCCTCAGAACTTGAGCAATCCAAACGCAATGAGGTTTGCGTTACAGACCCTAAACAACTATACACCGTATGCTGGCGCACGCCGCGCCTTCTCTAACATCATTGATCCACAACTGCGTGCGGTCCGTGGTGAAGTAGATAAGATGCTGGCAACCGCTATGCCTGGCTATAAAGGAGCTTTGCACGCTCAAACTTCCTTTATTACAGGCGAACCTCGTTCCTCAAACTCTGGAGGACTTTACAATGCAATCAGCCCTATTGGCATCACTGATGTTAATAGTAGCTTCGTTGAAAAAGAACTCACAGAAATTAACTACGCAAGCAACAAAGTTGTTCTTACCGGTGAGTATGGCGTTGAGCTAGAACCTCGGCACCAAACAGCACTTGCAAAAATTATGCATTCGCTTGGTGTTGAACAGAGGCTCAAAGATTACATGAAAACCGACGAGTACAAGAAATTCAAGAAGCTTTACAAAGAGCGTTCCTTTGATTTCCAAGACTTTGTCGATGGTGATAGTCGTGATCTACCACCTCACATCCGTAAAGTACACCAAATCATCAGTCAAGCGAAGAAAACAGCTTTGGCTCGCATGAGAAAGAACGACAGAAGCTATCTGCTTCTTGTTGCTGCTGAAGCTTATCAGCGCGTTAATGGTGAAATTGGAAATTACCAAAAGCCAAGCGACGATCAACTTGAAGCTTTTCTTCAATACGGTAACTACTAACAGCCATGGCAACAACCCAAGACACCTATACAGGTGACAATTCAACTACTACTTATAACATAACTTTTGATTGGCTCGTTACCACTGATATTAAAGTCAGCTTGGATGGTGTCGATCAAACTCTGACTGACGATTACACGCTTGAGAGCAATAACACTCAAGTTGAATTTGTAACGGCACCGGGACAAGATGTTGCGATTCGTATTTATCGCGACACTGACTCGGACGAGTTAAGTGCTACGTTCTTTGCTGGTTCGTCTCTTCGCGCTGCGGACCTTAACAACAACTTTAAGCAGACTCTTTACTCTGTTCAGGAAGTTGTAAGCCGCTTCATTGACCGTACCAATGCGGTCTTTGAAAACATCATTGATATGGGTGGTTTCCGTATCACTAATATGGCAGACGGTACTGCCGATAGTGACGCGGTTACTAAGTCGCAACTTGATGCGGCTCAGACCTATAACGATGAGCAGCTTACCGAAGCTGTAGAGGATGCTCAAACTGCTGTAACCCAAGCACAAACAGCACAAACAGCTGCTGAAACCGCAGAGACTAACGCAGAAACTGCGCAAGCTGCTGCTGAAGACGCTCAAGAAGCAGCTGAAGCTGCACAAACCGCCGCTGAAACTGCTGAAACTAATGCAGCAGCCAGTGCGGCCTCGGCAGCTTCGTTTGCCGGTAACACTATCTTCTTCGGTTTTAGGAGAAGCGCAACCTCTAATCTACTTTTAGATTACAGTTCCCCAGAAGAAACCGACACCTACGCCACTGCTGACTACGAATACAAAGAAGGTAGTCAGTGGTACATCGGCTCTAACGACATTCTGAATACCGAAGGCGATAACATCGGTGAACCGCGTTTCTCCTTCAACGCTGACGGACATCTCATTCTCGACGACTAAACATGGCTCAAATTGACCTCGGCAAACTGAAGTTCCAATGGCAGGGACTTTGGACTACTGCCACTGCTTACGAAGTGGATGATGTTGTCCACGACGAAGGTACAACTTATGTTGTAACTACTGCCGTACCTGATACAAACACTACACGCCCTGGCGAAAGTGATAGCTTCGAGATTATGGCTCGGGGCGTCAACTTCCGTGGGGCTTACGACGCACAGGCTACCTACCTGCACCTTGAAATTGTTACTTTTGAAGGTGCATCGTGGATCTCGGTTCAATCGGAAGAGTTTACTGGTCAAGAACCCTCAGAAGACTCTACTTTTTGGGACGTTCTGACTCCTGCTCCTGATGAATCCGTGCTCACCACCCGTGGTGACATGGTTTATCGTGGCAACACTGACGTTACAGTGCGTCTGCCTATTGGTGAACTTGGCTCTACTCTTCAAGTTGTTGAAGATCCTCAAGAGGACATCGAGCGTCTTATCACCTATTCGGTTGGAACCGGCACTACTGCCACTGCTATCGCCACCGATGGTAATGACGCGAACAATGTCTTCGGTGACAACGATAACAACGGTACTCTGACTCTGTCCCGTGGACGTACTTACGTCTTTACGTTCCCTGAAAACGGTCAAACTTATTCGATTAAAGACCCCAACGACGCTAACTACTCAACTTCGGGTACTAACGGTCGTGTAACTGCTGGTGTTACTCCTGACTTTGTTACTGATGGTGGTTCTCTGTCCTTCTCACCTGACAGCGGCACCCCTAACACTGTCGTTGTTCGTAACGAAGCCAATGGTACTGACGAGCTGACGATCACCATCGTCGATATGGCTCGTGTGCCTGCTTGGTCAGGTGGTGTACTTAAGACTGACTTGGTTGACCGGGCGTTTAACGACTACCGGAACACCCTGACTGAGGCTTTGTCTCCAGTTCCTCAACACAAGGAGTTTGGCCGGGGCGCTCTGTTCAACAGCAACCCTGGAACCACGGCCTACCAGCGGATGGCGGTTGTTGGCCGCGATGGTCGCACTGCAACCTGGGGCAACTTCTATAACGACGGCACTAACGGCCAGTACTACGGCTCACACGCTATTGGCCGGAACCACGGCGGCACAGAAACCTTTACTTGCACCCAAACCTTCCGTCTGCCTGACTTCTTCCTGGAGGCAGTGGCAGGGGTCGCTGATCACGCCAAATTCCTGACCGACCTGAACGGCAACAGCCTTGGCTACACCAATGCGTTTGTGCCCAAGGTCATTCAAGCCTGGACCAACAGCCATCACAGCTATGTGCTGACCGAAAACGGCATGCTTTTCCATGCCGGATACGGAGCGCAGCCCGGCGCTAACGGCGCAGGCAGCGTGCAGGCCAGCAACTACAGCTACCTCTACCTTCGCCCTCACGCCTCCAACGGCACGGAACTGACCGGCACCGCCCGGCCAAAGTTCAAGATGTTTACCTCGAACCTGCAAGCTGACGCCGGCACCGCGGGTTCGTTCTACGCGCTCGACACCGATGGCCGCGTCTACTCGATGGGTGACAACGGCTCTGGCCAGCTAGGCCATGGTAACACCACCGACAACTACTTCCTGCGTCAGATTGCAGCCAGCCAGTTCAACGACGAAGAGGTGTTGTTTATCAACGCCGCACAACACACCGCTGGCTCTGTGTTTGCAATCACCGAGACCGGCAAGTGCTACGCCTGGGGTGAAAACAGCGTGGGTCAACTTGGCCTGGGCGACAAGACCGACCGCACTACTCCTGTTGAAGTAACTGGAGTTAGCGGTTCAGATCTGAATGGCAAGGTGGTCTTGCACGTCTGCCAAAACAACAATGCCACTAACACCTATGCCCACACCTACTTCCTGACTGACGAAGGCAAGGTCTACGCATGTGGCGACGCTGAAACCAATGGCGTCTACCTGGGCGTTTATCGCTCTGCCAGCGACGACGTGACCACTCCGCTGGAGTTGACTAACGCATCGACCACCATCAACAGCAACAACCAAAGAGCTGTGTCGATGTGGTGCTCTCAGGGTCGATACAACACGCTCCATGTCATCACTGACGGCGGTGACGACAACAACGTGCGGATGTACGCCTGGGGCAACAACAACGGCTACCAGCAGGGGGCTGGCGGCTCTACAGCTCACGGTGCCAGCGCTTCTGCACAAGGCGGTTGGTTTGGTAATGAGTGCCGCTACATGGAAGTCCAGGACTCGGATACGCACGACATCCGGGCAAACGTCACTACTCGCCTAATTGGTGACCCTTGCATTGTCTACTCGGGCGGCAACCGTGGTGGAGCGGCTACTGGCTTCAACGTAATGCTGGATTCCAACGGTCAGTTGTGGATCAACGGCAACTGGATGACTTACAACCCCAGCACCTACACCGAGCTCGACAACGAAGCCGACTTCAACGGCACTCTGGATTCTCCATTGGCGTGGCACATGGTCCATGCCCAACCCGAAAAGATGGTCAGCTGCTGCTTCGGCTCTGACTCTGACAGTCAAGAAGGCTGGGTGTTTGTTGGCGAAAGCGGCCTTATGTATTGCGGCGGCTACGACGGCGGCAACCAGGCTGGAGGCGTTAACAGCAACAGCTTTAACATTCGTCGGATGAGCTACTAATTATGTTTTACAAATTTACTTTCACTGGTGAAAAAGAAGAGTGGGGCTACGGCCCCTCCAACTCTGAGAACGTCCAGTACATCACCAACTTTACTTTTGCACTGCGCCCTGATGGCGTTTTGTCCGAAGTAGAAAACTCTACTATTTCTATTGTCGCTCTTACTGACGAAGAAGTAGCTGATCTGAAGGCAGAAAATAACCTGCCCGCAGATTGGGTTCCTACCCAAACCAAAGAACAATTCCTTGCTGAATAGTCATGTTCGCACTTATCCGCCCACTGCTGTTCTCCTTTCTGAATAGCGACAAAACTAAGCGTCTGATTGTTGACCTGCTGCGTAAGCTGGCCGAACAAACGGACAACTCTGTTGACGATCAAGCCGTTGACTTCATTGAGAAGGGCTTGTTTGGTGGCTGATGGACTTAGGTAAGCCTCCGGTATTGCCGGTTCTAAGGCTTCCTGATGCCCCTCAACTACCTCGTCCGGTCCTGGAGGTGCCACCAGCGGCACTACCCTCGTATAAGCCGCTTT
>BCSF01000877.1_pt1 | contig 10539 bp, 13 predicted proteins | sample 1016431 | NCBI WGS metagenome assembly BCSF01 (sample SAMD00045685;SAMD00045686;SAMD00045687;SAMD00045688;SAMD00045689;SAMD00045690;SAMD00045691;SAMD00045692;SAMD00045684;SAMD00045690;SAMD00045691;SAMD00045692;SAMD00045684;SAMD00045685;SAMD00045686;SAMD00045687;SAMD00045688;SAMD00045689, study...
TCCTTGCCTTCCTTACTATAGCTAGTCCACGTTCCAAAGCGTTTCTGTTCGACACGAAATGTTCCATACTCAGTTTCAAACCATTCATGTTCAGCAATTTCAGGGTGTTCACTCATCGATTCATTCTCGTTTCAATATTTTCTTTGATGCTTCCCATGTCAGAATAAGAAGCGTTCATACCAGACATACTACCATCATATGTGTCAGTATGCATCACTTCGTCATATCCTGAACGCTCTAGGATCTTTCCTTTGATCTCTAATTGCTTCTTCTCTTTCTGAATGCGACGAAGGAAAGCGTAGTAAATGATTTGTGTGAAGTAGGCAAACGGGTTCTTTGATTTCTCAGGATCAAAGTTGTCAATGTACTGAAGACAGTTTTCAATTCCGTCACAGATCATGTCCTCACGGAACATGTAGTTGACAAAATTTGGTTTGTATGATAGGTGTGTAGCAATCTTGAGAAAGCATTCTCCTAGGTAATTTGTAACACGAGGACGTGGTTTATCTTGTTCTTTAGCACGTTGAACCTTACTGCGATACTCAGTAATGGCAGCGAGGAACTCTTTGTTATTTACGTAATACTCTGTTTGCTTTCTTTTTGCCATTACTGTGTATGCCACGGTTTGTCTCACTTAATCATGTATCAAGTATACCACTGTGTCAGTGATCTGTAAAGGGGTCTTGACAGGACCTCAGAAACTCAGTAGAATAACTCTGTCAGGGTTCAAGAGAAGTAATAGCTTTTAGCTTTTATTATAGATATCTTCTAAAGATTTTTTCATTTCACTTACTGAACCCAAATAACCTGATCCTCTTGGTAATTTATTCCCTCTCCCTGCTAGTGATTTTCCACTCTCTAGTCTGGTGAGGGTTTTTTCATAGAAGTCTACAATCTCACCTTCGATTTCAATCACTGTCATAACATGATCTCTTTTGATAATAAACATATCATCAAACGTTGCGCTAATCCATTCTTTTAAAGCAAATCCTGTGACTTCTATTTGACCTTTTCTATGTTTAGCGTTTTCTACTACCAAAGGTTTTTCCATCATTATTTTATCTTCATCAGGAAGGTAGCAAATTTTTGCTATTAACTCTTCCCCAGATAATAATTTTACTGTTGCATAAAATTCTTCTTCCATATTTAATTTGCTCTAAGGTTTACTTTTATAACCTCATACTTAAAGTTCTCTTCATTATAAATGTTTACTCTTTCATTCAAATGTCGTAAGGTGTAGTTCTGTCCGCCGATATCATCAGCGATGTCGTATAAGGTTGCCATGTCTTTGCCTTCGCCTTTCCTGAGGACACGTCCGATGGACTGGAGGTTGCGGATGCGCGACTTACTAGGGGAAGCAAAAATAATATTATGTAATCGTTTGATGTTAATGCCAGTAGAGAAAGTTCCGTAGGATGCGATGATAACAGCGTTGTTCTCAGTCTCAGTAATCTGTCGGACTTGCTCTCGGTCTTCTACATCAGTCCCACCATGAACAAAAAATAGTTTTCGTTCGGGGTCTATGGTGCTATTTATCAGATCATAAAGTGGTTCACCATGCTTCTCGATATAGTTAAATAGTACAAGTGTGTTGCCTTCTATATCTTTGACCAAATTTTTGATGAGGTTATTTCTACCACGATGCTCTACAAGATACTCCATTTCATCGTGATATGATTCAAAGTATTGCGGAGCGTGCTTACATAGCAACACTTTGATTCTAAACTTGCTAAGATATCCTTCTCTGATCAGATCATCTGTTTTAGTTACACGCTCACAGTTACCAAACAATCCTTCTAATACCCACTTATGAGTCTTACTTCCGTCAAGCGTTCCAGTAAAACCAAAACGATACTTGGCGTTATGAAGTTTGGTCATAATTCCTGTAAGGGACTTCGACTTAAATAAGTGTGCCTCATCACCGATAACACAGTCAATATCATCAAAGTATCTTTTGGGGAACTTGTAGATGGATTGCCAGGTGGAAATAATAATTGGTTTCTCAGTATTTTTATCTTTGCCCGAATAAATTTTATGCACATGGTCATCCGCATTCCAACCGTAATCGTTAAAGTCATTGACCATTTGTTCTACCAGGGACGTAGTAGGGACGATGATCAACGTCTTCTTGTGGGTAGCAGTATAGTATCTGACGAGGGAATAGATCATCAGAGACTTCCCAGAACCCGTAGGAGATAGTAGAAGTTTGCGGTTATTTTTTACTGCTTCGTAGACCGCACGGTACTGATAGTCTCTTGGAGCAATTCCCGTTCGGGTGATCTTGTCCATAAAGGTTTTGATACCAGCAGGAGAAACAAAGTCATTTGTCTCTTCAACATCTCCATACCAATCATTCTTTTCATACTCAATAGTATATTGTCTTTCATCTGCCCAAACTTTAAGGTGTTCCATCAACCCACCATAAAGTTCGCCTGTACCTGGAGAGTACAGACGAATCGTTCCATCCCAATACTTGTACCTGGGATTCTTCTTTAGGAATTTTGCTTCGGGAACCTCAAAAGAAAAATAATCTGAGAGCTCATGATGAACATGAGGCTCAGCAGACTGAATAGTCACGTAGACTTCATTCTTCTTTTTTACAGATAGGCAGGTCATCATTGTCCATTTACGAATTTCTCCCACTCAATGGCACTCTTGATCTGAAAACCTCTATTAGAGATTTGCTTCATGACTTGATCAAGCCAGTAAAGCATCTGCTCTAGATATTTGATCTTTGCTTCTAGGTTGATGATCTCGTCATCACTCTCTAGATAGACCTTCATCTTTTCGGAAGTCTTGATAGATGATCCAAATGGTTTGGCGGCGTAAGTCTTGGCATCTGCTTCGCCAGAATAATACTCACGTTTTTCCTTCACCACTTTGCGGATCTCAAACTCCAGCGAGGTTTTGATCTGCTGAATGTCAGTGTAATGGTTTAAGTATTTATTATGTTGAAAAGGGATGTCTAACGCGAGTTGTCCCAGATCTGTGGTATACTGTTTGTTCTTGAATTGAAAGTCAACTGCTGAATCTTCTGCCCAGTCTTCTCTCAGTTTCTCAAATTTATTACGAAGAGATTCAAAATTCATAGAGGTTGTAAGGATTGATCACGAATAAAGAACTGTTGATGTTTGAATGTCACTTCAGCAGTGATATATTCTACATCTGTCATTGTAGCATCAAACTGTAAGTTGGTAAGTGACACAGGGAACAGGTCTCTAAACTCTACAATGAATGCTGGGTTGTATTGGGATGTAACGACATGCAGTTGTCCGTTGGTGTAAATATCTTCTTCAGGTGTAGTCCTTGCCATTTGATCAGCATTTCCATTGTCACGCATCCAAGAATGAATGCTGTAGTAATTTTTAAAATCTTCATCAACTATAAAACGCACAGTAAAATCCCCGAACGTTACTCCGCCACTAGGAATAATTGGCAAGTTCCTGAATGGACTTGCTACTTCCGTAGTTGGCATCGAAACGTCGGGGACATTTGCTGATTGGCAAAAGAAATCTACTCCATCAAACTTTTCTAGTTTGAGTAAAAACCCAATAGGGTTTAAGAAATTCCTATTTGAAGGTTGTTCCTTATACCACTGAGCAGACATGTCAACTTCCCAAGCTACAACCTATTTATCCTCGTTATACCAGAAGTCTTCCCAATCATCTTCGTCAGCTTCATAGATTGGACAAGGTTCTTCCATTAGAATAGCATTTTTCATTTTTAAAGCTTTCATAGTGAGTTCTTTAAAATCTTTGTCTTCCATTAGTCCAAGAAACAGTTAAACGTTAAACGATCACTTTTCCATTTTGATGCAGTATAGTACGGAGAGTGCCATAAAGTACCTTCGTAAAAAACCATGGTATTGTATGAGTGTGGAACTACATGATACTTACTCCATCCATCAATAACAATATTAGATGGATCCAACTTAACATATTTAAATTTATAAATCGGATCTGTGTCACGAAAGTAGTTTGCTCTGTAGTTGTAGTCTCGTGACATATACTCTTCAGATGTACTGTTTTTTCTCCATAGAGCAGTACCATTATCATTCCCACAATATTCATCATCTTTATTAAGAGAACATACACCAGCATATCTGATGTTGTCTGTATGTGGAAACATACCCACTTCTCTAACAGTTTGATTTACTGGGTAACTTTGAAAAGTAAATTTATTCAAATAGTTTGAAGTTTCAAAACTCGCAAATTTATTTTTAATTATTTTTCTTATTGGTTTTGAAATTTCAGGTAAGTTTCCGATAGTATGAACGTAACCAGGAATGTTACTTACTTGCCCATCAATAGTATCTACATAAGCAATTGATTTTGCATACTCTCTTACTTTATCTGGGTTCTTAAAAAAATTTTCAACTAATACAATTCTATTGTCAGAATTTCCAACGTGATAAACTTCAATCCTCCAGTTAAGATCATTTAAAGCAAAAATTTCACGGGGATCAATAATTTTCATACTATACTATTCTCTATATTCTTGTAAGATATCTAATACTCTATTAAAAGCATCGTGTGCTCCTGATTTTTTCTCTTCAGAAAAACAGTTAAACATGTCAGTGTTGTCATAGAGTGCTGTTTTAAGCTTGTAGATCCTTGCTTGGATTTCTTGCTTGTTCACGGTTCCTCTTGGCATAGTGGACGTAATAGAACTATTTAAGCACAAAAAAAGGGGACCCGAAGGTCCCCTGTGTTGATATGGAAACAGATCACATGAGGTTCTTAACAAGAACACGTCTGTAATACTGGTTCTTAGAAGCGGTAAGTGCTTCAGCATCAGGAGTACCAGCGGAAGCCTCAACGAATGGGTTCGCAACCATGCCGTAGCGGGTCTTGAAGCCAATCTTAGGCTGGAAGGTCTCAGGATCGATGCTTCTGAGCATCTGGAGGGGTACATATGGGCAGTAGAATAGACCTGCGTCATATGGGGAGGAACCCTTATAACCAACTACGTAGTAGTGGTTGTTGGAAACGTTAGCAGAATAAGGATCAACGTAGACCTTAATGCGACCGTTCATGGTGCCGACTAGGAGGTTACCAGTGTCATCAACTTCACCGATGGAAGGACCACCAGCGCCAGTTAGACCTGAGGAATAGTCGAGGGTGCCAGACATAGCGAGTGCGGAAGCAACATCAGCAGAAGTGATGATGAAGTTGCCCTTTCCTCTACGAGTCTGCTGCGCGATTGCGTTAGCATCTCTTTCAATCTGGAACATAAGTCCCTTGAACTTCTCAACAGACCAGCGACCGTTGGAGTCAACGTCAAGGTCAAATACACCTTGGTTAGCAACGTTGTTCTGAGCACCCTGCTTAGCAACAGTGTAAACAGTACGAACGACTTCGCGGTTGATTTCAGCAAGGATCTCGCTAGAAAGAAGGTTAGCGAGTTCTTGCTCAGCATCAAGACCATGGATTGCCTTGAGGTCTTGTGCTAGTTCTAGAGTGTACTCAGCTCTGAGTGCTCTAGTCTTAGCGGTGACCGAGGTCTTCTCGATGCTGAAGTCCATTTCGTTGAACAGGGTTGTACCTGAACCTAGAACTTCAGCAGTCTCTCTAGCGATGTTGCCTGCTTGACGCTCGTAGTTAGCTTCGGTAGTACCGCCGCCAGTTGCGTCGTTGAGGAGACCAGGGTTAGCATCAGTAGCACCACCATCACCAAGAGGGGATGCGGCGTCATTGTAGAGTGCAGGACCCTGGGTGTTGCCAGAGAAGTTGGTGTCGGGCTCGTTATAGAGTGCCTCAGCACCAGCTCTTGTGTTGTAGTGCGACTTCATCGCAAAGATTAGTCCAGTAGGACCGCTCATTGGTTGAACGCCACAGATGTCATATGCTACGAGGTTAGGCATAGCACGACGGATTAGGGAGATCATTACAGGATCGAAACCTGCAAGACCACCAGTCTTAGTGGTTAGACCAGAACCTGAAAGACCATCCGCATTAATAGCACCAACGGTGCTTGCTTCGTTGATCATACCACGCTCTTCGCGTAGTTGCTTCTCGGTATTTTCTAACAGAACAGCGGTAACAGCCTTTCTATAATTGTCCTTAATGGCACCAGCGCCTTCGTGACCTAGAACAGGGTTCCACTTTTCGGTTAGAGCTTCTGCGTTAAACATTTTTTGCTCCTTGGAAAAAAATTAAAGTTGGATCATTTAGACCAGCGGTTGAGTGCCTGAAGATATTGTGCCATTACTGGCGATACTTCTTCAGTACCCTCTACTGGAGTTTCATCAGCAACCTCTGCGGGGGCAGCGATTGACTCTTTGAAGTAGGACTCCTTGATGGTCTTGACCTTCGCGGAGAACGACTCTTCAGAAACAAACTCTAGACCCTCAGCAAGTGCTGCGAGTTTTTCTTTCTGAGTATCTGCTAGTCCTTCCGAAACAGTGTTCAGAATGTTTAGTTTGGCAGTCTCATTAAGACGATTTTGTAGTTTCACATTTGCTTTGACCTGTTCGTCAAGGCGAGCTTCCATTTCACGAATAGATTCAGCCATACCTTCTACCACATCGACCTTCTCGTCGGGGATAGCAATGTAGTGCTCTTCAAAGAGACCCTTGAGACCTGCGATGAAGTCTTCAGTGATCTCATTTCTGATTCCACGGTCAACAGCAACTTGGTTTTGCTCCATCCATTGACCAATGGCGTAGTTCACAGTACCATTAACTTCTTCAGACATTTCTGCTTTTGCTTCAGCGAAATGCTTATCGAATTCAGCGGTAAAGTGTTCTACAAGTCTGTCATACTCTTCAGAGATTTTTGCCTTAACAGCAGCTTCAAAGATTGTCTTTGCCTTTTCAGCAAACTCTTCAGAGAGTTCGGTGCCTTCTACTAGAGCGGCAACGTCAGCGGAAACATCGAGTTCCTCAAATGAGGGCTTGATGGGATAACCAACAGCAGGACCAGTGCTAGTTGCGTATGCAACTTCCGCACCAACTGATGGTTGAGGATCAGCACCGCCCTTAGCGCGTTGCTGGGGATCACCAGATACTTGCGAAATAGGTGCTGCCGCCTTAGCGCCAGGATTCTCCTCTCCGTCATCATCGTGCTCGTTAGGAGTGGTGGATGTACCACCTAGATCTGCCGCAGCAGATTGTCCAGGAGCAACGCCTGGTTGTACTGTGGGAGCAGGATCCTTGCCGCTAGCAGAACTGGTCTGTGCGTCAGAAACCTGAGAGGGGTCACTACCTGTGCCAGGAATAACGTTGGCAGAAACTGTTGGCATAGGATCGCCAGCTTCTACAATCACCTTCTGCTCGGTAACGAACTCCTCAAACTTTTCGTTTAGCATATCTGACATTTGAGTTTACCTCGTAATTTCCGTATAATTAATCTAAGTTTATTTATAAATCAGAGTTTTCCGAGGAAATCCTCAAACACTCTAAGCGTCCTTTCCTCAAGGTCACGACGCGATTCGTTAATATAACGTTGGTATTTATCAACTTTTGCTTCTTTAAGAATGCCGTTGTCCCATACCCACTCTTTACCTTCCATGATTCCGTTGACGAAAGCGTCAGGAGCGGAAGGATCTGCTACGATATCAGCAGCAGTTGTAAGCATGAAGTCATCAGCAACAATGTTGACATCTTCTTTCTTTTGAATGCTTCCCATACCACGAGAGGAAACACCTAACTGAACTCCCTCACCTAGCAATGACTTGGCAATATTACCCATTGGAGTGTCAAGGATTTGTGCCTTGCCAATAAAGTTATTACCTTCAGCGCGTAGACTTGTAATCCTATGAGAAACCCTATCGAGGTTAATAGTAGGACCATCGGGGTGACCTAGTTCACCGAGAGCACGCTTGGACTTAACATACTCCTCGTTATATCTCTCTACCTCACGGTTGAGAACTTCAAAGGGGTACATACGACCATTGCGGTTCTTTAGTTCTGACTGAAGAAAGACACCCTCAATATAGAGAAGTTTCTTTCCGTCCTTTTCCTCAGTAAGGATCTGGACGTTTTCAATCTGTTCCGTTATCAGTTTCATCTGTTTCTGTCTCGGTTGGTTCATCAAAGAATGTATTCGCTACAACCTTCTTATAATCTGCCATAGCATCGGATGCTTTAGCAAAAAGAAGATCGTGGATGGCATCAATAGCAGCTGCGCGATCATTATCATTGATCTTATCAACGATATTTACTTCGCCAGGGAATTGACCCCTTTCAGTTTGTTCTGACATAATAACAATTCAGTATAATTTATTTATCACCGCTAGGTTTTGACGGTGCAGACTTTGCTTTTTTGATCTCTCTTTCCATCGCAGCATCCGCAGCTTCTGCTTCTCTATCTGCCGCATCGATTGCTTTTTGGTCTTCAATCTCTGGAGCAAGAGCAGCATTTTGCTGTTGCATATTATCAAGAACATTAACTTCAACTGGATCAATAGCAAGACCAGTGTTAATGTCTTTACGCATTTGCTTGTCGATTTCTTTCATATCTTTTTCAGATTGACCAAGAATATTCTTACGAATATATTCTGTGGAGAAATACTTTCCAACAAAAGGATCCATCTGGGTTACAGACATCATTCTTTGATTCATCATTTCAATTTCTTTTAACTCATTGAAATGATTATCGAAGAGATAGTCATACTGAATATGCTCTTTCATATCATCCCAGTCTTCAGGAGCAATTACTCCTTTTAGAATGAGTTGAGTCTTGAGCATGTCTTGGAACATCTCGCTAAATCGCTTACGGAGACGACCAATGAACTTCGTGAACTTAAGTTCGTCACGGAGGACTTCAGTGGTCTTACCAAGATTGAATCCTTTATTGTCGTCTGTGAGACGGGAAGGAGGAAGATTGAGAGAATTATAGAGTTTCTTTTTGAAATACTCCACGTCCTTGAGTTCGCCAAGGTTCTGTCCGCCAGGTAGAGTTGTGATCTCAGTGCCACGTCCACCCTCTCTGCGAGGTAACCAGAAATCCTCTAGCATACTCATATGCTTTTTATCATCACGCATCTCACCAGTCTGTGCGTCATAGACTAGTTTGTTGCGATAACGACTCATGACATCACGCAAGTATTGTTCTGCCTTGACCTTGGGAAGATTACCAACATCAATGTAGAAAATTCTACGCTCAGGTGCGCGTGATAGTCTATAGATAACAAGCGAATCCTCAATCATTCTTAATTGATTGAGAGACTTGATTGCCTTATGAAGGAAACCAAGAACCATTCTTTTGTTTAAATCTTGTAGTCCAGATGGACAGAACGTGATAGAATCCACTGCCATCTTGACGCCTTGAGACAATGACATATCGCCAATTGGTCCCAGTACACCACCTTTATAAAATCCTTTTGGATTGTAAAGATAGTAATCAACAAACGTTCCGTATTCATACTCAAGCGCAGTGCCTTTGATCGCTGCTTGTGCTAGAGAGTCTTTCGGTTTATTGTCAATTTTTTGACGGACCTTCTTGATCTTCATTGGATCAATATAACGAAGTTCCGTGATACCTTTCTTTGGATTATCTAGATCGATAACCTTGTGGTAGAATAGTCTACCGTCGATATACCAAGTTCTAACAATCTCGTGTGCGCGATTGTCAAAGTTCAACAAACGTTTGATGTACTCAAACTCATTACGAATTTTAGTTTTTACTCCAGCACCAACATCTAGATTGTCTAGATTAATTTCGACAGGAGTATCGTGTGCATCACTAACAATGAACTCGTTCACAACTTCGTCAACAGCACTATCCACCTCTGGGTGAATTGCCATATCACGATAACGACGGATCATCTCAAACTCATTGCGAGCTTGATTATCCGTATCTACATACGTTCCATAATACCCACCAGCGGCTACGGCGATGGGTTCATCAGCAGAAGGAGGGACAGGGGATTGTCCCTTCTGCCCCTCCTTTCTGTTAATCTGGAAGCCAAATAGTTGACTCATGATTTAAAAGTATAGTTGAGCGTTCAACTATTTATCAGACTACGCCAATGCCAGAAACACCATCTCTGGTTCCTGCTTCTGCTTGGAAGTAGGAATACTGCCACTCAACAGTGAACTCTTCAATCTGATCATTGCTATCATAAGCAAGATCGATAGGAGAAACGTTAGTTGGGAAGCAATACTTGAGGGTGTATTTTCTGAGAATAGAACCCTCTTCACTAGCATCCTTTTCAAGTTGCGAGACCGCGAGGTCTGCCATGTAACCAGAAGTGGAGGATGGGGTGAATAGTGGTGAAGTGTTAGCTTCGTGGGTGTTGATATTGTTTGCCCACTCTTCAAAGAAAGCACGGAGTTTGAAGTCCTTATCGTTGAAGAAGGTTGCAGTCCAAGTATCAAAGGTGCGATCACCTGCGATCTTAACTGTTCTTCCTCTAAAAGGAACTTCAATAACACCTAGGTTAGAACCTGGGAGTGCAGCAGACTTACAAAGAATATTTGTAAGATTTAGATCCTCAGTCTGCTTTGATAGGGTGTCAGGAAATCTGACATCCACCAAGAACATATTAGGCTTGACGCCTTGACCAATAGTCTGTAAAAAACTAGAAACGTTAGAC
>BCSF01000878.1_pt1 | contig 10501 bp, 11 predicted proteins | sample 1016431 | NCBI WGS metagenome assembly BCSF01 (sample SAMD00045685;SAMD00045686;SAMD00045687;SAMD00045688;SAMD00045689;SAMD00045690;SAMD00045691;SAMD00045692;SAMD00045684;SAMD00045690;SAMD00045691;SAMD00045692;SAMD00045684;SAMD00045685;SAMD00045686;SAMD00045687;SAMD00045688;SAMD00045689, study...
ATGAACTATTGAGTGCAGGATACCACAGAAAACTTGTAGACTATGCTGTAACTGAAGATGCTATTCGTAAATCTTACAATAAGTTTATGGCTAATAAAGGTATGCCACGCGGTACAGATAAGCCAGAAGAGTTTAGTGGTACACTTCCTACACGTCACGGTTTTACTGGTGATAGACCTACAGAGTTTTTACCACGTGGTGAATACAAAGGACAACGCTATGATAGCACAGGCGGTGTCTTTGGTGATAAACCTTTATATTTAGAAGACCCTGAAAACCCCTTCTTTTTAACAGATGAAGGTGTAGTAGCCTTTAGCTATGACGATGTAACAGATGTAGATGCATCTTTTGATAAAGCTTTTGTACTAACACCAGAAACAGTAAGCACACTAAAAAGCAAAGTAGGTGACGTAGACCTATTAGATGAAGCCTCTGGGCCTTTAGTGGTAGATAAGTTAGAAGAGTTAGGCTATGATGGCCTTATCATTCGTGGTTTTCCTGATGAAGCGACTACAGAGTTAGGTCGCTTACGCGCAGAGCAATTTGATAAACTTAGTAGTTTAAGTAAAGAAGACTTTGAAAAAGGCTACGGTATAGTAGAAGACTATAAACCTAGAATACAAGCAGCTAGAGAAGCAGAGGGTATTGATGACACCCTACAGCAGCCACAGGTTTTAGCATTCCGTCCAGAGCGTCAGAAGGTAAAAGCTGATAAAGATGTAAAACCTCAGATGTCTAATGAGGAATATGATAACCTATTCTTATCTTTAGATGAAGCGGATACACCCGAAGCTTGGCAACAGGGTGCTAAAGCATTTATCAAAAAAGGTCGTGTAGCTGATCCTAGCATTAAAACACCTGAATTAGAAAACTCAACTAGGTTACTGCTAGATAATAAAATCACTAGGGAAGAACACCTAGCTAACGTAGATAAGTATAAACCTGTTAATCCGTGGGATGCTCTACCGCGTGAACCTAGCGACAAAGCCCTTGTATTCGCTTTAGATTCTGGTAAGCGCACAGACGGTTTATTTGTGCTAGATGATGCAACTACGGAATCGTTAGGTGTAGCAAAGTCACCTCTTTCAGTAGGTATGCGTTTTAATGGTCGCTTAGACATTCCTGCATATAATTACCATGATACATGGATTGTAGCAGGGACATCCCCAGCAGTTAAGACAGCAGATAATAAGGGTGTCACTACTTATGCCAAGGCTATTCACTATGTTGCGGATGGCGATAAACCTGTAAAGTTTGTAGCATCCCCAAAGACCAGTGAAGCGATTGGTACAGGTGAAAAGAACAAAACAGGTTACGCTACTGTGTCTGGTATTGTTGGTGACCTTGATGTAGACGCTATTCGTGCTAAAGCAGCACAGTATTTAAACGATCCTGAGTGGACACAGGTGGGTTTTGATCCACGTAGACAAGGTGGCTTCTATGTTCGTGCAGGTGAAAACAAGCACGTACCAGTAAGAGAAGCAACAGAAGTAATACAAATCGGCCCTCTAGTGCTTGCTAAGAATGCTAAACTAGATATGGAATACGAAGGTTATAGTGAAGGTGGCGCAGTAATGGACGAACAAATGAACGCGGTATTCAAGTCAAGCCGCACAGGTATGGCAGCAGGTGGCACGGTAGACTTAGACACTGTACCTGATAACACGGTAGGTGTAGACCCAGTGTCAGGCAACGAAGTACCACTAGGGTCAAGCCCAGAAGAGGTACGTGATGACATCCCTGCACAGCTAAGTGAAGGTGAATACGTTGTACCTGCTGACGTTGTACGTTACTATGGCGTTAAATACTTTGAAGACCTACGTGCGCAAGCTAAGTTTGGCTACCAAGACATGCAAGAGAATGGACGCATTGGCGGTGAACCTGTTGGTATGGAAATGGGTGGTGATGAACTACCGTTTGACATTAGCGAATTGCAGGTAGTTGATGAACCTGTACAGATGAATGAAGGTGGTATGCCTGTTGCATATGGCGGTACAATGTACGGTGGTAGTGGTGTTGAGTACATAGAATACACTGATGGTACACGTACTATGCTAATACCTTTCTTTAACGGTGTACCTATGGCAATCATCCCAGAGGGCTTCTACCCCGGTTCACCTAAGACAGCCGCAGAAAAAGCAGCAGAAGTACAAACCAGTGATGATGATGGTGATCCCCCAGATACAGAAATGCCAGACCCTATTGACTATGCTAATTTGACCACAGATGAACTAGCAGAGATGGTAGAACAGCAGACTACATTAGGTATGGATGACGGTATTCAAGCACTCCTTACTGGATTAAACCCACTAGCAGGTTTGTTCATGAAAGGTGCTATGGTGCATCAAGCTAAACTGACTAAAAGAGAATTAGAACGCCGTGTAGAATCAGAAGATATATCTGACGAAGAACGCGCACGTATACAGAGTTTGATTGAGGTAACAGAACAGCCTAGCTTTATGCAAGGTATTCTAGGTAAAATCAAAGGTGCATTTGATAAAGAAGAAACTAAAGAGCCTGAGATTCCAACAATCGACAAGCAGAGTGTTACAGATGCAGTAACAGAAGCTATGATGTACGATCCAACAGCTAAGTCTGTACTAGAAGAATCTACTATCGCGACATCTGAGTTAACACCTGTTGTCACACCTACCAACAAAGCAGGTGAGATGCCAGAGCCGTATCGTCCTGTTATTGAAGGGCCAAACGTAACAGCAATGCGTAAGAAGTATCTAGGCGACGAAAATAAACAGCCTGATGTAGATTTTGCTGATCCTACTATGGTGCCAGAAGACCCCAACGCTAATGAAACAGTGAACATGCGTATGCGCCGTGCAGGTGAACGCGCAGGTGATTATGTCACATCCAAAACAAAAGCTCGTATGATCCGTAGAGAAGCAGAGAAACGCGGTAAGAGTATTGCAGAGATTGGTAGGGCTATTGCACCAACAAAGGATGACGATGATCCAACAGACACAGGCGGTAAGGGTAACGTAGGTTTAGGCTCTGGCGCAGGTGGTATGAAAAAAGGTGGATTAGCATCAAAAAAGAAGAAGAAAAATAACTAGCGACTTTGATTCCATTATAATATAATAAGGCTACCCGGCATTGACTGCTGGCCCCAACATAAGGTAAAAACATGGCAGAAGTAGAAACTATACTAATTGACTCAGCCCCGCATAAACGTAACTCTGCACGTATTGCAGCAGACGAGGCAGAACTGGAAAAGCTAAAAAAGCTTGCACGTGGTGAAACCGATGAAGAAGAAGCCAACGATAGTGAATCCAGTAGCGAAAGCACTGAGGACACCGAAGTTCAGAATGAGAGTGTACCAGAACAAAAAGCAAAAGATGTTACACCGAAAGCCGAAGCACAAGAAGAAGATGCTGAGCTAGGCGCAGAAGAAAAGTCTTTTAAGAAGCGGTACTCCGATATTCGTAAGTACATGCAAGAAAAAGACGCAGAACATAAATCTGCACTAGAAAAGCTACAGAAGCAGCTAGAGGCAGCTACTAACAACGAACTCGTTCTACCTAAGACAGAAGACGAAGTAGAAGCGTGGGCTAAGAAATACCCAGACGTAGCAGGTATCGTTGAAGCTATTGCTGAAAAGAAAGCTAATGAACGTGCATCAGACTTAGACAGTCGATTAGCTGAAATTGAAAACCTACGTACTACTGCCCGTAAAGAAAAAGCAGAAGTAGAGTTGATGTCTATGCATCCAGACTTTGCAGATATTCGTGAAGACGATGCTTTTCATAACTGGGCAGAGGAACAACCAAAATGGGTACAGAATGCTTTATACGATAATGTTGATGACGCTAAGTCTGTTTCACGTGTACTTGATTTGTACAAAGCAGACAAAGGCATTACAACAAAGAAGCGCAACTCAGCAGAGAAAGACGCAGCATCATCTGTAAAAGCTAAGAAAGCTGCACCTATTGATCCAAACGACAATTCATCATACCTACGTGAATCAGACGTAAAGAATATGTCGATCAAAGAATATGAGAAACGTGCTGACGAGATCATGGAAGCACAACGATCAGGTAAATTTATTTACGATATTACAAGAAAGTAATTGACATTATTGAGTTCGTAAATAAAACTATAGCATATACACAACACAAAAGTGTGTATGCTTTTAACAAGCACTAGCCACACAAAGAACTACCCAAACAGATACGGCCCCGAAAGGACTACCCGAAGATGTTGGCCTCTTTTATTGTGGATATGTAGTGTCTAATCTCACGCCATATCTATCTAAAAGGAGAATTAACTATGGCTATTACTTCCGCAAGTGGAGGCTTTGACGGTAACTTTTCACCGATCATTTACTCCAAACAAGCACAGATCGCCCTACGTAAGGCGGCTGTTGTAAACGCGATTACAAACAACTCTTACTTCGGTGAGATTGCCAATCAAGGTGATGTTGTTCGTATTCAGAAAGAACCAGACGTAACTGTTAACGCTCTACAGCGTCACACAGCTATTTCTGTTGAGAAGTTGAACGATGAAGACTTCTCTCTAACAATCGACAAAGCTAACTACTTCGCATTCAAAATGGATGACATCGAAGATCAGTTTGCAAACGTTGATTACGTTAGCCTAGCTGCTGATCGTGCAGCATATAAAATGGCTGACGCGATGGACGCAGACGTATTGTCTTACTTGTCAGGTCACACAACAGCAGGTGTAAAGATTACAACATCTTCAGGCGATGCACAATCAGACCTAACAGGTTCTAACATTTCTGGTGAATACATTGCAGCTAATCACCTAGACATGTCTGACATTGGGCACATCACAACAACAGCATCGTCTAGTACAACTGGTGACTCTATCCCATTGACATCTCGTCTACCGGGTGCTACATCATTGTCAACTACAACAACTTCACCATTGACTGTTGTTGCACGTATGGCGCGTACAATGGATGTTGCAAACGTTGACTCACGTGGGCGTTGGCTGGTAGTTGACCCGGTATTTATGGAAATCTTGAAAGACGAAGATTCACGTCTTCTAAATTCTGATTTCGGTGGATCGGGCCTAATGAATGGCTTGGTATTGAACAACCTACACGGCTTCCGTGTTTATGTTTCAAACAACCTACCAGCTAAAGGCACAGGCGCAGGTACTTCAGGTGCAACAGCGCAAGATGACAACTACGGTGTTATCGTTGCAGGTCAGGACGATGCAGTAGCATCAGCGGAGCAAATCAACAAAGTTGAGAACTACCGTGACCCTGACTCATTTGCTGATATTGTACGTGGTATGCACCTTTACGGGCGCAAAATTCTACGTCCAGAAGCACTAGTAACAGCACGTTACAACGCTGCTTAATTAGTATAAACTTTGGGGCTGGTCAAGTACTGGCCCCATTGTGCTTTAAAAAGAGGATATACTCATGGCAATTACTACAGCAATGTGTAACAGTTTTAAACAGGAACTGCTAAAAGGTGAGCATGATTTAGACAACCACACATTGAAGGTTGCCTTGATCAAAGCGTCTGAGTCAGGAACTTACGGGGCTGCTACAACAAACTACTCTGACCTCACAGGTAATTCTGATGAAGCGTCAGGTGCAGGGTATTCTGCAGGTGGTCAAACACTAGATAGTCCTACAGTCAGTCTTACTGGTGCTGTGGCTTACGTTGACTTTGCAGATGAAGTATTTAGCAATGCAACTATTTCTGCTGACGGTGCTATTATCTACAACAGTAGTGCCAGTAACAAAGCTATTGCAGTCTTTGACTTTGGTAGTACGGTAACATCAACATCTGGTGACTTCACTATTGTATTCCCAACCAATGACGCTTCTAGCGCAGTAATACGTATTAGCTAAAACTAAGGTATAAACAATGGCATTAGTTATTAAGGATCGTGTCAAAGAGACTACGACTTCTACAGGTACAGGTGCTGTATCTCTAGGGGGAGCCTCTGCGACATTTGACGCATTTCAAAGTGTTATGTCAAATGGTGACACAACCTTTTATGCCATTGTGCATACTGCTACAGGTACAGACGAATGGGAAGTAGGACTGGCTACGTGGAATACGGGTAACACCCTAACACGTACAACTGTCTATGCTGGCTCAAATGGTACTTCTGCTGTTACCTTTGGTAGTGGTACTAAAGACGTATTTATGACATACCCAGCAAGCAAAGCTGTTGTATCTGGTGAGAATGCAGCGTTTGCTAATGTCACTGTGACAGGCACAGTTGATGGGCGTGATGTAGCTACAGATGGTACTAAGCTAGATGGTATAGAAACAGGTGCTACTGCAGATCAAAGTGCATCAGAAATACTCACATCAATCAAAACAGTTGACGGTTCTTCATCTGGTCTTGACGCAGACTTACTAGACGGACAACAGGGTAGTTATTATACAGGGTACGCTGACACAGCAGTTGCTAACCTTGTTGATAGCGCACCTAGCACATTAGATACGTTAAACGAATTAGCTGCTGCATTAGGTGACGATCCTAACTTTAGCACCACAGTTACAAACAGCATCGCCGCTAAGCTGCCCTTAGCTGGTGGTACTATGACAGGCTCTATTCGCTTGGACCAAGATGACTTATCAGCAAGCGGTGGTACTCTTACCATTGACCTAGATGCGGCAAACAATTTTAAAATTACCATGTCAGCAAACACAACTTTTGCTTTTAGTAATGTTTCGGCAGGACGTGGTGGTAACTTAATCATTGTACAAAACGCTACAGGTGGCTACTCGTTTACACTACCAGCAGCTTGTAAAACACCAGTAAACGGTGCTTCTATTGTACAATCCACTAATGCTAACGAAATTAGTATCCTTTCATATTATGTGGTCGATAGTTCAAACATCTTAGTTAACTATATTGGTGACTTTGCATAGGGGGCCGTAGTGCAGCAGATCGGCTTTCAGCAAAAGGTAGAGTGGAATACGTCAGTTTCGACTAATCGTAGTACTACAACTACGTTCAATACTAGTCGTAGCACAACCACGACTTTCGCTACTAGTCGTAGTACGTCTACTACCACTACAACTACATTTAATACATCGCAAAGTACTACAACAACGTTTGCTACTAGCCAAAGTACTACAACAACGTTTGCTACTAGTAAAAGCACTACGACTACGTATGTAACATATTATAATACGTCACACAGCACTACTACCACATTCAATACTAGTCATAGTACAACAACAACGTTTAACACCACGCGGTCAACTACGACTACGTATGTAACCTATTACAATACGTCACACTCTACGACTACCACATTTAATACGTCACACAGCACCACAACCACGTTCAATACGACACGAGCTACGACTACGACGTATACAACGTATTATAACACGTCCCATAGCACGACTACGACGTTCAATACGTCACGGTCTACGACAACGACTTACCAGACAAGCCATACAACAAGTCACAGTACAACTACGACTTTTAATACCTCACGAAGTACGACAACTACTTTTGCAACAAGTCAAAGTACGACAACGACGTATCAAACGTCACACTCAACCTCACACAGTACGACTACTACGTTTTCTACAAGCCGCAGCACCACTACGACTTTTAATACGACGCGATCAACAACAACAACTTTTAATACAACCCGTAGTACGACAACGAGTTACACAACGACGTTTTCAACATCTCGTAGTACGTCTACGTCAAGGTCTACAACTACCACATTTAACACGTCTTTCCAAAATTACGTGGCAACAGGTTACATGGCAGTAAACTATGTGGCAAATACGTCGCAAAGCACTAGCCGTTCAACAACAACAACGTTTAATACCACAACAACGTTTAATACTTCACGCACCACGTCGCACAGTACAACTACAACTTTTTCAACGTCCAAATCGACGACTACTACGTTTTCTACAAGCCGCAGCACGACGACTACGTTCAACACAAGCCGTGCGACAACCACTACTTACACCACGTATTACAACACGTCGCACAGCACCACGACTACGTTTAACACAAGCCGCAGTACGACGACGACGTTTTCTACAAGCCGCAGTACGACGACAACTTATACGACTTACTATAATACGTCGCATAGCACGACGACGACTTTTGCTACATCGCGGTCAACAACGACGACATATCAAACAAGTCACACAACTAGTCACAGTACGACAACAACCTTTGCTACATCGAAGTCAACGACGACGGTTTATGCAACAAGTCGTAGCACCACGACGACGTATCAAACGAGCCACAGCACGTCGCATAGTACTACGACAACCTTTGCCACATCTAAGTCAACAACTACGGTTTATGCAACAAGCCGAAGTACAACAACAACGTATCAAACAAGTCATTCGACTTCACATTCAACAACAACTACCTTTAATACTACGCGCAGTACCACTACTACCTTTAATACTACGCGAAGTACTACTACCACGTTCTCAACAACCCGGAGTACAACAACAACTTTCACTACAACGTTCAATACATCCTCGACATTTACAACAACATATGCTACAAGTCGCAGTACGACAACAACGTTTAATACACTTCGTGTTACTTCGTTCTACGCATAGGAATAAATGTCATGGAAATGTTTAATAGAGCTTCTATAAAAGAGCGTATTGGCGATATAGAAAAATCTACCACTCTTCACCACTTGAAAGATTGTGAAAGACATTTCTTAAAACTAGCTAAGAAGTATAAGATTGAACATGCTTATGATGTAGTTGCTAATGAGCTTACATACTTTAAAACGATCCAGTACACAGAATGGGCACATTGTTTTAGTATGAATCCTCTACAACAAGAGCTACGTGTAAAACAGATGGAAGATGCCCTAGCTACATGCAGCCCTATTAAGTATGACTTTATGGGTTACTTTAAGGATAAGGCTACTAATAACACATCTAACAAGTACAAACACATCAAAAGCCACAGCATTGAAAGTAGAGATCACCTGATAATACCTGTTGGGTCAAACAAACTAAAACAGACTATTTGCCTTAACAAGTTGTGTTACTTGCGTGATAAGTATGATGGTAATATCTGGTTTAAGCCACACCCTCTAACCACACACGCTTTAGTAGGTGAACTACGTGATATATTAGGTGACATGGTTCTAGACAGAGATGCTGATATGTATAGTCTCATGCTAGACACAGACACGGTACATACCAGTCATATGTCAGAAAGTTGTGTTTATGCTGTGGCACTAGGTAAAGATATTGATCCTATTGATGTATATAATGAGGTACATAAGGCTTCATTTTATCATATTAATCGTATGATGTTTTTAGCATCTGATCCATATGAAGCAATGCAATCTTGTTTAAATAGTGTAGAGTGTGGTATAATAAATCCAGAGATACAGGAAGACTGGCAAAGTAGAATGAAGCAGTATTTTGAGTATATTTTTGATCAACGACAGCAGCGTAATGGTCATTATATCTCAACAATAAAAGGGTATGATTACTAATGGCTACTAATGGCGTTACAACAAGATCAGGTAAGGGGTCGGCACTTACACATACAGAAATGGATGACAACCTTCTGTGCTTGTTCAAAGAAAACCCGACAAACGTGACTAGCAACTACACTATCCGCAACGGTTACAATGCGATGTCTGCTGGCCCAATAACAATCAACAGCGGTGTCACCGTGACAGTTGGTTCAGGCGAAACATGGACGGTGGTTTAAATGAGTACGCTTAAAGTAAACGACATCGAAGAAGCGACATCAGGTGGCGGTAAGGTTTTTGTTAATCGTGCTTGGGTGAAATTCAATGGTACTGGCACTGTGTCAATAGGAAGTGATGGTAATGTAACAAGCATTACAGATAATGGAACAGGTCTATATACCATAAATTTTACTAATGCTCTTACCGATGCAAATCACAGTACAGTGGGGTCGTGTAAAGAAGCAAGTTTGGGATACGGTGACTTTGTTTCATTTCCGTTGAGTGGTGGGACTTACTCTAGCACAGCGGTTCAGATTAGGACAACTAGAGCATGGAACGATACTCAAAACGCAAACACTGATGCTGATATTGCAAACGTACAGGTAGCAAGATGACCCAGTACCGTGTAATATTTGATGACCCAGATGCACTAGATGAACCCACGAAAGTGTTAGTACCTAGTGACCGCTGGATGAAAGAAGCGATGGAGGGCAACTTGCCCCCTATTAGCGTCTATTGGGAACTACAGGATGACGAACAGCAAGCAATTGCAGAGGGTCGCCACAGTCAGTTTCAACATGACCCAGAGAAACTTGCAGCACAGTATACAGCCCCACGCATTGGGCCACTGACTGAGCAAGAAGCCTTAGAGTACCTTATTATGAAAGACTTGCCACGCAAATGCTGGGCAGAACAACACAACCGTCCAATGTTCAAAATAGTAACAGTCAATCAGGTGCCATCTGACAGGACGTTTCGCAATGCATGGGAGATGGCAGCATGAGTACATTAAAGGTAAATGCGTTTCAGGACACAAGCGGCAAAGGTTGGTAC
>BCSF01000880.1_pt1 | contig 10475 bp, 1 predicted proteins | sample 1016431 | NCBI WGS metagenome assembly BCSF01 (sample SAMD00045685;SAMD00045686;SAMD00045687;SAMD00045688;SAMD00045689;SAMD00045690;SAMD00045691;SAMD00045692;SAMD00045684;SAMD00045690;SAMD00045691;SAMD00045692;SAMD00045684;SAMD00045685;SAMD00045686;SAMD00045687;SAMD00045688;SAMD00045689, study...
ACGTAGTAACGCTGATCAACAACAACTGTGCTATCACCAGCGATAGGAATCAAGCGATCTTCAGAACCAGCGGTAGCGTTACCTCTTTGTGCTCTGATTTGATTGTTTCCTAGTTCATAGGTATTCTCAATGAATGCACTCTGCTTGAGTAGATCATCGACGCCTTCTCTTGTTACAGAGTTCTTGAAGTCGTTGACTGTAACCAAACCATGAACGTAGTTATCAGCAGCAGAGAATGCAGAAGGTGGATCAATTAGACCTGCGTAGTAGTTCTTCTCTTCATTGGTTGTACCATTGTTCTGGAACCAGAGAGGATCGTTCTTATAGTTGAGAGGATAGAGTTTACTGACTGGTTGAGAGAACTTAAACTTACGGAAGTTATTGCTGACTCCAGCACCTGTTGGGAATGGAGAGACGTTACCACGTAGGCAAGTTAGATAGTAGATACCATCTTGCTGACCCGCAATGCGTGTCTGTAGAGTCTCATAACCGAAGATGTAGAATGTATCTTCGATGATACCTGCATCCTCAACACTATCAACATAGTATTCAACACCAGCACTATCAGTGATTCTATCACCAGGGGTGATGGTATAAACGTTAGCGCCGTTTTGCTTGTAATAATACTCTGGGAAATTTTTTCTGATATGAGTCTTCAGAGGTAGGGATTTGCCCATGTCCTGATCCTCAAGCATGTCAGCAAATACAGTGATGCTGCCTTGCGTTTGAGAGAATCTGGTGTTAGCAAACTCACTATACTCTAGAGTACCATTACGGATGCCCTTGATGATGAGATAATGCTCACCATTGACAGTGTAGTATGCATGGATATTGAAGTTACCAGAAGTATTACCAGTGAACTGAGCATAGTTAGCGTCACTTGCTTGGTTGTCTACCTTGCTGGTGACAAATGCACCACCCTGAGGAGCAGTGATCTTGACAGTAGTTAGAACTTCATTTCTCAATCCAGGGAAGTTTCTGGTATCGATAGCGTGGTCAAAGACCGTTAGTTCTAGATACTCAATTGTCTCATCAATAGTATCTGGGATGTAACGAGCAGACTGAATAGTTGCCTGAACACCAGATGCAAACTTAGCAAACTCACGATATTCAACACCAACTTCTTTTCTGAATGGATCATAGAGAGCATCTTGATCGAATCCAGCAAGTTGTGATGCAGTTTGACCGATGAATTCACCTGGGTTCTGTCTGTTCTCGAAGCGAGCACCATATACTGTGCCAGTTACAGGCTTCAGTACAATCTTCTGAGGTACAAGTTTACGGGTGTCGTCAGTTCTTGTCTTGAGAACAAATCCATTGATAGGATCTCTTGCATTCTCTAGGTAAGAAGGAATGACATAACGTAGTTTGTATGTTCTATCATCCTTATCTCTGTCATCCTCTAGACGCTCATACCACATGTCTGTGGATCTCTGTCTGTCAGAGTAATCAGACTGACTGATTCTCCAGAAGATGTTGTCGTTGAGGGAAGATTGTGGTAGAGAAGAATCATCTCTACAGTTGATATACCACTTACCAGTAGAAGTAGAACCATCAGTAAATGATGGGTCAAACTTCATTGGTGTTCTACGCTTGTTAGCGAAGACATCAAATGTTACACCAGCTTGACCAGCAGCGAACGAAATTGGATTTACATTTGCTTTTGCATCTGCTGAAGTTTTGTGGATCGAGATGATCTTAGGTGACTGGTAACGAACGAAGAATTCAACATTTGGATTGATTCTACCGAAGTTAGCATCTAGAGGATCGGTTACAGCAACCAGTGGGTCATTGATATAACTCTGAGAGATTAGTGGTAGGTTACCACCTTCAGTTGCTCTGATGAATACCTTCTGAGGTGTTACTCCATCAACAGGAATGTCAAAGACGTGTGCTACCTCTGTTCTGATTCTATCAGAAGACTCAAGAGAAGATGTATATGCATGTAGATCATACTTCTCGTCGAGAATGAACTGATACATATCAATTTCAACATCCTTATCGATGCTATCAGTCTCAGATGCGTAGATGTATGTACCTGCTGCTGCATTCTCAGGAGAGGTTGCAAGCATCAGTTTCGTAGTTGCTGCACTATTCCAGAAGGAAGTACCAGCATAGTTTTCGGGAGCAGTGAATCTACCAGGAGCGATTACATAGTAGGTTCTGTTTGTCTCGAAACCATTAGGTAGTCTGACAAGACGCTTATCAACATCAACATACTTACCAGTTACAGTATCAAAGCGAGGACGTGGAACCAGTCTGACTGGTGTGCCAGTTTCAAAGTTGTGTGGGTTAGATGCACCACCACCAGTGTCAATGGTGAATACAGTTGCTCTTCTAGAAAGAACAGTTGTATCTACAGTCTGCTCTTGTCTAACAACTGTGCCAAGACCACTATTAATAATGGTAGTAATGACACCAATCAGAGATTCAATTGCATCTGCAGTTCCCTCACATTCTCTGTAAGAAGGAGATGTAAGTGTGTCTGCGATAACATCTTCATCTGTGCCAGCAGGTCCAACATTTACAGTTGTTGGTTCAGTGTCTGCCCAGGAACCCTCTGATAGGACAAAGTAGAGGTTGATGTTACCACTGTTGGTTAGCAGAGCATTGACAGTAGTACCATCATTTAGTCTTGATCCATAAGTACCAAGTTCAACTTGACTGTTGCTAACAATGCGCTTGACATATGTTCCTGCGGGGATCGTAGTCTCTACAGCAGTTGGGTTAGATCCTAGTAGTCCAGGAGCACCAGCAACATCATAAGATCCAGGAGTGTATTCAACAACACTCATACCAATAACAATACCACGGGTATCGTTTACATCAATGATAGCGGATCCAGCAGTTGTAGAGCAGTTGTATGCGAGAACGTCGAAGTTTCTCATGGCAGCAGTTGCCAACTGTCCGACGTAATCCCATGCATCTAGGGTCTCAGTCTTCTCACCGTCGATGTAGGTGAGGCTGTTACCAACATAGTATGCTTCACCTGCTTGGATGCTGTTGATGTTACCGCCAAGTCTTAGGTCATTGACAACAGCGTCAACGATGTAGGAAACGTCACGGAAGCACTTCGATGCTTCGTTGTTGATTGTGAAGTCACCTTTGTTGAGGACAGGCAGTCCATCAAGTGTACCACCGCTGATTGCATCAGTGAGGATATCAAATAGAGTCTCGATAGAAGCACGAACGTTTGCACAATCCCAGAGACCATTAGATAGTGGTGGTAGATTGTCTAGGTTACCAGCATTGATTGCATCACAAACAATGTCGATGAGGCTGTTGACTGTAGCAAGAACGTCAGAGCAGTTGCCATCAGCATAAGTGGAAGGTTGATATGCCTTCGCTGCACGAGGATATGCGTGCTCACGTACATATTGATCTTTGCTGCACTTGAAGACTAGAGATTCTGTCTTGATCTTGACCTTAGTGCCAACGGGGAGACTGTGAGCACCAATTGTCATTACAACGTCACCACTTGCAGGATCATAAGTTGCAGCAGTGACATCCCATTCTACTAGAGGAGATGCACCAACGTTGATAGTGATGGAGTATGTGGATACAGCAGTTGGATTTACATTTTGTCCTGCGATAGAATCAGATCCAGGGCGTGGATATACATGGTCGGCAGTAAATCCGTCCATGTCACACTTGAATGTGAAGGAGTTATCGTCAAGAGATAGTTGATCGCTGGTAGTTACACCGTGTGCTGCACCGAAATACATTACAAAGTCACCAGTTACAGCATCATAAGTTGCATTGGTTGGAGTGATCTGAGAACCATTTACAACGTTGACTGCACCTGCAGCAGCACTTACAAATCTGTGTAGATAGTTACCACCAGATACTACTGCACCAGCAGTTGCTCTGGAGAATGTGTGTGGGAAGAGGTGAGTAGAGGTTCCTACATTGATAGTGATTGTCTCTGCCGTAGCAGCAGTGATGTTGACTGCTGTATCATATGCAGGATCAGCAGGAGCACCAGTTGTTCTGGTAGCAGTCAGTGTACCTACGCCACCGTCATTACCGATTGCTTGAACAATGATACCCATGAGAGTATCAACAGCAGCAACAGCAGAACCACAACGTGGTAGTAGTTCATCTGCATCCCAGTCATCAACAATCGTGGTGTCAATCGTCTGAGTTAGAGTGTTACCAGCAGAAACTGTTACGGTCTCGTTCTTGATAACCTGCATCGCGATGTTCTTCGCTTCGGTCATTACCTTAGCAGCTTCATCACGCTCAGCATCAATGAACGTTTCTACAACAGTACCATCTCTGTAATCGATGTTTGTGATGTAGATCTTAGCAGCATCATAAGTCTTGGAGTTTCCACCAAACTTAACATCCCACATGACCTCTTTGAGGACGCTAACAACGTCGTCTCTGCAATCCTGTGCAGTGTTACCAGCAGAAGGAGTGTATAGAGGATATGCAGCAAGCATACGCTCATATGCTTCTGCAGCAATGAAGTCAATGTTAGCAAGAACCATGTCATGTGCATCACATTCGATGTCACCAACAATAGTAGGATCTCCAATAGCATCCAATGTGATGCTTAGATCGCGATCATAGTATTGGTTGTTCAATGCACGCTGCATTAGATCTTCAGCACGCTTGAATGCAGTGATCGAAGGACCAACTTCGTTATCTACACCGTTGGTGATTAGAGAGTTACCATTGAAGTATTCCTTAGTTGCAGCAATAGTATACTCATTACCACCAAACCAGAGATCTTGTGCAACAGCGTCAACAATGTGACCGATATCTCTGCGGCACTTGCTTTCTCCAGTCTTGAATACGCCTTCATTATCAGGTTGGTTCCAGATGCCACCGCTGATATTACCAGCAGCAATTGCATCAGTAACGATGTCACCTAGAGTTTGAAGTGCTAGTTGTACATCAGCACAAGCAGCAGGACCTCTTCTAGCAACGGTTCCTAGACCATCACCATATGTGCTCTCACCCTCAGTGACAGTTAGATCCTTATAGTATAGTTCGTTAGTGATTGCATTCTTCATCTCTGCAATAGCAGTGCTGAATGCAGTAATGCTCTCTGCTTCCTCACCTAGTAGACCATTGGTGAGTGGAGTTGTAGCGTTGGTGAAGTATTGTCTGACAAATTCCTTGGTGTGGTTGTTACCAGCACAGTACATGTCAACAGCAACAGCATCGATAAAGTAACCGATGTCTCTGCGACACTTAGTTCCTCCAGGACCATCAACTCCTTTGCTCAATTCGAGTGGCATTGCACTGAGGTTACCAGCAGTGAATGTATCAAAAACGATTGAGTTTAGTGTGTCAACTGCAGACTGTACATCAGAGCACAGATAAGCCTGTGCGTTGTTCTGATTTGCAGTGTTGCCAGCAAACGTTACAGCGTTAGCAGCAGCACTTACAAATGTATGCTGACTGGTGTTTGTGCCACCATCACCAACGTTTACAGTGATGGTATCAGTAGTAGCAGAAGAAATTCTGATGTACTGACCCGCTGCGGGGTCAGTAGCTCTTGGATATGTATGGTTAGTAGCGTTGCCGTCAAGATCGCATGTAAATGTTAGCGAGTCAGTAGCAATGGTGATATGGTCACCAACAGATAGACCGTGGTTAGCAATGCTAAGTACCGTAGAACCAGAGACAGGATCATAAGTTGCACCGTGTGGAGTAAACGACTTGGTGACTTGACCATATACAGATCCAGGTGCGTTGTCTGCAGTGATAGTCAGATCTTTTTCATACAGTTGGTTACTGACTGCCTTCTTGATCATCTCAGCTGCTTTAGAGAATGCAGTCTTAGAAGGACCTTCCTCTCCTGCTAATCCATCAGCGATCTGAGTATTAACATTAGAGAAGTATTCAGCACAGAACTTCCAGGTGTACTCATTACCTTGCATGAATACGTCAAGTGCTAGAGCATCAACAAAGTATCCAAGGTCTCTACGACACTTAGTTTCACCAGGACCAGCGATATAAGAAGTCTCAGCAGGAAGACTGTTCAGGTTGCCATCATCGATAGGTTGAAGAATGATATCAACCAAGTTTGAGATAGAAGACTGAACGTCAGTACATGCAGCAGAGTTGGTGTTAGGAATTGTACCTGTTTGACCATAAGTTGCAGGTCCAGCTGTTACTGTAGGATCAGTGTACGTAGTGAGCTGGTTAGCAACAGCAAGCATCATCTGATCACGTGCTTGCTGGAATGCTTCCTTACTTTGTGGTTCCTCACCTTGTAGACCACCAACAATCCAGGCAGTTCCTGTAGCATTGAAGTATTCAGAGATAAACTTACGAGAATACTTGTTACCACCAACAAAAATGTCCAGAGATACAGCGTCAACAAAGAATCCTAGGTCACGCTTACACTTGCTCTCAGTGCTAGCAGCACCAGCATAGAGTGCTAGCATGTTAGTCCATGCTGTATCGATGATCTCAGTCTTATTCTTCTGGATCAAACGATAACCATCAGCAAATCTAGAACGCTCATCAGTCTGCTGATCACCAGGAATGTAGAAATCTTCGTGTTCTACTGCAATCTCTGCTAAACCAGTGTCAACAATCTGTTCTTTGTTCTGTTTGATGAGACGATATGCGTCAGCATATCTAGAACCACTGTCAGTCTGAGTATCACCAGGAATATAGAAGTCAGGATGATTGACTGTAATAGCAGCAAGTGCCTTGTCACCAATTTCCTTGCTGTTGCGGCGGATCATTCTAAATGCATCAGCTAGTCTAGACTGATCATCAGTTTGTTGGTCGCCAGGAATGTAGAAGTCAGGGTGATATACACTGATCTCTGCCAGTGCTGCATCTAGGATGAACTCTCTATTGGCGACAATTCTGTTACGTGCGTCCTTGTTTCTACCAGCAGGATCTTGCTTCTGAGAAACATCAATAGTAACACCGTTAGTTGTTAGTCCTGCCTCTTCTGCTGCAGAACCAGTGTAACCAGCGTTGATACCATACGTTGTTAGGTTGCTGTTAGGATCAGGATCGTATAGGTCTGCCTGTACAGTTAGTAGGTTAGCAATTGCTTTCTTGCAAAGATCCTTCGCTCTGTTGAATGCAAATACAGCAGGATCTTCTTCACCAACTACACCATTGCTGATTGGGTTACCAGCACCATCGAAGTATTTTCTGGTTGCTTCAATGATGTTAGCGTTACCACCATCTCTAAGGTCTTCTGCAACAGCATCAACAATGATACCGATGTCACGCTTACACTTAGGACCGAAGGTATTGCCATTGTTACCATCATAGTTGGGGAATGTCTCCAACATAGATGCATATGCTGCATCAACAATCTCTTGACGGTTAGCAATGATTAGATTGCGTGCGTCGAAGTAACGGTTGCCAGCAGGATTTAGACCAGGGTTGACATAAGAAATATTCTGGAGTCTAGGATACTTCTCTAGGATGTAACCGAAGACTTCTTCTTGCATGAAGCGACGGTTAGACTCGATGAGGTTAGCAGCATCAGCATAGACACTGTTAATTACACCACCAGTTGGGTTGAGGATGTCTCCCTTAGCAACATACTTGACAAAACCAGTTGGTTCTAGAGATGCCTCAAATAGGTTGTCTGTTCCAGGTGCTGGATCCAGTTTGACATATAGTTTATCATCAGACTTAGCACCAATTCTGTAACCATCAATGGTAGCAGCAGGTCTAGTTCTAGGATCAGAGATCTCATCACTACCCAAGAATAGTTTGGTGTAGTTATTGCTAGTCTGTAGAGTACCTTGGATGTCAATAGTGTAGTAGGCAATCTTCTTAGTGTTTGCCTGTGTATCTTCTACCTTTCTAGGTGGAATGATGTGAGTAATGTAACCACCCTTGTCTTGGTTGAAGGAGAATCCTTTGAAACCAATAGCATGTAGAGATGTGTTACCGAAGTTGGAGTTAGAGTTGGTGATCGACATGTCACCACCACTTTCCATTAGGAAGTGATCAGCAAAACCAACAGCGAAGATCGAAACGTTCTGGATGAATGCATCTTCAGAAGCACGAACGTGGAAGTTTCTCCAGTCATCCTTCCAGTAAGAATCACCCTTAGCGTGGTAAGGAACCGTAGCAAATGCGTCAGTTAGTGATGCTTGGTTCCAAGTATTGGAGTATTCATCGTAACGAATGAACGCTCTATCGTCTTTCTGGAGCGAAACACCCGTGTACTGCGCGATAACCATCGACTTAAAGCCTGTCGCCTTAAGACCGTTTGCCCAGATGCCGCAAATACCCCAGGTAGAACGGATAGAACAGTTGAAAACATACGGAGATGCGGACTCAACAGAGTCAACTTCCGCAAGAGTTAACGCACCAGTTCCTAGTGCAGGAGAAGAAGAGATATTAAGAACATCACCAGGAGCAATGCTACTTGCACCAGAGTTAGAACCAGGACCAATCGTAGTTACAACTTCACCAAATACAAAGTAAGTGAACTTTCTACCATCGTTAGGATCGATGTCAGAAATTACGAAAGTTCCCTCAATCTTATCATCAATATCAGTGTTGAGAACAGCAACAGACTGTCCAGCAAAGTAACCATGTTCAATCTTTGTGGTTACAGTGACTCTAACATTAGAACCAGGGATAGATGGATCAGATGTAGCATCGTCAAACTGTAGACTCTCAATTGCTCTAGAGTCAGACAGTGGACCTACAATTCTGTTTTCCTGAACTCTTACATCAAATTCTGGTTTTCCGCTAGAATTGATGTCATCAATAGTTGGTTGGAATGCAGAGAATGCCTTTGCAATCTTTCTGTAAAGTAGACCTAATTCTTCCTTGTCTGCATATTCAAATACAGTTAGTTTGTGGTGAGAATAGTTAGGAGCAGTCTTCTTAGTGAAGTCAGTCTTAGAATAGTAAACCTCACCGCTAGGAATAGCAGCAGAAGAGTTGTATAGAGGAGATAGAGAAGTGGTTTCACCGTCTTTGATGGTGAACTGCCAGAAGTAACAACCACCAGTTACATTAAAGATGGCGGATCTTGGTTCTCTGGAGTCTGCAGGGTCGGGAACATACAGAGGCTTGACCATCGTTCTACGAAGGTCATAACCGACAAGAGAAGTACCACGAGGGATGATACAACCACCCTCAGTATTATTGAATTTGTAGAAGATGTTATCTGGATTAGACAGATCTAGAATGGAGTTGTCAGTCCACTCATTTGTTGCCTGATCAAAACCGAATACACCAATGTCATCAACACCACCTAAACCAGGACGGTTATCAATAAAGTGCTCACCTGGCATGAGCATGATGGTAAACTGGTCAAAACGATCGTTATCTACCCCAGGAAGGTAAGAATATCGTGCAACCTCTAGAAAAGCACGCTGAATGCTCTTGAAAGGTCTAACAGGGGAGTTTCCTCTATTATTCAGTTCATCTGATGCATTGAAGTCATCAGGTGAAACATAAAGATATTTACCTGTTTTACTGGTGATCAGGTTGTCCAGTCTTGTTAATGGCATAGTAATAAACCGACCGAATTCGTCTACGATTCTCTTCGATTTATTTATACAGGAGGTCTGTACCGATCTTTAAAGATAAGCATTTTGACTATTTCCCCGAAACACAAGAAAATGTATCCAAATTGCTCTCTCCAAGTTACCGTTCCACGAATTTTACTTAAAAGCGGGTCCATTCATCCAAGCAACTAAAGATATTCGTTTTCCACTAGTAACTGGATTTACTCTATGTGGCAACCAACCAGGAAAAACCACACAACTTCCCTTACTAGGTTTTTTAGACTGATTCCACTCACCCAAAGAAAATTCTAGTTCTCCACCTTCATATTCATCTGGACCACTGAGCAATAGAGAACATGATAACTTTCTCTCTATCAAAACACCATCAGATCTTCTAGGAGCAGTTACAGATGTTCCATTATCTGTATGCCATGTATAGAAATCATTTCTATCACCACTATAGATTGCTGCTTGAATTGGTTGATCAAAATACTCTAGATCATAATGAAAATACTCTCTATTAGCAGAAATCATCATGTTGTGTATAATACCACCAATCCATTCATCCCAATTAATCCAAATATTTGTAGATGATCGAACAGAGAGATTTGTCTCTGTTTTTCCATCAATACCAGATTCTTGCATTTCTTCAACTCTACCATCAATATACTCGATAATAGAATCAATCATACCATCAGACAGTTTTGTTGGTGTTACATAAACCGTCTTATCTGTAAATGCAATACTATTCATAACTCCTCCACCTGGGCTCGAACCAGGGACATAGTGATTAACAGTCACTCGCTCTACCGACTGAGCTATAGAGGAATGTTTCCCTTTCGGGAATGGAGAATAGGAGACTCGAACTCCTGACAGCCTGCTTGCAAAGCAGGTGCTCTACCAACTGAGCTAATTCCCCGAGAGCCACTCGTCGGACTTGAACCGACGACCTACGGTTTACAAAACCGTTGCTCTATCCAGCTGAGCTAGAGTGGCATTCTAGCAAAT
>BCSF01000881.1_pt1 | contig 10473 bp, 24 predicted proteins | sample 1016431 | NCBI WGS metagenome assembly BCSF01 (sample SAMD00045685;SAMD00045686;SAMD00045687;SAMD00045688;SAMD00045689;SAMD00045690;SAMD00045691;SAMD00045692;SAMD00045684;SAMD00045690;SAMD00045691;SAMD00045692;SAMD00045684;SAMD00045685;SAMD00045686;SAMD00045687;SAMD00045688;SAMD00045689, study...
CGACAACAGCACCCTGGTCAAGGATGCTGTGCAGGTTTGTTGACTGTCACACGATTACCAAATGTTAGTCCAGCGAGTGTGATTTGCTTTGGTGATTCTACCATCTTTTAACATATTATCGCACACATTACAGAAAACTTGAAACTTTTCTTCTCGTGTGAGAGTATCTGCTCCGTCGCAATTCTTCATCACGTTGAGCATTTGTGCCTTGGAAGTAATCATCAGAAAGTGATAACGAAATGATTAGGATCAAGAACTTGACTGTCACTATCGGTGACATCTGTCATGTAAGCAGGTACAAACTCGTCGTCTGCAATGCTATACAGTGTGACATCTTGTTTGAGTTGCTCGGGTGATAATTCCTGCAACTCTGATAACAATTCTGCGTAAGTCATGGAGAAGTGTTTAATAATTGACCAGGGGATTAGCACCCAAGTTGTACTCATCAGCAGACCATCGGCATATACTCAGCGCGAGGCATTTTCTCAGTGTTGTAACCAGTAACCTCAGCACCTTTAGCAATACGCGATGCCCACTCATTCTTGGCATCAATCATACCCACAACGCTGTAGGATTTCATACCATTAGCACGGAAAGTAACACGCTTGACGAAACGTTTGATGGTAACTTTCATGCCTTTGGTTTCATCTGCCTCAGCGATAAATGCTTCGGGGAAGAAGTCAACGATGGTGGCGGAGTTGGTGAGTTGCATTGGTTTGAATCCCTTTGACTCTTATAGTATAGGGTACAGCGGGTGAGGGGCGAGCGGTAGTGTGGCGGTTTGTGGAGTGGCACATCCCTATCCGTAGTGCTCCATATAGTCTTCCAAAGTATAACCTTCATCCGTGCCAGTTTCTTCCACTAACTCTTCGAGAGTTAGTTTCTCCATGTCAGCACGATACTCTTCTGGAGTAGGATCTTCAGGATCATAATCGTCATGGCAAAGATACTCCCACTCTGCCACAAGTGCATCGATTAGTTGTTGCTTAGTGTAGGTCATAACTTACCACCAACAACGCCGCTATTTACTACGCGAGTGTAATCATCAAGCGTGCCATCTTGCAGGCTTTGAGATGCCAACGTGACGTAGTTAGCACTCCTTCATAGGTAGCACCAGTGATAAAGTGCTGACCGAGAGGTTCTTTTTGGATGGAAGTAAAGAGACCAAAGCGAGTCTTTTTAATATAAAATGCGTCATCAATCCATTCAGCATCCTCAGGAATGTTTTTCTCTACAGTGCCACCGAATGAAGTGGAAAGTTTTGCTCGTTTTGTCTCAGTTTCTTGTGTCATATCAGTTAGTTTCTAGGGTGAAGTTTTTGATGAAGATAAACTCATAATCACCATCTTGCGGGTCTTTACCATCAACCATCCACTCTTCATAGAGTGAAATAGCGTCAAAGTTTCGTCCCTCGTTTGCAACATCTTTCATCCTTTCATAGAGAGTTTCTCCCATGTTTTCGATGCAAGTTTCGCGCTCAAGATTCATGTCCATTAGGTGAAATTGGTGAGTGAATGGTAGACTGCTTCGATGTGCATGTTGCCCTTGAAGTATCCTGCCACGATAACACATAGCGTGGCAAAGATACAACCAAGAAACATACAAACGTGAGGAAAGTTATTACCTGACATAAAGGTATCCTCCTGCCCAATCAGCACGCTTCAACATTTCCTCGCGTGAATTATCATCCAGGACATTGAATCTTACACCCTTAGCATATACCAACACGACGCTGCCGACGATGCCGTCACCAGTCTCATTGTCAACAAAAGCATGAATCGATCGTGACGTGCCAGAGCGATACCAAACTTTGATATATTTACGAGCAGTTTCTACATAAAACTCATGATCGACACCTTGAGTGTCAATCTCATGAATTTTGCGGATGTGATAAGCACGCTCAACCTTTTGATCTTCGATCATCTTTTCAGTGCCATTCTTTGCACTGTAACGTGAAATCCGCTCTTCAATAATATCAATCGCGTTGCCATGATGCCGCAAGGTTTGATACTTAATGTCCATGTAAAGTGCATCACACAGCATAACTGCGTAACGCTCGATGTCAGCGAGTTGTTGATCTTTCATGGGTTTTGCTTCTACAAACTCTGCGAATGTGGGCATGGTGTGAATCCCTTTGACTCTTATAGTATGGCACCTCTAGGGGCACCTGGCAAGCGATGGTGGACAGTTTAAGCAGGTGTCACATCCCATTCATCAGTGGGAACAACTGTCTTAATTATATGCTCAACGTTGTCAATTCCATAGACAACAACTGACTGAGTTGAAGTGAATCCATTGACTTTCTTTTGGCGCTTCCAAGATACACGCCAGCGATCATTTTGCATAGTGAGGTGCCTTACTACATTTTGGTTGTTGTTGACATTCACGACAGATTGGGATAGTAACTTCATCTCCATCTCTGAAGAGTCTACCACCACGCATTTCATAGAATCCGTCGATACCTTCACCCCATTTATATTTTGGAGTGTTTTCCCATGTCGTCCACGATTCTACTGTCTCTCGTGATACATTGGGGCGCATCTTTTCAAACCATAACCATTTACCTGATGGGATTGTTGGATGATTACCAAAGGCAAGAAAGTCACCACATTTCTTAGCATCAATGCCTGCAGAACTAATTGCACCAACGGGACAATTCTTGACACAATCATCACAATCTGTGCAGAGATCAAGCATATTGGTGTTAGGTGCAATTATGTCAGCATTGATAACTCTCTCGGTGAAAGTATAAGCATAATACTTACACTGGAATCCAAACTTTCTGTTGTAGATGAGAGAGTTTCGTGCCCATTGTCCTATGCCAGATAGACAGACTGCCTCCTTAAAATTAGTGTAAGTTGCGATAACTTTTTTGCCATATCGATTCTGAAGAATCTTCAATGACTCATCGTAAAGAGAATAATCGTTTGACACTGTGGAATATCTTGCCAGGATAATTCCACCGTATCGTGTTACCTCTAACTCATCATAAAACTTACCAAACTCATTGAAAACTGTCTTAATTGGTGTTGTGCCAGAGCGATGCAATACCTCAGGGGAGAGGTATGCAACGTCCCAAAGATCATCAGGAAATAATTGTTTTAGTTCCTGATAATCTATCATTGAATGTGTGCCAGAATGTCACCAACGATTTCATCTTCTGATCCGAGAATGTCAGTCACCCAGGAATCTTCTTCCATCTGACACATATCATTCTCGTCCCATTGCACGTTGAAAGTGTCATCAGACATCATAACCAAATCCTCCTTTTTGTGCTTGTTTAGCGGTTTTCAATACTTCTTTTAGACGGCGAAGTGACCGTTTCATAAAGATGTATTCTTCCATTTTATACAGGAAGGGATCTTTATCTGCGGCAGCAAGTGCCTTCTTTAGTTGTTTGATCTGACTTTCAAGTGTCGATCCTCGTGCTGGTTTAGAGATCATAATTACCCTCCGTAGTTGTCATCCATAAAGGCAGAGTCTTGTCCCTTCTCGTTGTAAGGGTCCTCGCCAAACATTTCCTCAAAGAGGTTAAGGTTGCCCGTAATTTTAGCACACTCTTGGACATTTTCGATGAAGTCATCAGTGTTAGTTTTGGGGAGAAGATTGGTGGTGCTGTGCATTTTGCCGTTGCGATCAGTCCAGAGCATGTGTGTTTCCTTTGACTCTTATAGAATACACGAGATCTGCCCCGTTTCAACCGATAGTGGACACTTCATTCAACTGGCACAAGGGAGGTCAGCAGGTGAGGTGCGCTTGATTTAGCACGATCAACACACATTTCATGGTATTGAGTATCTATCTCAAAACCAATGAAGTTTCTACCTTCTTCGATGCACATTTGTGCTGTGGTGCCTGCTCCCATGAAAGGATCGATGATTAAATCACCTTTATTAGACCAAGTTTGAATGTGACCTCGTGCCAATTCTTCAGGCATAGTAGCAGGATGCTTGTAAGATGCCTTGGATGATTGACCGAAACCACCACTATTCTTGATCCGCCAGATGTTAGTTCTCACACCATATTCACGGATGGCATTACTCTTCTTGCCAGGATCATTGAAGGTGCCATCCTTCTTCCTGGTCACAGCATTGCCGAATGAAGTGTAACCTGCCCACTTGTTTTTCTTGTCCTGAATGAGATTGATGGTCTTAGGTTTGCCCTTGGACAGTATGAAGCAATACTCAAAGATTTGAGTATATCTTACACTCTTTGGACCAGATGCAAACGCTGTGCCTGTCTTTTCGTAAATCATGGTGTCATGTAGACGAAAACCATGAGCATCCATAAAGTGAAGGCACTGCCGAAAACTACTACCAGTTTCACTACCCTTTACCGTTGCATCATTGACATTCCACATAATAACACCGCCAGGTTTTAGCACTCGTGCTAACCCAGCAGCAACCTCTTTGAAGACGTTGAAATCCCATTTACTAGAATCATTGTAGGTCCTAAGGTCATCGTATGGGGGAGATGTGATGCAGAGATCTACACTCTCTGCATCCATAAGTTGCATCCCATCGACACAACTCATCAGGTGGGTTTCATTCAGCGAAAGGGGCATAATCGATCTGGACGTATGTGGTCGGTGTGGAAGAATTTAGTTTATGACAACGAATAGATCCGTGAATCACAGTGATGCAATCAACATCATCAATGTGGACACGAAGTGCAGAGAATCCGTTGTTATTCTTGCCAGTCTTGGTCACTTTATCATCAAAACCAGTATCTTTGTGAGTTGCTTTACTGAGGTCAATGATACAAGCGAAACCAGCGGTGAAGGTGTTACCAACTTGCTCTAGTTTAACACAGAAAATCTTATCTACCTTGCTCTTGCTGTGGTTATTACCAGTAGCAAATTGAGAAGGGGTGGTGCCCATGCTAAGTTTATTCTCCAACTGAGAGTCTAACTCAGAAAGAATAGATTCAAGGCATTTAGCATCGTAACCAACTGCCTCTTCAGAGATATAATCAAGACCCTTAAGTTTAGCAATCTTAGCAAGTGAAGGGTTGAAGATAGGTGCAACAAACTTAGTCTTATCTACTGCGCTGTTGCCACCTACACCGAAGAAATCATCGAGAGTTTGCTTCTCATCATCAGTAGCAAACGAGATGATTTTGTCAAGTTTTGCAGTAGTATCTTTGATAGCAGCAGGAATAATTTGCTTGAGGAGATCTGCTTGCTGTTGTACTGCAGAGAGTGTGGTGCTAGTCATGTGCTTTGTTTGACTTGAATATAATATACAAAGGATCGGGCGATCCGTCAAGACCACCCGACCAGTTTGGCAACTGTCCTCAGTTGGGATCCAGGAACCTGGCGTTGCCACCTAGTTTGGCGTTTCCTAGTTTTTCAACTAAAGTTGCCCCGATTCGATAATGCTCAGTCTTCTGAGATTCATTATACATGGTAATAATATCATGCAGAATAAATCGTGGAGACTGTGCAGTTGCTCTGCCTTTTGTTAGTGACTTAACAGTCTTAAACTGTGGCAGGACGTTGTGGACAAATGCAGAGAATCTTTCTTGCTTGCCATTAGTCAGTGCTGCAATAAACTCAACTAGGAGAGACATTGCTCGCACAGCATCACCCTGAATGACTTCTTCACCAGGGAATAGTTGCTCATGCAAGTTATACCCAGCAAGAATCTTTGAAGTCTGAGTTTCATCGTAGTCTTGATTACACATGAGATAGAAGTGAGTGAAGACTTTAACTTCACGCGCATCATCCTCCTCAGACCCGAAGTTATCACAGGTAAGATGCAACAACTCCATCACATTTAGGGTGTGGAGTGCTTTCTTATCATTGCTATAAATGCCTGCACGGACTTCATCAACCTTGGTAGTGCTCTTGCCGAGACTATTCAGATCATGAAACATTTTTGCTTCAATCTCTACACACTCTTCAAGTGTAGCAGTCTCGTTATGCTTGAGAACTACAACAGGCACCTTACCAGTATAATCGCTATGGATAACTCTGAGGGTGCGATGTTGACCATCTACGACAAAGAATCCAGAATCTTCACCAAAACCGTTTGGACGCTCACACACAACAATCGGTGTAAGTCTTGCCAGATTCAGTGGACCTCCCTTGCGAATATATGCAGGAGAGATGTGTCTCTGATACTTCTTGTCGATCTTAAAGTCATCGACTGACATTTCTGTGTATTTCAGCAACTCGCCGCTGAAAGACTTGGACATGGCAAGTTTATACTTACCCAGTACATCTTTGATATTCATTTGAATTTACCTCATGGAGATAATAGGGAAAAGTGATGGAGTCATGGACCCATCAACGTTATTTATTATCCCATGAAAAAGGGGGTTTGTCAACCCCCTTGAATCAAAAACAATTTTTAAGGTGTAATACGTCTACAATTTCGCTAATACTTTTCATTTTATCATTATAGTCTTTGGCAAGAATCTTCTTGTCTTGATAGAATTCTCTCTGTAAATCAGAGACATACATGAAGATTGCCTGACGAAGAATTTCTTTTTGCATTGAATCTAAAACAGCAGATTTGAGTGAGGTCATGCGTCTCTCCGCAAAGTTTGAAGATACTCCAGGACATACGACCGAATATACATCAATTCGTGATAACACTTTTGATTGTGAGCACATTGACGTAACTTGGGGTCAGGTTTCAACACTGATTCCATAAAGAGATCTAACCCTCTATTGAATTTAATGTCGCTAGATTCGTTGTCAAACTCCATTTAGTTTAGTCCTGTACGGTGTAATCCAAGTCGTAGTCTACTTCAGATCCGTCATCAAATTCGATTTCTTCAGATTCATTTTGGTTTTGCTCTTCAGCAATAACTTCAAAGATTTTGTCGTCAGAAAACCAACTAGATGTCATGACCAATCACTTTCAGAGTTGTCAAAAGATTCTTTCTTATTCTTCTTAGGTTGATAGTTGTCATCATAATCCCAAGAAGGAGCACGATTAGATCCGCCACGTTGACGCTTATCACGGAGAGATTTACCAGGAGAGTAGTAACCTCGCTCGTTTCCACCACGTCGGAAAGTCTTACCCATTGTTTTGAATGTTGAGAAAAAATAAACTACTAATAATATGTATCAGTCTACATCCTTGTAAATGGACCGATACTCGTCATCTTCAGTTTCAGGGAGAGGATACACTTGAGTGTGCAATTCCTCAAAACAAAAACCAACACCCTTCAAAAAGTCTTGAGTCTTGTCAACAACATCTGACAGATATACGCTGTCAAATTGTTTGCGTGTCATCGTGCCGTCTTCATCACGGCAGGTCAGGGTGAATTGCATTGTCTTAGGTTTGGGACTCTCTAAGTATACCAGAAAAGCAGGATTGCCGTCAACCTAGTGCGTGGACACTTTCAACCCTGTCCCTGCAAGTGGGAGTTGTATCCATTGGATAACACATAGTGGAAGAAGATTTGATGATAGTAATAAGGTTTACCAAGAATCCATCTGAATGGTTGTCTCTTTCTACCAGGCATCTTATTTCTCCAGTGATCATACTTGTTACCCTTGTAGATAACAGCATCACCAGCACTTAATAAGAACTCTTTCGCTTCACCATTTGATTCAATATAAAATGCCCAGGGATTCTTTAGATTGCTAGCAATATGCACAGTTGCAGAGATTTCGCAGACATCTCTATCATGGTGCCTCTTCAATTCACACCCAGGATAATAGAATCTCTCATAGTAGTAAGTATTAAACAGAGGCACACCTATACGCTTCTCGATCTTCTGTCTTACTAATGTGTGCAAGTATTTGTGATCAGGACGAGAGTGCATTGCAAAACCACGCTCTACCTGCTCCCCATCACTTTCTGCCTGAATCTTACCATCTCTATCAAACCACAATCCTCCCTTATCAAAAATAATGTCTTTGTTGAATAAATCTGGATCGATAAAGTTTTTACATTCAATATATCCTTTCCTGTCAAAGGAATAGTTCTTAGTTACAGATGGGAATTGTCCTTTCATTTCCATCATTTCCACCTCGGACCCATACACCATGCAACTAAACTCTTTCTAATGCCCTTTTTAATTTTTAGCACACGATGTTTTGCACGAGAGTCAAACACAATAACTGTGCCTCTTTGTCTCGGTGCAAAGTATGTGGTATTAGATCCATCTTCAGTCATAAATTGCACATTACCACCCTCATAATCTTCAGGGTCAGATAACTGCACAATCACTGATAGTTTTCTTATCTCTTCAGTCTTTCTTTCTAAGTAACTATTATAAATTTCTGTCTTATCAACTAAGTCTAAAGGTGCTTCAGATGCTGTTGCAATCCCAGCATCTTGGTGCCAGTTATAATACTGCCCAACACCATATCGTGTGTATTGTATACTCTGCCCATCAATATGACTAATATCATATTGAAAGTTTTCTCTATTTGCCACATTGACATAATGCCAAATGAATCCTGCAATCCAATGTTGTGCAGGAATCCAGGCATTTTGAGAGTTTCTTACCTCAGGTTTATAAGCACGACCGAAAACAGTCGAGTCTTCCATCTGTGGGTCAAACTTTGATAAAGAAGATTCTAATCCTTCAATGACACCTTCGGGTAAGTCCGAAAACATCCACATTGTTTGTTGTGCCATATAATAAAAATCACATGTAGTTAATTATAATACTTTTTCAGTAATAAATCAATCGTAGTAAATGATAACTCTTCCTCTCTGACCCCATCCGCCATAACTACCTGATCGATCAGGATCGTTAGGGTTTCCAGCAGTGCCACGCTGAGAATTATATCCCTGATTAGGAGGGAATCCACTGTAAGGACCAGGAATTGAAGAGGGACCGCCATAACCGCCGCGACCAGGACCCTGATACTGTGTCCAGTTGTTGGATCCATATCCACCGCCGCCACCGCCGCCTTGACTGCCACCCTGACCACTACCAGTAGGACCAGGACCACCCTGACCAGGACCAGGAGAGTTTTGGAGCACGTTAGCGTTGTTGCTGTCACCAGGGAAACCCCATCCACCAGCACCACCGCCACCACCGCAGCGCATTAGGACGTTAGGACCAGGAGCATAGACAGCACTACTTCCGCCGCCACCGCCACCAGCGTAACCGTTTCTACGGCGACCATGGGACATGTAGTAAATGTTTCCATCGGTGGATCCACCACCCTTTCCATATCCATATCCACCACGAGTATTGTCGCCCCTATTTGCTACCCAAACCTGAGCATTTCCGCCAGGTTGTACAGGCATATAAGCATCAATAGCAGCAGCACCACCAGCACGATCGGTGCCAGTGTTACCATAGGGACCGTAATAACCTCCGCCGCCCCAGATTTTAACGCGAATAAATTTAGATCTACTAGGGATTGGGAAGTCTTGTCTTCCCCCAGTATATCCATATTCTGTTCTAAGTTGGAATTTCTGTTTGAATCCTAGAAAAAGTCCCTGCTTCGATCCACCAAGCGAGAGACTTGACAAAAACGGTGCCATAATAGTCTCCTATATTATATTAACTAAAGTATGCTTTGTTACCCAAGACGAGGTAACCAGTTGATCCAGTCGCGGTTCTGATGATAGTAAACTGATAGAAATCATATCCACTAGTGCCACCTCTCTCAGAAGGTGCATCACCATCTGACCACTCAACAGTTTGACCAGTGCCATCAATGCTGAGTGATGTAGTATAACCTGAAGATCCGCCCAACTGACTGATAAGAATAACCGTGATTACTTCACCAACACTCCGTTTCGAATCTAGTGTTGTTGAAGAGTTTACTCTTAAATTTGTTGTCCAGTTACCAGTGCCAGCACTAGTAAATAGGTGGACAGATGCTTGATCTAGATCAACAGTAGTGTTACCGTTGATAGTTCCTGCGACGATGTTTACGCCTTCAATTAGAGGAGCGGTCTCTAACTTAAAACCCCCAGTGCCAAGAATGTGCAAAGCGACTTCGGGAGTGGTAGTGCCCACACCCAAGCGACCATTCACAGCATCCACAAATAACTTATCAGTGGCGAATGAGAAGTTTCCGCTGTTGAAAAGATCAATACCTGATCCTGTCCCCAACACATTTTTAATTGCTGATACGTTTAACTGAGACATGTCCTAAGTTCTGTGATACGATTATTTATAGCAAAATTCACCAAACGGTGTATCTAGCACCAGTTCCTACTGAAATTGTAGAACCCGTAGAAATAGTAATTGGACCCTTTGTAAAACAGTTTGCAAACAAGGGATCTGCCGAATATGCGGGGATTTCAATGTCCTCTGCGACTACATCAGTGTTAGCACGAATGATAGAATCATCACCTAGTGATAATCCACCACCGCCACCAACAGCACCCCAACCAGGGTTACCATCACCGTCAAACTCTGCCTTATAAATTTCAGCACTATCCATTTCAGTGTTAAAACGAATCGTTCCAAATGCAGGCGCTCCAGGTTGATCAGCAGTTATGCCTGCGGGTAACCTACGGGCAGAATCAGCAACAATAAAAT
>BCSF01000882.1_pt1 | contig 10462 bp, 8 predicted proteins | sample 1016431 | NCBI WGS metagenome assembly BCSF01 (sample SAMD00045685;SAMD00045686;SAMD00045687;SAMD00045688;SAMD00045689;SAMD00045690;SAMD00045691;SAMD00045692;SAMD00045684;SAMD00045690;SAMD00045691;SAMD00045692;SAMD00045684;SAMD00045685;SAMD00045686;SAMD00045687;SAMD00045688;SAMD00045689, study...
ACTGATTGGGGCAAAGGTCACAGGCCACAACGATATAAAAAAGCTCGGCAACTCCATGCAGGGAGTGCAGGGCAAGGCCAAGAACCTTGGCATGGCCGTGCGTGGCGTCGGCGCAGCCTTTAAAGGTCTGTTTGCAATCGCTGCTGTTGGCGGAATTGTCGCCCTTGGCAAAAGCGCGATTGATACTGCTGACGCGTTCGGCAAGTTGAGCACTAGAACAGGCATCGCTGCCGACAAGCTGCTGGCGTATGTCAACGCCGGCAAGCTTGCAGATGTTTCGCAGAAACAATTGGTTACGGGCTTGCGTACTTTGGCACGAACGCAGCAAGAAGCTGCAGATGGCACCGCAAGTTACGAAGAGGCATACAAGAAGTTAGGAGTAGAGGTAAAGAAAAGCGATGGCACCTTAAAAGACACCGACAAGCTGCTAGCTGAAATTTCCGATCGATTTGCGACGCTACCTGATGGACCAGAAAAAGCCGCATTGGCGATGGATCTATTCGGTAAATCAGGCGCCGATATGATCACGCTGCTCAATGGCGGCAGCGAATCATTGGAGCGATTTAATTTTCAGCTAAGTGAAAAATTTGCACAAAATGCGGAATACTATAACGACAAAATCACTGAAATGATGATTGCCTTTGAAGGCTTTCAAATGCAGCTGATGGATGCCTTGTTGCCTGCATTGATTTCAATCACAGAAGTATTTACAGAGCTGTTTACTGAGGGCGAAGATGTTGATGCCATGTTTGTGGCATTGGAGGTTACAATTCGCGGCTTTGCGGCTACGACGTTTGCCACGGTAAAGTTGCTAGACGCGTTTGTAAAAAACCTGATCGCAGCTGGCGATATATGGAACAAGCTTAGCTCTGGCGATATTTTTGGTGCGCTTGATGTTTACGGTCAAAGGTTTCGAGAGTACGGAAAGGAAGCAGAGGAAAACTTTGCGCTGCTTAATAAAATTTTGACAGAAAGAGGTGAGGCGCCTAAAGGTTATGGCCGCCGAACTGGTGGGCGTTTTCAGATTGGCGATGTTGTTGGTGGCGGCGAAAAGGCAAAAAAGACAGCGAAAGAGCGCGCCAAACTAAGCGAAGAATTATTCTTTTTTGAGAGCAGAATACTTGATGCACGGGAACAGCAAAACGAATATGCAGAAGCATTAGCAAAATTGGATCTAGAAATCTACAAAGCAACGAAGCTTTATGTAGACGATCCTCTGCAGGCACAGCTTGACTTGCGCAATGCTGAAATTACAGCTACAGAAAAACTTAGATCAATTGATGAAGATCGCGTCAAACAAGCGGAGGATTTAATGAAAGGCATCGATGCCTTTAATGCTTCTTTGGCCGACATGGTTCCAGAGACTGAAAACTTAAAAGAGCTTTGGTCTTCCGTTGGCAACGTGATTACATCTAACGTTGCTGGCGCGATTGAAGGTGCAATTTTTGAAGCCAGGTCACTGCAGGAGTCGCTTAGTGGCATTCTTAGGTCCCTTGCCAGTGTCTTTATACAATTTGGCACCAAATCATTGCTTGGCGGATTATTCCCCAGCGCAAATGGCAACGTCTTTGCTCAAAACAAAATTGTTCCGTTTGCTTACGGCGGCGTGGTTAAAAAGCCAACGCTGTTTCCCATGGCCAATGGCACTGGCCTGATGGGTGAAGCTGGCCCTGAGGCGATCATGCCTTTGCGCCGCACTTCAAGCGGTCGTCTTGGCGTTGAAGCGACTGGTGGCACCAGCAACATCGTCGTGAATGTTGACGCCAGCGGCACTCGTGTGCAGGGTGATGACACTCGCGGTAAGCAATTGGGTGGTGCCATTTCTGCTGCAGTTCAGGCAGAATTGATTAAACAGCGCCGTCCTGGTGGTCTACTCGCAAGCTGATGGCTACTTTCCCTGATGTCGCTCCTGAATATGGAGCCTCAAAACAAGCTAAGCCCAATGTTCGCATTGCCCAGTTTGTTTATGGATTGAGCCAGGGGACAACAGTTGGGTTGAATCAAGACCCAAAGCGTTGGAGCCTGACGTGGAACTACTTGGAAGCTTCTGATGCAAACAGCATTGAAGACTTCTTAGAGGCTCGTGCTGGTGTTGAGGCTTTTGAGTGGACCCCACCGGACGATACGACAGAGTACAAATGGATCTGCCGTGAGTGGACTAAGGCCATGCCTGTCGGCTTAAGGTTCACGATCACCGCCACCTTTGAGCAGGTGTTTGAAGCATGAGCACACCGCAGAAGATTCAGGAACAGCTTCAATCTTTGGAGCCATCGGCAATCATCGAGCTGTTTCAGCTTCAGTTGACTGCGGCGGTGAATGGCGTCGATTCGACGCTTTACTATTACGCCGGGACCAATGAGCTGACCGCTGATGTCGTTTTTAATGGCATCACCTACGCGGCCTGTCCGATCGAGGTTGACGGATTTGAAGTCAGCTCTAAGGGCACGCTGCCTCGGCCATCAATGCGGATCGCCAATGCAAACAGTGCGATTTCTGCATTGCTTTTGCTCTGCAACCCTCTGCAGGCCAAAGTTACGCGCATCAGAACCTGCAAAAAATTTTTAGATGCCGTCAACTTTGCCAGTGGCAATGCAAGCGCAGATCCGACGGCCAAATTTGAAGATGAAATTTGGTATATCGATCGGGTCGCCAATGAAAACCCGCAGTTGGTTGAGTTTGAGCTGACCAGCAAACTTGATCTGACAAATCTTGCGTTGCCACGTCGGCAGGTGTTAGAGCATTGCCCTTGGAAGTATCGCGGCGCTGAATGCGGCTATATAGGCTCGGCCTATTTTGATTTAAACGACAACCCAACCAGCGCGGCTAACGATCAATGCGCCAAGCGTTACAACAGTTGCACTAAGCGTTTCCCGTCAGGCGCAATTCCGTTTGGAGGCTTTCCAGGTGCCCGACTTCAGATGTGAGGCAGAGGCTCATGCTGCGAAAGAATCACCGCGAGAATCGTGCGGCGTTGTGGTGGCAGGTCGTTACTGTCCTTGCCGTAACATCGCTAGTGATCCTGAGCAGGATTTCGTCTTGAGTCCAGTCGATTATGCACGCGCTGCATTGTCTGGAAAGATTGAGGCAATCGTGCATTCGCACCCAAAGGGCGGCCCGGCGAGCGAAGCTGATTATGCAGCGTGCCAGCAGACGCGGCTGCCGTGGCACATCTATTCAATGCCTGACCGTAAATGGCTGACTATCAATCCCTCCTAGGGCGCCAATGGAGCTATGGCGTCAACGATTGCTTTTCGTTGGTGCGTGATTGGTTTGGCTTGCAGGGTGTCGTGTTGCCTGAGTTCCCGCGACCTGAAAACCTAGAGATCTGCGACAGCATTTTTCTGCATCATGCTGAGGCGATCGGGTTTGAGCAAGTCGCATTTGAGCGGCGGATGCCTGGCGATATTTTGATCATGAAGCTGCACACACGCACACCGATGCACGCGGCGATCTTGCTGCCTGATGAGCAAATTTTGCACCAACGGCAAAACTCTTTAAGTGCAATTGAACCGCTGCGGCGGTACTATGTCGAAAGGATTGCAGCAGTGTTCCGCTATGCAGCAGGTCGTCCGACTGCTGGGTGATCTGGGTGAGCGGTACGGCGCCGAGCACACGTATCACAACCTGCGAACGCCTGCAGATGCGATCAAGCTGCTGTGCATCAACCTGCCAGAGCTGCAGGAAGAACTGATCCATGCACATGAGCATGGCGTGGGTTATCGCCTGATTCAGGCTGATCTTGATCTTGGCTATGACGATCTAACGCTTCCAATCGGCAGCAAGGATTTGATTTTGGCTCCTGTCATTACGGGTAGCGGTGGAAGCACCGGCCAGATTTTGGCAGGTGTTGGTTTGGTTGCCTTTGCAGTTTTGACGGCAGGTGCTGGCGCTGGTTTTCTTGGCTTAGGTGCTGGCCTGACTGCTGGCACGTTCACCTTGGGCGCTGCAGCATCAACCGCAATCGGTGCAATTGGCACCAGCTTGATCCTTGGCGGCGTTGCTCAAATGCTGTCACCGCAGCCAACTGTGCCAACGGTTGGAGGCTTCAGCGGCCCACAGCGTTTAAGCAGTGGCGAATCAGTCGCATCAGATGGCCCGCAGTCGGTTGTGCGCGGCTCTGATGGTCGGCAGTCTTATCTGTTCACGGGTGCTGCCAACACGGTTGGCGTTGGAGCCACGATTCCTGTTGTTTATGGCGAAGTGATCGCAGGAAGTCATTTGCTGTCAGCACGCGTTGAAGTTGCAGACGATTCAGACCCACTGAAAACTGCGATCAAGACACCCGGACCGCAAACGATGCTGATTGGAGGTGAGACCATCTCCGGTCTTACATACGCCAGTGGATTGCGGACAAGGCTTTGGGATTACAGCGATCTAAAGCCTATAAATTCTGCATGGACTAGATACCTCAGCCTTTCAGAAGGCAACAACGTTTTCCTGCCTGAAAACGACCCGAAAGAAGACATCAGGGCCGACAATTACATGGTATTTTTTGAGTTAGATCAAGGGCTCTACGATTATGTCAGCGGGCCAAGAACCACCTTGGTTGACGGATTTATCACTTACAAAATCGAAGTATCTTCTAGGCCGGATGTAGATGGCGGACAAAGAAACACGGTCGGCTCAATTCAGGGCACTGTGCAAGGCTTGCTAACAAGTGGCCAACGTTACCGCTGGATGCACTACATTTCTTACGCTCAAATTACGGACGCCCAAGACCTAAGAACGCAAGTTTCAATCGTTGATTATCGCGGCTATGGCCGATTAAAAATAGTCGCAAACGGCTACCAATTGTTCAAAAACAGTTCTTACTGGACAGTCCCTGTCGCGTAATTATGGCACTCAACTCCACCTCTGTTATCAAGATTGTTGACCTGCTGTGCGAAGGTCCAATCGCTGGCATCGTTGGCGGCAACGAAGGCGTCTTTTTAGATGAAACGCCAATTCAAACCGGCGGATCGAGAAATTTTCCGGCGCAGGATGTTTCCTATAGCTTTAAACTTGGCGGCAAGACTCAAGGATTTCTACCTCAAGCCGGTTCGACTGCATCTACAGTCACCAACGTCGGCTTAGAGATTGGCGAGAATTACAATGAAACGCTGAATGCAAATAATGAAGTTACTGCGCGTCACTACGGCCCAGGGTCACTGGTCAGGCAAATCACAGATTTAGAAGCCAACTCTTTCAGCCTATTATTTTCAATTCCGCGCTTGTTTTCTACTGCTGCGGAAGGCTTAGCCAAGGGCCAGCTTTTCAACGGCACGATAAGAATTTATGTTTACGTTCAGGCTCAGGGAACCGGATTCATTCAAAAATACGAAAAAACGATCACAGGCATTGCGGTTAATGGTTATCAATTTCAAACGCCAAACATCGCGTTATTTGGCACTGGCCCTTGGAACATTAAAGTACAAAAGGCGTCCCTTGGCGAATCCAGCTTTGAGGTAACATATTACCAATTTCAAGACGTTCCTCAAAACACCTCACTACAAAGCGGCCGAGGCAATCAGATCGTCTGGCAAAGCATAACTGAGACTAAAAATGTTAGAACTCCTTACCCTTACTCGGCGCTAATTGGTCTGTCGCTGTCTACAAGACAGTTCAATAGCTTGCCAACTCGTGCCTATAAGTTGCGCGGTCGTATTGTTCAAATCCCGCACAATGCCAGCGTTCGCGCTGATGGCAGCCTGAGCTTTGTTGGTTCGTTTAATGGCAGCTTGAAGTCTGCATGGACAACGTGCCCGGTCTGCTGTTTTTACGACATGCTTACAAACCCACGCTATGGCGCGGGTGATTTTGTGCAGGCTGCGAATGTTAGTTGGGTGGATCTTTATCCGCTCGCGCAATATTCCAACCAGCTTGTCACTAATGGCGATGGCAGCATTGAACCGCGCTTTGCTTGTAACACGGTCATTGGAACGCAGGCCGAAGCCTTCAGCGTCTTGCAGGATCTTGCAAGCGTATTTCGCGGGATGCTCTATTGGAAGGCCAACACGATCCACGCGACTGCAGACCACGGCAATCTGAATGGCACAGATGTCGCGCCGGTTCATCTCTACAGCAACAGCAACGTCATTGATGGTGCATTTAACTATTCAGGCACATCACTGAAGACGCGCAGCACTAGCATCCGCGTTCGCTACAACGATCCCGACAATTTCTACAAATCAAACTTTGTCGTTGTAGAGGATGCTGCGCTGATCTCAAAATATGGCTATCAGGTCAAACAAATTGTCGCCTTTGGTGCTACTTCCAAGTTTCAGGCGCAACGCCTTGGCCGGTGGATGCTGGCATCAGAGGAGATCGACGGTGAGATCATCACCTTCGTCACTGGCTTGCAAGGCGCTGTTGTGCTGCCTGGTCAGGTGTTTGCAGTGTCGGATGAGATGCGCCAAGGCGCCCGTCTGGCTGGTCGCGTCAGCAGCGCAACAACAACAGCGGTCACAGTTGATCAGACCATTTCATTGCCTGCCGGAAGCGGTCACACGCTGACTTGCACGTTGGCCGATGGAAACATTGAAACCAAGTCAATCAGCAGCGTTTCCGGTAATGTCATCACCACCTCGGCATTTAGTTCTGCACCCCTGGCGCAGTCAGTTTGGTCGATTGCATCTTCAAGCGTCGAGCTGCAGAAGTTTCGCTGCTTGTCAGTTGCTGACAATGGCGATGGGCAATATTCAATTACTGGTGTTGAGCACAATGACAGCATCTATGCGACGGCAGATTCTGGCACGCCGCTTGAGTTTGATGATGTCACGCTATTCAATAATCGACCTGCAGTCCCGACAGGTCTGACGCTTGAAGGGCGGCAAATCACGAATGGCCAAACAATCGTCATTCGGATGATTGCATCTTGGACCCGTGGTCTAGATGGCGCGACTTTTGGTTTTGAGATTCGCTATAAGGTTGGTAATGGCAATTTCGTCACTGCCGAAACGACAAACACAACGTTTGAAATTGACGGATTAGATCAAGGCAAGCAGCTCACCTTCCAGATTCGAGCTGTTGGTGCGCCTCCGGTCAGCCGAAAGTCGGCCTGGGTTCAGGCCGTTGCCACGGTGCCGTCACCAGACATTAACCCTGATGATCCTAGCGGTATTGTCAGGCCACCGATTCCTGCTGATGTCACGATTCAAGCAATCGAAGGTGATCAGGTAATTCTGCGTTGGAGAATTCCGCCAACTGCGCTGAATTTCAATAATTTCTTGGCAATCATTCGCCATGCGCCACAGACCGATGGCACAGGAGAATGGCCAAATAGCACTTTGCTACGTGAAATCAAAGCGCAAACAAATTTTGCAATGCTGCCTTTGCTTGAAGGCGAGTATTTGATCAAGTTTCAGGATGAAAATGGCCAGCGCAGTTTTGAAGCTGGCAGTGCGGTCATTGATTTGCCAAATCCGATTCCACGGCTGAACATTCAAGTGCGCCGCGAAGATCAGGACTCGCCGCCATATCAAGGCGATAAGGTTGGTGTTTTCTACGACGCGGAATATGACGGCCTAGTGCTTGATGGTGACGCGACCTTTGATGATGTCGTTGATCTAGACGCGCTTAGCACGTTTGACTTCATCGGCACACGTCTTGCATCTGGTCAGTATTACTTCAACAACGTCTTGGACCTTGGCGGGGTCTTCAGCGTTCTGTTTACACGCAAGCTGACGACTCGCGGCCTTTATCCCGCAGATACAATTGACGATCGCGCTGAGCTGCTTGATCGCTGGTCAGATTTTGATGGTGGCATCCCAGACGACACCAGCGTCGATCTTTACTTCCGCACAAGCAGTCAGGCATCGACGACTGAAGAATTGCTGCTGGAAGATGGCGATTTCTTCTTGTTGGAAGATGGCACCGACAAGATCCAAATGGAATCTGACATCGTTTTTGGTGAATGGGTGCCGATGGAGTCTGGCCGTTACACCGGCAGACAATTCCAGTTCAAAGCTGAGCTGAGCACCGCACACGTTGATCAAACGCCGTTGGTGGATGAGCTTGGCTACACCATGCAACTTGAATCGCGCACAGAGAGCAGCGCAACCATCGCTTCAGGTGTTGGAGCCAAAGTGGTCACGTTTGCAAACGGTTTCTATCAAGAGCCTAGTCTTGGCATCACCGCTTCCAATCTTGCCTCAGGGGATTACTATGAAGTGACATCAGCCTCTAGGACTGGTTTTACGATTACGTTCTACGACAGCAGTAACACTGCGATCGACCGTAATTTCCAGTATCAAGCGGTTGGCTACGGCACTGAACAGACCTAAGCATGGCCACTCACGATTACGTCATTGCCAACGCTTCTGGCGCTGCTGTCAGAGCCGACTTGAACAATGCGTTGGCGGCGATCGTCACCAACAACAGCAACGCGGTTGAGCCTGCGACGACTTATGCGTTTCAGTGGTGGGCTGACACAACAGCAGGTCAACTGAAGCTGCGGAATGCGGCAAATGACGGTTGGGTCGTCATTCAAGAGCTTGACGGCACCATGCTGATGGAAAACGGCAGTGCCGCGTCTCCCGGTTTGGCATTTGCGGATGATTTGGATACCGGAATCTTTCGACCAGATGCCGATGCGCTTGCAATTGCGACAAATGGCGTTGAGCGTGTTGAGTTTGGCACGTCTGAAGTTGTATTTAATGATGGCGGCGAGAATATTGATTTTCGGGTTGAAGGCACTACCAGGACAGAGCTACTTTTTGTTGATGCAAGTGCAGACATAGTCAAAATAGGGGACGAACTTAGGGTCGCTAACTTTATTTCTCACATTGGTGACTTAAATACAAAATTCGGCTTTCCTGATAATGATACTATTACATTCGACACTGACAATGTCGAAAGATTGCGTATAAATTCATCGGGTCAGATTTTAGTTGGTACGTCTTCTACGTCTGCTACTGCTGTTGCGGTGTTACAAGGCGCTAGTGGTGACCCTTGCAATATTTATCTGCAGAGACCTACTACTACACCTACAGACGGTAATTCCTTAGGGCAGATATTCTTTGCAGATTCTGCAGGAGGCGCTGGTGCTCGTGTCTTAGCTCAGCGAGATGGTGGCACCTGGACCTCTGGCTCTAGTCATCCAGGCCGCCTAGTGTTCTCCACTACTGCGGATGGGGAGAGTTCTCCGACGGAGCAGATGAGGATTAATAAAAATGGTCAGATACTGTTTGGGATAACAACAGCACCAGCCGCAGGGACGGGAGGCTCTGCCTTTATTCCGTCAAGTAATCAACGGATGATTTTAGACCTTAGTACTAACTCTACAGCCACCAACTCAATGGCGAGGTTTTACAACCAAAATGGTGAAGTTGGTAGTATCAGGACAAGCGGAAGCTCAACAGTTTATCAGACATCTTCTGATTATCGTTTGAAAGAAAACGTCGTCAAGATTGACGATGGAATTGAACGGCTGAAGCAATTACAGCCTAAGCGTTTTAACTTTATTGCTGACCCCAGTGTAGTCCTTGACGGCTTTCTTGCTCATGAAACGCAAACAGTTGTGCCAGAGGCAATCTCCGGGGAACGCGATGAAATTGATGATGACGGCAAACCGACTGCTAACTTTTGGTGGAACTATGAACAAGATGAATATACGGATTGGAATGACAAATACTGGATAGAAAATGGTGCTATGAAAATGAGTCCAGACCCTTGGCGCCCAGTATGGAGTATTATGGCTTTCACAAGAGATAACAGCAACAATGGTATTAGAGCACGTAAGTTAGCGTGGAAAGTCACTGATAAAGCAAAAAGAGATCCATACAATGCCTATGATGTTGATACATTTACACAACACGAAAAAGATTTTTTAGTTACTAGGAATTTAGATTTTAGTTTTGAGTATGATTGGAAAGGCGAAGGCAAGTGGACAATATGAGTGACACTTATTGTATCTACCCATTTATAAATGTACATACAAACACAGATGGTAGGTGTAAGCTATGTTGCCATGTGTACAGCGAAGACTACATTCAAGTGGATGGCAAGGATGCTGTACTGGGCAAAACTGATTGGTGGAACATTTGGAACAGCAAGTACATGTTAGATGTAAGAGCCAATATGTATGCTGGCAAGCCTGTTAAAGAGTGTAGTCGTTGTTATGAACACGAAGCCAAGGGATTGCAAAGCAGTAGACAATGGGCCAACGAAAACTATAGTATGCCTGACCGCGGCAATCCTACACACTTGTCATCAAGGAGGAGACGGTGACCGTCATTCAGGAGCACGATGTCGTCGTTGTCTTATAGCAGCGTTCATTTCAACAATCATCTTCTTGTATACCTTGTCTGAAAACTTTACATTCTTTGCAAACATAGGGTTGTTACTAACGTCTGTTGGGATTTCTTCCCCGCTAAGCTTCTTATAGATGCTGCTTATGACTCTTTGAGTTTTAAACGTGAGGCCATACAGCGTCTTAAATTTTTTACGCCTACGGCGAAATACTTCAATCCACCCATCTCTGAGT
>BCSF01000883.1_pt1 | contig 10461 bp, 18 predicted proteins | sample 1016431 | NCBI WGS metagenome assembly BCSF01 (sample SAMD00045685;SAMD00045686;SAMD00045687;SAMD00045688;SAMD00045689;SAMD00045690;SAMD00045691;SAMD00045692;SAMD00045684;SAMD00045690;SAMD00045691;SAMD00045692;SAMD00045684;SAMD00045685;SAMD00045686;SAMD00045687;SAMD00045688;SAMD00045689, study...
CCCACGACTTATCAATCACGGCTGACTGATAAGCGTGCTTTATCAATGCTTGACGGCTGCCTGGTGCGTCGCTTCTAATGGCCACAGGCAACACCAACGCCACCCCATGACATCAACTCTTCGCGCTACAGAATCCAGCGGTGCCGATAATGCCCGCGCCAAAGTTGCAGGCATTGAGGCCATCTATGAGCTGGAGCGATTCAGCCGGCTGATGGATGACGATAAGAAGCTGTTCCCCTTGTCGCAGGATGCAGCGGAGCTGCTTGAGCAAGCCGGTTACAACTTCGACAAGGACGACATCACCGCCGACCATATCCGGGACGTTGCAGACGATGCCTGTCGTTCTGAATGCCTAGGCGTGGATTATTCGGCCACGTGGTCCGCTGGCTCAGATTTCGACGGCCAGCCTCAAGCGTTCAAAATCTGGCTCTCGTGCGGTGGTCCGTCTTGTTACATCACCGGCGACTATGGGCCACACGGTGCGGTTGATTCTGACTCGCTCCGCGTGTGGTTCTCATGGGCGGGTCCCTCTGACTTCCTATGGGTTGACCATGGCAGCCTGCAGGCTGAGGCTCTGGCCTGGTTCGTTGATAAGGTGGCCGTCTGATGGCTTCTACCTTCACCCGTGTTCAGGCGTTGGATCTGCTGTGGTCTGACGCCTACGATGACGCCTCCTCATTCGATGAGCCGTTAGAGGTCTGCAGATCATCCGCTGACCGTGTGCGCAGCTTCTATTCCGATTGTTCCAATGCTGTGCTGGCTGGTGCGCTTGAGGATCATCTCGGATGGCGTCCGACTGTCGAGTAAAAACCACTTGAGAAATTGGCACAGCATGGGGGGATTCTGCCCCCTGTGTCTGTATTGTAGTTCATAAGAGCAGACACCACTGCTCACCAAATCCAGAGGTTCCCACCATGTCCACCCGCACCGTCGACACTGCTACATATGACGCCTGGAGGCTCACCGCTTGCCTCTCTGTGTTCCTGCTCTGTATGACTGCAGCCAGTGTCGTTTTCAGCGTTGAGAACGAACAGGCCATGCGCCGCTGCATCAATTCCGAGGCAACCAAGCAGGAGTGTTATTTGACCGTCTATGGCCGCTGACCTCTTGCGGCTTCGCCCATTGCCGACAGCAGCCCTAAGAATGTGGAGGCCCCGGCCGCTTCGGTGCTGGGGTCTGATCAGTTGACCGGATCCGATAAGGATTCTCAATAACACTGTCACTAATGCGAATGCTGCGACAGATAAGCGATGCTGATGACTGCCAGGGGGTAGGGTTCAGCGCTCACCGCCGCATAAACGGATATAGGGAACCTGCTGACATACGACTAAAGATCTTTACTGTGATACTTGGGGGGCAGGGGTCAACTTTCTAGCTCTGTATTACAAGTACCCCATTTCAAAAAACCGACAGTAAGCTGCTTGGAACGTTGTTATTTTTAAAGCAGGATTCTGTGAATCTCTTGGAAGACACTTCCGCCCCTGTGGGGCCAGATGAAAAAGAAAATAAGCACGCACCAAGAATCACTCGAAAGGGCTATTTGAAAGCCGAACGAGTCAAACGCCTCTACATGCGCCAATTGGAGGGCCTAACCGCCAAACAATTGGTCCTCGACCACGCCAAAAAAGAGCAAATCAGCGAAGAAACTGCCTGGCGCGACTGGCGCGAGGTTGCAAAGCTGAACGACGAAGATTTCGCCCGCGAACGCGAGACAATGGGCGCCCGAATCTTTGCGCTCCGCCAAAAAGTCTTCAACGCGGCCATGCGTCGCGGCCAAATGAACACCGCCGCCCAAGTTTTGGACTCCCTGGCCCGCCAAGTGGGCTGTGACGAGCCCCAAAGCAACGACATGCTGCCCGAAATCCGCGTCCGCGTCGAACCACCAGCCCCCATCGCTGGGACGACACCGATGCAACTACCTGCCATTGATGTAACTGAGACCCAAGATGCCGAAGACGCTTGATTTAAGCCTCAGACACGCCCAATCCGAAGTTTTCAACAGCAACAAACGATTCCGAGTCCTAGTTGCAGGCCGCCGCTTCGGCAAGTCCTACTTAGCGTGCATCGAACTATTCCTCAAAGCGGTCAATCGTCCAGGCGAAACGTTCTTTTACTGCGCCCCGACGTACCGCATGGCAAAAGACATTGCCTGGAAAACGATCAAAAAGATCATCCCACCCCAATTCATCCGTTCCAAGAATGAAACCGACCTCAAGATCGAACTGGTCAACGACTCAACGATCGAACTCAAGGGCACGGAAAACGCCATGGCGCTCCGTGGCCGCTCTCTTGCGGGCGTTGTCCTTGACGAGGCGGCGTTTATGGACACAAGTGTCTGGTTCGAAGTCATTCGCCCAGCGCTTGCGGACAAACAGGGCTGGGCACTCTTCATCAGCACGCCCGACGGAACCGCCAGCTGGTTCTACGACATGTGGTGTTACGTCCCCGAGGACAAGACCGGAGAGTGGGCTCGCTGGTGCTTCACCACAATCGAGGGCGGAAATGTCCCCCCGGAGGAGGTTGCGGCCGCGCGTGCTCAACTTGATGCGCGGACGTTCCGCCAGGAATTCGAAGCGTCGTTCGAAAACCTAAGCGGCCTCGTCGCAGTCAGCTTTGCCGACGCCAACATCTCCACCGACGTCCAAGACCTACCCGTCCTCCCGCTCCTACTGGGCGTTGACTTCAACGTCGACCCCATGTCCGGCATCTGCGCCGTCAAAAAGGGCGACGTCCTCTGGGTCTTCGACGAAATCATCATGACCGGCGGTGCAACCACCTGGGACTTCTGCGAAGAGGTCCAGCGCCGCTACGGCGTGGATCGCCGCATCATCAGCTGCCCCGACCCCACCGGCGGAGCCCGCAAAACCCAAGGCGTTGGAACGACGGACCACAGCATCCTGCGCAAGTCCGGTTTCACTGTGTCAACCCCCAAAGCGCCCTGGAAGATCCGTGACAAGATCACTTGCGTCAACACCGCCCTCCTCGACGCCACAAACACCCGCCGCCTATTTATCCACCCCCGCTGCAAAGAGTTGATCAAATCCCTCCGCACCCTCACCTACGCCCCTGGGACGGGGCTACCCAACAAAAACCTCGGTGTTGACCATGCTTTCGATGCTCTGGGCTACCTATGCCTACAAGTATTCAACCTGGCTAAGCCCGAGAACATCGGCGCAACAAACTACCGCGTCTGGTGATGACCCCGGAAATCGAAGAAGCCCTGGGCCTTATGTACAAAGGTCAGACGAACGTTGCTGTGAAAGCAAAAGAGCTGGAGCTGCCATTGCCTCAACTCAAGCAGCTGCTGAAGGACTACATCAAACAGATTCCGCTCACTGACGACGCCTGGAATAGTGACATCGAGTTAGGCTGGCCCTATGTCACCTGAGGTTTGAAATGCCCGGACATTACGGCCACGGCGGTAAGAAAAAGCCCAAAGGCAAGGGCAAGAAAAAGAAGTAGCATCGTCTTATCTACAGCCGGAACGATGCGTAAAAAGCGCGGCTTGTATGCCAACATCGCTGCTAAACGGAAACGTATTGCAGCCGGATCCGGCGAAAAAATGCGCAAGCCTGGAGCTAAGGGCGCCCCAACCGCCCAAAACTTCAAGGACGCCGCAAAAACCGCCAAAAAGCGCAAGCCTAAGAAAAAAAGTTAAAACCGCTACGCTTCAAAAGTAAGCGTGAGGAAAGCAAATGGCAAACGTTGGAACGGCCGCTACGGATTATTTCACTAATACAGTTGAGGTAAGCGGTAACAGTATGGCGTCAGTTGACGACTGGTTTGAAGTGATGGCTCACTCCAGTGAGTTTTCTTTTGCCGCAAACGTCACCAGTTCAGCCAACTTTACGCTCGCCTTGGAGGCAAATTTCAACGGTAACGGCAACTGGTTTACAATCGACACCAGCAAAACAATCAATGCTGCTGGCCAGTACGTGTACTTTTACACCGGTAAAGCCGTCACAAAAGTCCGTATGCGTATTGCGTCCATTTCCTCCGGTACGGTGGCATTGACGCCCCATATTGTCGTTGCTTATCACGGTTAATGGGCACTCGCATTGTTCCGGGCTACTGCAAACACATCGACGTGGATGCAGATAGCCACACCACAATCGCGACCTTCACCTTCATGACCCCCAACGACGTCGAGGACTTCGCTGGATTGATGGTGCGCCTAGCATCTGGCATAGAAGTGATGATCTCGGTCGAAGACGATGGCGATTGAGCGTCGGGGCGAAAAATTCAGCGGCTACAACAAGCCGAAGCGCACACCGGGCCACCCCAAGAAGTCACACGCCGTCCTCGCAAAAGAAGGCGACAAAGTAAAACTTATCCGCTTCGGCCAGCAGGGCGTCAAAGGCAGCCCCAAAGGTTCTGCCCGTAATAAGTCTTTTAAAGCCCGCCACGCAAAAAACATTGCCAAAGGCAAGATGTCGGCGGCTTATTGGGCTAATCGTGTGAAGTGGTGAGGCTCTGCCAAAATAGTAAAAAGTAGGGCTAAAACCGTGGTCTACAGCGCGAACATCCCACCAACTGGCGCTGTAGTCAGCGAGTCGCCGTTCGTTAGGGATCTAGACGTCATCGCAATGATGGCCGACTGGAAGGTGATGGCCTCCGTCACCCGAGGAACAAACTTTATCCGCGACTGCAGCGACGAATTTCTTCCACAAGAACCCAGAGAAGACGATGAAGCATACGAGACCCGAGTCGACCGCAGCGTTCTATCCCCATACACCAGCCGCCTGATCGAAACAGCCGCTGGAGCGATCTTGCGTAAGCCAATCCAGATCGAAGGCGATGCGTATTGGATGGAGTTAAGCGAGAATATTGATGGAATTGGCTCGAATATCAATGAATACGCGCGTCGTGCTCTGGTCAGCAGCCTTACTTACGGCCACAGTGCTGTGTTGGTTGACTATCCCGCCGCTAGTGGTGCTAAGAATCTTAGAGAGGAGCGTGCCGAGGGTCGACGCCCCTACTTCTGCCACATTGAAGCGCCTCAAATCTGGGGCTGGCGGCAAGCAGATTACACCCAACCTGGAAGCCCCCTTACCCAAATCCGCATCCACGAGTACGTCACTCGTCCCCTAAACGATTTTGGGGAAGAGCAAGTCGAGCAGATGCGGGTTATCTACCCCGGTCGCTATGACTTGTACACGTTGGGCGAAGACATTGTCGAATTCTCTCAGACCGGAGGATTCAGCCTGGACGAAATTCCGGTTGTGCCCATTTACAGCAACCGACGGGGCATGTTGCGCTCTCAACCCCCACTGCTCGACATCGCAAACCTCAATATCACCCACTACCAGCGCCAAGCTGACCTAATCCACGCATTGCACATCGCCGCAATGCCAACTTTGGTGCTCGAAGGCTGGGATGACACCACCGGCGCAGCATCAATGGGCGTGAACTATGCCATCGCCATGCAGCCCGGCAACAAGGCGTATTACGTGCAGGCCGACGCCACCAGCTTCGACGCCCAGATGCAAGAACTCCAGTCACTGGAGGGTCAAATGTCAACGTTGGGCGTTACTAAACTCTTCGGCCAGAAGTTCGTCGCCGAGTCCGCCGAGGCTAAACGCATCGACCAAGCGCAAAGCAACTCCGTCCTGGCAATCATCAGCCAAGAACTCGAAAGCGCCCTCAACCAAGCCTTCGCCCTAGCCGGCAAGTACGTCGGAATCGAACCACCCACCATCACAGTGGACCGCGACTTCGACTACTACCGCTTGATTGGTCAAGACGTCGCTGTACTTTCTGCCCTAAACGAGAACGGCAAGATCAGCAACGAAATGCTGCTTGAAGTACTCCGTCGCGGAGAGATTCTGCCCGACAACATCGACATGCAACAAGAACTGAGCCGCATTGAAGAAATCGAAGCCGAAAAACCTGAGCCTCCTGTAGTACAACAACCTCAAGATGTAGTTGAAGAGAATTCTGTAGACTGATACTGGTTAATTACTAAACAACGTGTCTGAAGAACAGCAAGCGCAACCTCCTGTGGAGAACGCACCTGCTCAGCCTGTGGCTGGAACTGAAGATCTCAGCGCTCAACTTGAGGCACTCAAGGCCAAGAATTTCGAGCTTATTAACGAGCGTCGAAAGGACAAAGAGAACCGCGAAAAGCTGCAACAGCAGCTGGACTCAGTTCAGGCCGCCCAAAAACAAGCCCAAGACGCAAAACTTGCCGAATCCGGCGAGTACAAGACGCTTTGGGAAGACGCTCAGCAGACGATTACAACACTGAAGCAACAACTGACCGACAAAGAGTCGGAAGTCGAGCAAATCCGCCAGGGTTACTCAAAAGAGCAACTCAAGGCAGCTGCTATTTCTCAGTTGTCGAGTGCTGGTGCATTAGCACCGGACCAGCTGTATCGTCTAGTTGAGGACAATCTGCGTTCAAAAGATGGACAGCCTGTGGCTGTTATCGGAGGCGTAGAAACTCCGGTGGCCGAGTATGTGGCCAACCTAAAAAATCCCGGCAGTGGCTACGAACATCACTTCGCAGCTACAAATACCGCCGGAATGGGTGTTGCGGGTAGTGCCCGTAGTACCGCTCTTCCAGGCCAGTCCAACCCGTGGTTGAAGGACAGTTTTAACGTAACCGAGCAGATGATTCTTCTCAACAAGGATCCGGAAAGGGCTCGTTTACTTAAGGCTGAAGCTGGCCGTTCGTCCTAGTGGGACATCCGCAAACACTCTTTTAGGCCCTTCCGATGGCTGCTATCTCCGAAAACTATTCCGGCGGAACTTTTCTGTCGGATCTTGTTACCCGCCCCGAATTCCTTCAGTACACCTCTGAAGGCATCTTCGAGCAATCGAAGTGGGTGCAAAGCGGCATCATCCAGCGCAACGCCGCTCTGGATGCCCGTGCCGGCGGTACTCGCGTGCGTGTGCCGTTCCATGACCCCATCAACCCCACTGAGGAGCAAATCCTCAGCAACGCCACCTGGGGCACCGGCGGCGCTGGTTACCTGACCCCTCAGGGCACCTCAGCCGACGAGCAGATCATGACGATCCTGCACCGTGGCTTCAGCTACGCCGCAGACGATCTCAGCAAGCTGGGTTCCGGCGCTGATCCCCTCGCTCACGTCCGCAACCAGCTGACCGCAGCGATCAACAAGCTGAAGACTTCCACCCTGAAGGCTCAACTGCTGGGTCTGTTCGGTGGTATCTCTGGCGCTGGCGTCCTTGGACCCAACCAGTACGACGCTTCCGTCTCTGGTGCAACCCCAGCCGAAGCCAACTACATCTCCGTTGGCAACGTCCTGGAAGCCAAGAACCTGCTGGGTGAGCGTGGCGAAGAGATCGACACGATCGCCATGCACTCCGCTGTTGCTTACTACCTGCAACAGATCGGAATGCTGACCTTCTCTACCTCCGCACTGTCCGCCTCCGGCGCAGTGACCTGGGGTGGCGGCGGTGTTGGCATCGGCGATCCCCAAGTCGCAACCTTCGCAGGTCTGCGCGTTGTGATCGACGACCAGCTGACCTACCTGACCGGCGGTACCGCAACCCACGCGGTGAAGTACCCCGTCTACATGTTCAAGTCTGGCGTTGTCTCCGAGGGCATCCAACAGGATCTGCGCCTCGCTGCCGACCGCAACATCCTGTCCATGCAGGACATCCTGGCTGTGGACTACCACTACGGTTTCCACATCACCGGCACCAAGTGGGCCGCCGCTGGCGACAACCCCACCAACGCCGCAACCTCCGGCAACCTGGCCAACACCAGCAGCTGGAACCTCGTGTTCGCCACGACCAAGATGGTCCCCATCGTGCGTCTGCTGGTCAACACTCCGTTCGACAGCACCGCTTACTCCTGATAACCTCAAGAGGAACACAGGAGCTGCTAGCCCCCGAAAGGGGGCTTTTTTATTGCCTATCAGGCCAGGCCGAGCCGATTCTTCTCCCAGCGATCAAACACTTCTTCACTTCGGACGGTCATTTTGTACGACCGCAGGCAGTGTTGGTTTACCAGCGCGTAGTTGAGCTTCAACTCAGCCGCAATCTCCGGAACAGTCACACCCTTGGACCGCAGCTTCATAATTTGCTTGCTGACGTCGGACCATTTCCGAGGCTGGTCAGCTGCAGGTTTTTTCAAGCCGCAAGCCTTAGTAGACGGCTTCTTTACGCTGCAGGCATCTGAATCAGATTTTTGGGCTGTCATGGAATTAGTGCGACTCTTCATTCTGACTAATAACACAAAGAGCTTCATCGACGTCCCAAAAAACGACCTAGGCGAGTACCAAGCCCAAATTGAACTAACCGGTGGAACGGTTTACCACGCCTGCGTATTACCCAAACCCGCAAAGAAGACCAAAGCTAGACTCAAGAAAAGGTTGTACTAGGTCGTGGCCGCAACAATCGACGCCACTCTTCAAGGTGCTTCGGCCAACAGCTACGTCACGCTGGCCGAGGCAAACTCATACTTTGAAACCGTCCCAAGTAGCGCGAACTGGGACGACAAAACCGACGACCAGAAAAACCGCGCCATCATTTCAGCCACCACCTGGCTCGACGGCCTGACTTATTACGGCACCCGTTGCACGACCACCCAAGCACTGAAGTGGCCCCGCAAAGAGTACAAAGTCGACGGCGTCGACATCAAATGCACTTTCATCCCTGACGAAGTCAAGATCGCGGCGTTCGAACTGGCACGCGCACTGGCTAACGACACCGATGCAGTTGTCGGCAGCAAAGGCACCGACGGCGTCTACGAAGAAGTCAAGCTTGGCGATCTAGAAGTCAAGTACAACACCAAGTCACAAACCGCCAGCCTGGTCAACAACATCTTCGACGTATTTCCCTGGGTAGCCACCTACCTCGGCCCTTACTGCCGTATGGGCGGCTCTAACTACTCCGTCCGCGTGGAGCGCGGCTGACATGGCACTAATTGACGAAATCTTCGGCTCCATCCCCGAGGCACTACTAACCGACTGGGGCCGAGACATCACCTACATCAAAACCACCACACCCCGCACCTACGACCCAACCACCGGGTCAGTCACTGGTGCGGACACAAACGTGACTGTGCGTGCGTTTATCAGCAGCGTCAACGTCAGCGAGTCTGAGGGTCTGTACCAAACAACCGACCTCAAGATCATCTTCGGCAACAAGGAACTGGGCGATTACTACCCAACGCAGGCTGACCGCATCCAATACACCCAGGCTGGCGAGACTCGCGAAGCCAAAATTCTCGACGTCAAAACCCAGCGTGGCGACAAACCTGTCATGCACAGCATCATCGCGAGGCCGCAGTAATGGCAAAAAACGATTTTATGAAACTGGCTAAAAAGCTCGACATGGTCGCTGCTTCCGCCGTTTCATTCGGCCCAATCCGCGCTGCTCACCGCACTGTTCGTGAGCTGCAGCAAGAAGGCCCTAGTTGGACCGGCCGATTCTCAAACTCGTGGCAAATCGAAGCTTCTGACGGCCGTTCTTTCAAGGGCACTGGTGCACCTGGTGAACCAAAGCCCTTGCCAGTCCCTGCACTGACAGGTCGGCAGGCCTTGAAAGCAACTTTGGCTAAAGACCGCACTGTCTTTACTATCTCAAATTTTTCCGACTACCAAGCTGAAGCCACTGACTTAGTTGAAGCTGAATGGTTCCGACCTACTGAAAGACCCGAGACCGCTTTGGGGCGGAGCAAATTCCGTGAAGGAGATGGGGGCCGCCCTAGAACGGCAGATGTTGCTTTCGACCCCGATACTGGGACAAGATCACGTCAAACCAGCAAACAGGTTCCCTCTTACAGAGGTTTGATTGGAGGCGGTCCAGATGACCGCGAGTCAAGCGCAACCGCTGATTTGGACTGGTTCGCAACTTATGTAGAAAGCGGCAAAGTTGACCGAGCAGTCAAAATAGAAATGGACGACCTGTTTAGCGAGCTATGAATTATCAGGCCATCCGCGCTGCAATTGAGAATCCGCTTCTAACAGCGTTCAATGCACTGTCTCCTGCAGTGCCGGTTTACTTCGACAACATCACCGCAGTCCCGCCGAATACAACCACCGAATATGTACGTGTAAACGTCACCTTTGGTATTACAAACGAACCGACTCTGACTAGCAGCGTTGACTACGCCCGTGGTGCTGTAGTCATTCGTGTTTTTACCGAAAAGGGCAAAGGCCCTGCACGCAACCAAACCCTGTTGACCACTGCAGTAGACGTTCTTGAAACTATCAACGAAACTGCTAAGACAGGCACCGGCGTATTTTTCCGCGTCAGCCAAATCGACGGCCCAACTTTCTCGTCAACCGAAAACTCACCACACTTTGTAGGCCGTATTCAGACCGGATACAAAGCCACTGTTTTGAGCTAATTAGAAAGCAGCTATCCTATAGAAAGCCGGGCAGTGCCCGCAGAAAACCTCATTCTCTGGTACGCCAATGGCCGCCACCGTTCTGTCCGGCACTTCCGGTGCCCTGTATTACAAACCTGCTGGCACCCTGGGCCAGT
>BCSF01000884.1_pt1 | contig 10451 bp, 28 predicted proteins | sample 1016431 | NCBI WGS metagenome assembly BCSF01 (sample SAMD00045685;SAMD00045686;SAMD00045687;SAMD00045688;SAMD00045689;SAMD00045690;SAMD00045691;SAMD00045692;SAMD00045684;SAMD00045690;SAMD00045691;SAMD00045692;SAMD00045684;SAMD00045685;SAMD00045686;SAMD00045687;SAMD00045688;SAMD00045689, study...
ATTTACTACAATTAAAAAACCTTCTGATTATTTTAATACTAAACTATGGACAGGTACAGAAAGTTCTAATTCTATTACAGGAGTTGGATTTCAACCTGATATGGTTTGGATTAAAAATAGAAGTACAACACATGACCATAGGTTAGCAGATGCAGTTAGAGGAGTTCCAAATTTATTATATCCTAGCACTACTGATGCAGCAGGAGATGATGGAAATGCTATTTCTTCTTTAGATTCTGATGGATTTACAGTTGGTTCAAGTACTGCAGTAAATGGTAATGGAAATAATTTAGTAGCATGGAACTGGTTAGGTGCTAATGGCACAGCTAGTAATACTGATGGTTCTATAACATCAACTGTTAGTGCTAATACTACAAGTGGATTTAGTATTGTGTCTTATACAGGTACAGGTGCTAATGCTACAGTTGGTCATGGGTTAAGTTCTGCACCTAAAATGATTATCGTAAAAGATAGAAGTGCTGCTAAAAATTGGACTGTGTATCATATAGGAGTAGGTAATGATAAAGATATATTACTAGATGTAGCTAATGCAGAAAATACATCAACTGCTTGGAATAATACAACTCCTACATCTTCAGTATTTTCTATTGGAACTTTAGGAAATGTAAATACTTCTTCAAATAATTACATAGCTTACTGCTTCGCAGAGAAAAAAGGCTACTCTAAGTTTGGTAGCTACACAGGGAATGGAAGTACAGATGGTACATTTGTTTATACAGGATTTTCTCCTTCATTTATTTTATGGAAAAGTTCTAGTAATGCAGAAGGTTGGTGGATTGTAGATAATAAAAGAACTACTTATAATCCAACAAATAACTTATTAAGACCAGATTTATCTGATGCAGAATTAGTTGGAAATGTTAATCTTAAATTAGATTTTTTGTCTAATGGATTTAAATTACGACAAACTGATGGTGCTTTAAATGGCTCTGGTCTATCATACATCTACATGGCATTTGCCGAAGAACCTTTAGTGGGAGATAACCCAGCAACAGCAAGATAATGAAATTTGTGTTAGCTTATACTATCTGTTCGGCTATCACAGGATTTTGTAACAATACATCAGTATCACCAGTAGAATTTAATTCCTGGACAGACTGTACTAAAGCAGGTGCAACAGCTACCATCAAAGTTACCAATGAAAACATAGAAGCATTTAACGAAAAGAAATTATATGTAACTTATTTCTGTAACGAGGTGGAGAGAGAGGATGCCTAGAAAAAAAACTTTAAAACAAGGCATAGAAGATAACAACTCTATTCGTATTTCTTACCACGAAAAAGTTTGTGCAGAAAGAATGAAAACTTTATTCAAAGCAATAGATGAAATGCGTACAGATATAAAAGAATTAAAAAGTGATGTTAATAAAAGTAAGGGTGGCTTCAGAGTATTATTACTTATTGGTGGTGCTATAGCTTCTTTGCTAGGCTTCATCAAGTATCATGGCTAGAAGAGTAAAAGCAATTACAGGTTTAACTTCAGAATTAAAAGCACAACTACGTCTTGCAAAAGATCCTAATCTTCTTGTATTCACACCAGTTGGTGGATTGGGTCCAGTAGATATTGTTACTTTAAATATGACAACAGGTGAGTATACTGCTTACGATGTTAAATCTAAAAATTATAGAAAAGTTGACAGTTATACTGCACCAGATGGATATAAAAGAAACCTTAAAGGATCCTTTATATCTAGAGGAGCAACTAAAGAACAAAAGAAACTTAATGTAAGGATTATATACGAATGAAATTATCACGAAACTTTACTCTTCAAGAATTAATCAAATCAGATACTGCAATTAGAAAGGGTATTGATAACAATCCTAATGCAGATCAAATAGAAAAACTTAAAACTCTTTGCGAGACTATCTTGCAACCAGTTCGAGATCATTTCGGTAGAGTTAAGGTGACTAGTGGATTTCGTAGCGAACAACTTTGTGTAGCGATAGGCAGCTCAATCAATAGCCAACACGCCAAAGCAGAAGCAGCAGATTTTGAGGTAGTAGGTGTTGACAATGCTGAACTTGCAGATTGGATATATAAAAACCTAGAGTTTGATCAATTAATCTTAGAATATTACAAGGTAGGTGAGCCTAATTCTGGGTGGATACATTGTAGTATTTGTGATAAGGATCCTAGAAAGCAATTCCTTCATGCTTATAGATCTGAAGGCAAAACAAAATACAAGCCAGTAATTGGTAAAGCAAAGGATTTAGTATAATGTGGTTAAGTGCAATTAAATTAGCTGTTCAAGCAGGTAGTCATATTTATAAAAACAAACAGAAAACTAAAATGCTTATGGCAGATGCTCAAATGAACCATGCTCAGAAGATGGCAAGTGGTGAAGCAGAGTATCAAGGTAAGTTATTACAAAGCAGAGATTCAGACTGGAAAGACGAGTTCATTTTATTATTATTAAGTTTGCCAATCGTAATGTTAGGATTTTCTGTATGGTCAGATGATCCAACTCACATGGAGAAAATGAAATTGTTCTTTGAATATTTTTCTGATCTTCCTTTTTGGTACCAGACTATTTTCGTGGGAGTAATAGCTTCTGTATATGGTCTTAAAGCAACAGATTTAATTAAGAGGAAGTAATGAGTAATCAAGCACCTACCATGATGGTATCACAATACAGTAAAAAGAAACCTACACTTCTTGCACAACAAACAGGTAAGAAAAAAAAGAAATATAAGAAGAAGAAAAAGTAATGGCTAAACAAAAATTTACACACTTTGTACCTAGAGATAAACCTAAGAAAAGACCAGGTGTACATAAGAAAACTCAAAATAAAAATGAGAAAAGACAAAAGAAACAAAATAGATATAAGGGTCAAGGAAGATGATTGATAAATTTATTTATAATTTTTTTGGTTTACTTGATAAGTTTGCTGGTCATTTAGATAAAATATTTTTTCCAAAGAAGAAGAAAAAGAAATGAAGATAAGTGACAACACATCTGTTGCTATGCCAATAAAAAATATGGTTGGTATTATTGTAGCAGTTGCTATGGGTATCTTTGCGTACACAGAAGTTACTGCAAGATTAACTTCACTTGAAACTTCTAGAGAACTAATGAACTCTGACTTACTTAAAAAATCAGAACAAACAACTACAGACAAAGAACAATATCTTTTATTGGAAGATCTATACGAAACTGTAGAGAAGCACCAAGAACTTTTAGATAAGAATATCCATACACAAGTTATGTTAGATCATATAGAAGCACAATTAAAAAAAGCATTAGAGGATATTGAAGAACTAAAAGATAAGGTAAGACAAAATGGAACAAGTCATTAGTACAGTTGTTGCTCTTTGTATGTTTGTTGCAGGTGAATTAACTGAACATCGTATTCAACCAGCTATGTCAGATTGTTTAAAAGGTAAACGTGTTGCTGAACGTGCAGCTAATGATAATATAGAATACAAGTGTGATAAGGTAAAAGCAGAATTAGAAGAAAATATTGATGGTAGTAAAGCTATTAAAAAAATAGTAAAAGAATAATTATGGCTATTAGAAAAACTACTAAAGGTAAGAACGCAAATTACAGACCAACAAAGTCTGGAGCTGGTATGACGGCTAAAGGTGTAAGAGCATATCGAAGAGCCAATCCAGGAAGTAAATTAAAAACAGCAGTAACAGGTAAAGTTAAAAAAGGATCTAAAGCAGCTAAAAGACGTAAGTCATATTGTGCAAGATCTCTTGGTCAACTTAAAAGATCTTCTGCTAAAACAAGAAACGATCCTAACTCTAGACTACGTCAGGCTAGAAGAAGATGGAACTGTTAATGCAAAAAAAAGGTTGGAAGAAACCAAAGGTTCAATCATTAATTTGTGGCTACTGTAAAGAGTGCGACAAACAGTTAATGAGTGATGCAGGTGGTTGGATAGTAACTGCAAAGAGAGAATATTTTTGCCATGATGGTAAAGAAGGTTCTTGCTTTGACAACTATTGTGAGTTAAAACTAAAGCAACAAAAGGAGAATAACAATGCCAATGGTAGGAAAGAAAAAATTTCAGTACACGACTTCTGGTAAGAAGAAAGCTAAAGCATACGCTAAGAAAAAAGGTATGAAAGTTAAATCAAAAGGTAAGTATTAATGAAAAAAGGTTATCACAAAACTAAGTCTGGTAAGATCGCAAAGAAAGGTTTGTACTATAATATTAATAAGAAAAAAAAATCTGGTAAATCAAATCCAAAATCTAAATCTACAATCTCTGCGAAGGCTTACAAGAATATGAAGTCTGGATTTAAAAAGTAATTCTTTTTAATTCTTCAAACTCTTCCCAGATAGAATTTTCTAGACCCCAATAGTTTTTCTTATCTTGTTTGTTTCTTAATGAGTGAATGATAGTAGTATGATCTTGATTAAACAATCTAGCCATAGAAGATAAGCTAACATTATAACCTTCATACAATAGATTATAAATTATACTTCTTGCTCGAACTACATCTCTTGTTCTACCTTTACTAAAGATGTCATGCTTACTCACAGTATATTTCTCACACACTTTATCTACAAGTTTTGAAACAACTTCTAGGTTTGCGTTCTTTGTTTTAAATGTAGTAGCAATCTTAGTTTTATTATTGCTATCTAATATTGGTTGTCTTTGCATTAGTTCTGCTGCGTACAGAAACCCCTCTGAAAACCCTACCTCATATAATCTTTCTTCTTGGCTTGTTAGAAGGTAAAATGCTTTCTTAACTTTATAGATAAAGTGATTTTGATTTAAGTTTTTAACGTGCTTATTATAGTGTGTACTTATATTTATGGTCATAGATCCCCTACGTTTTCCTTTCTTTTTTTTCAACTATTAAGTTAATAACTATTTAGCTGTCATTAACTCTTCTTTTGTCTGCTCTATTTGCCAAAGTAATTTATAAGAATCTTGTTGATACTTATTTACTTTCAGTTTTGCTTCCAGATACTTCTCGTGTTTCTTCGCTTGAAGATCCTTTAGCTTCTGCAGACGCATTCGGATTTGTTCCATCATGCTCCTTTTTTACTGTTGCAAAATCATATTTTAAATTATTGATCTTGCATTCTACAAACTCTCCTCTATTGGAATTGTTTGCAGCTTTCTTTACATCATCAAAGAGTTCGATCATTTGAAAATGACACTCTCCATTGATAATTCTTTTAAATTTTGTCATACTTATTTAGTTTTTTCAACTTCTTTTTTGATTAAAAAATCTATATACTGTCTTGCTTTTTTAAGATCTTCGATACCATTTTTTCTTTTATACCTGGAAATATATTTAATTACATTGCCTTCACAGAAATTAAAATTGTTTTCGATAATAAAATCTATTGGCTCAATCTTGTTTGCTACATAGTGTGCTGGTTCTTTTATGTTATCTGTCATATCAAATCCTTTTTTAAGCAAGGTGGGGAAAACGATTAGAAAGGGAAAAAAACCCCACCCTGCTTGATACCCTTTAGCCTAAGTTAAAAGGTATATTCGTTATTACCACCATCATCTGCTTTTGCAAAGCTATTATTAGTAGATTTACCTGCTCCACTTGGTGTTAAAATTACTGTCAATTCACCTTCCTTGACATTACCATCTTGATCTTTAGATGGGAACGCAGCTTGGTTATACCACTTACCATTTATGTTGACACCAATGGTCCAGTTCTTATCTGGGTGCTTCATATTTTTTGGACCAACATAGACAGGAAGTTTATCACTTGGTGACTTCCAATCTTTATTCTTGGTTAAGTTAATGTATATTTTGTCGGATTGATTATCCATATTTACTCCTTAGTTATATCAATCTTATGATTGATTATTGTTTAGTTTGACCTCATGCTTACGAGTATGTTTTACTATTTGCTCGAATGCTTTAAGGTTATTATTTTTTAGATAGTTGACTTGGTATCTAATATCATCTTTAAGTTTATTTAACTGTTTTGTAGATTGAGTATTAGATATTTCTTCCATCATATATTCTACATCCACCTCATCATCAAGGCGAGTAGGTTCTTCTACAGATTTCTCTGGAGAATTTTGTTGGAATGGTTTAGCATTGTAACCATCTTCTAAATCCATGCCTGTCTTTAAGTTCAAAGCATTTAAGAACGCATACTTTCTACTGTATGACATTGCTTGACCTGTTCCGTACTTATCTAAACCACCCATTGCAGTACATCCATCGATCACAACAAAACTTTTTGGATCATCGATGTCAGTTATTCTCATGGTGCAAGTTACGATCACACATTTATCTGTGATGTCTGTTATATAATTGCAGGTTGGATATAAACCATTTTCTAATAGAGCTGCCATTGCAACTCTTTGAACATCATCATGTAATAAAGGATTAAAAGGCATTCCTTTAACCTTACTTGCTTTCTTTACACCACTCGCATGATTACAAGCATTGTAAAGTTTCTTGTGTATGTTACTCATATTGTTTCCCTTCATTTGATATACGTTTGTTTCACTACTCATTGTTTCTCCTTTTAGTTTGTTTTTTTGTATCTTAAATTTTCAGCATTTCTTTTTTGCCAATAAAGATTTATCTGTTTTCTAAAACCAACTCCTCTTTTAACAGTAAATTCTTCTGGTTGAATTATACCTCTGCTTAATTTATGACCATGTTTATTAGTTTGCTCTACTCTAATTCTATTACTTTTAATGTAATTTTTTTTAGTCACTAATTATCCTTTCTTTGTTTTTTATATCTTTTATTTTATCACCCAACATAGTATGTTTAGCGTGTTTTGTTTTAACTCTTGGCTTTACATAATTGCTATTACAATTAGAAAATATTTTAATTTCTTTTTCAAAATCAATACCTTTACTTTCTAATGCTTTTCTTATTGCATTTTCTATACTCATATTTTTATACCCCATAGTTTATTGATTAATTGTACTTGTTCATCTGCTAAATCTTTGTAGTAAAAAAAATGATTAAGATCTGGTGGCTCCATCATGTTAGCTAATCTATTGATGTTACCTTCGGCAAACATAATCATCTTCTCCCATGTTAGAATTTTATCTACCATGATATTGTAAAGATGTTGCAAATGATCTGCCTTCATTAACTCATGGCTCTTATCAAAGATGACATAATCTTTATCATTAACATATACCAAGTATGGTATCTTCTTTGTTGCCATGTAGTAGAACGAAGTTTGTGTAAGGTTTTCTATTGTAGGTTCTGTTGGTAAATCTTGAGTGATCATGTTCCACTCTTCCTTACCTTTAACCTTCCTTAAATTAGGTGGTTTAGTTTTTAATTCTATAAATTTTGTTTTAGTTTCATAATCAATACGACCAATGATTGGTTTAATCATGTCAAATTCTTTTAGTTCAACATATCTTTCGCAAACTAATTTTTCTTTTTCGACAATCTGCTGCACAACTTTCTTTGTGATTGGAATACAATCTTCTGCAAACTTAATCATAGCTTCTCTGCCGAACTTATCTTTTGCGTCAACAGGTTCCTTCGAGTTTATAATTTCTTTTTCTTTTTCAAAATTAACTTTGAGATCTTTATCCCACTCTGTCTCTTTGGTTGTCTTGCTTGTATAAATAACATCTGCAATATTTCTCTGGACCACATTATTAACTAGGTTGCCAAAGTTTGCTTTGTATCTAAATGGAAACTTCCTTCTAACTTCTTGAGGGAAACTGTAACCAATAATATTTTTTGCAAAAGGTGTTGATGTTGATGAGTAAGACCAATGATCTAAACCTTCACCACCATTAAATATTGAGAATGCTTTTTTTATTTTATCGTTTTCCATTTTTTTCCAATCTGTTTTTTTGCTAACGATTACAATGATTTTAAGATGTTGTCAACGGATAATTATAATTGTATAACGGAGAGAAAATGACTAAGAAAAAACTACCTTACAAGAAAGTGCGTATCATTTGGGTTGATATTTGTAGCAGCTCACAATGGTATGATGATCTAGCAGATGTTGATAAGTTTAGTTATTCCTGGTGTGAGGATATTGGTTATCTATATTATAAAGATTCTAAAGTAATAAAAATATTTACTTCTTATTCTTATGATGAAGATAAACTATCTATTGGAAACATAACTGCTTATCCTAGATCTGTAGTTAAAAAAATATTGTACGAAAAATGACATACTCTGGAATCTTTGACGAAACTGAATGTAAACAAGAATTAAAACGAGCCAAGAAATATATTAAGAAACAAGCAGATATAATTTTTGCACTTGAAAAAGAAATTGAACAGAAAGAAAACGAGATAAGGATATTAAAAAATGGCACGTGATGTATATGCTTTTAGTAATGGAAAATATTCTGATTGGCACAGAAAATATGACGGAATTGCTTACATCGATGTAGATTCTGTCGAGTGCTGCATGTATTGTTATGAACCTCTTGCTATAATTGAGACTTGTTATGACAAAGGTCAAGAATGGAAGGCTACAACCCTCTCAAAGATCATCGCTGAACGCCTAAACATACCCTGTTTTTTAGTGTTCTATAAAGAATTGAATGCGACTAGCCTAACCTTCCGTATCAAGCGTATAAAAGGCTCTAAGACAGAGTTTAGACTAATGAGTGAGGATCAATGGGTCATAATTCTACGATCCTTGCACGACCACCATAAAACAAAATGTAAATCAACCAAACGAAAGGATAAATAATGAATGTAAGTAGAGGATTTTTACACATAACTTATAAACTATACCACCATTTAGATCTGGTAGACGGAGAGAGGAAGTCTCATTGTTTAAATGTATTCTTATCTGTAATGAAATATGCCTGGAAAAAAAATGGCTATAAAGCTGGATTAAGGCATGAAACAATCCATAAAGATACTGGACTTTGCCGGACCACAATTAAATCCTGTCTTGAAACTCTTAATAAATTAAATATTGTTAAATCTGTTAGGGGTAGATCTGGTAAAACTTATCTTGTTAATGAGACATTTTTGCGAGCCGAGAAACTTTACGAGCCAACCCAGATAGCCGTTAAACCTACACAAGATAGCCGTTTTACGGCTACATTAAAAGAAACATTATCCATTGATATACCCGGTAATAATATAGGTAATATTGTTAAGAGTTTTGCAGGGGATAGGGAGAAGATATTAGATAAATTATCTGAGCTGCCTATTGAGGAACTTAAATCGGATAAGACTAATGTTTACCTCTGTAAGTTAGCCATTGAAAGAAAGGAAGATAATGAAATGAAAGCTAAAGCAACTTATGTTAGTGGGGATAAAATATTATCGGCATTGTCCAAAATAAAAAAACAAGCTAACCCAAGATACAGAGAGAAAGTTGAATACAATAAAAGAAATAATTTAAATTGGAAAGGAGAACCAAAGTAATGCCAGGTAGACCAATGCGAAAAGTTTTTTGTCAAGGTTTTACTAGAGCTGGATTAAGATTAGGATTAAAAATCCCCTGTAAAATGAAGGGTTATTTACTTGCAAATAATACATACAAGTGTAAATATCATGGCTATCAAAATGTTAAGGGATTTAAAAAACCAAATTATTCAGATGAAACTAGGATTAGACAATTAAAACACCTCTTTCAGTTTAGGAACTATACAGATGAACAACTCAAAAATTACTACTACGAAAAAATCAAACCAGGAATTGATAACAATCGACCAAGCAGATACAATCTGCGAGCAACTAGCAAATGGAAAAACCCTTACAGAAATTCTGGAAGCAAAGGAATATCCGTTCAGTTTGATGAAGTTCTACGGGTACTTAAAAAAAAACCCAGAACTAGAAATAAAGATAACTGAAGCTAGAAAGTATGGAGTTCAAACTCTTATTGATAAACTACTGCAAGTCTTTAAGTATCAAGAAATAGAAGATCCTAATGCTATATTATGGATAAGAGAAAAAACTAAATTTATAACTTTTCTTGCCAATAAATTAACTGATCTTTATTCTGATAATAAAGTTCAACAAGTTAAAACAGATCAAAGTATAAAAATTTCTTGGGAAGATAATCAAGATGATTTAATTGATGTATCAGAGGATGTGTTGACAACCCTCTGATAATAAAGATTAATTGTGTAGTTTTTCTACCCTTGTTCTAAAAGTTTTTCTAGTTTTAATTCCTAAAGTCTTTTCAATTTTATTATTTAAAATAAAATCAAATGCTTTTTGATTATTAATAAAAAGTTTTTTGTTTAAATCAATTTCATTCCAAACTTTTGAATATCCATTGTAAATATACTTGTTTGTTTTTTGTGTGTGATTTAAAAACTTACATTTGAATGGACAATTTTGTGAGAAAGGAACTATCCAATCTGTTTGAGGGTTTTCATTCCATAAAAACATTTTCATTAAGAAAGTATTTAGATTGGGTGGTGTATTGATTTGTTTATTATATTCTGGTTTAAATTTATATATCCACCTTGCTTCATAGTATCTTCTAAAATAAAAGTTGTTTAAACATTTTATTTTTTTAGATGTAATT
>BCSF01000886.1_pt1 | contig 10450 bp, 7 predicted proteins | sample 1016431 | NCBI WGS metagenome assembly BCSF01 (sample SAMD00045685;SAMD00045686;SAMD00045687;SAMD00045688;SAMD00045689;SAMD00045690;SAMD00045691;SAMD00045692;SAMD00045684;SAMD00045690;SAMD00045691;SAMD00045692;SAMD00045684;SAMD00045685;SAMD00045686;SAMD00045687;SAMD00045688;SAMD00045689, study...
GGAGTAAATTTCAAATATTCCATAAAGGTTTTAACTCCTCAATATCACTAGTTTCTGCGCTATTATTAAATAAACAAATTTTGTGGTCTTCTCTTATTTTCTTTTCTCCATATCATCAGGAAAAATATTTCCCTTATACCATGAATATATATCTCCCTGTGGAAATCCTTGCAAAAATCCTTCATCTTCTTTCCAAGGATCATACCAATGGTGGGCAAAGTAGTTATCCAAACTTGGGTATGTAAAGAAAACAACTTCGGGATGTTTCACAACATGATTCCACACAGGCATCATCTGATTCTTCTTCCATACTATGACTGATGAATTGAGTGGAGTTGATTTATATTTTGCATAGTTTTGTTTAACCATGTGAATATCATTCCACCAACCACGAACAATCCAAGGTTTGTCGTTAGGTAAATCAAAGAAATACTTTAAGTCTTGATGAATGATAACATCAAGGTCGAGGAAAAGAAACTTGGAATTGTCTGGAAAATGTCTATTGTCGCCGGGGGTTTGTCCGTGACTAAACATATGGCACTTACGATACGCCCAGAAGAAACCACGGCCCTCATCATAAAACTCATCTAGTGTAGTTGGAATTGGAATATGCCAGTCTTTTTCTGGCTTGTCAGTAAAGCACCAGAACTTAAAGGGAACAGAACAGTTTGCCTCGCACTGTTCTTTTAACTTCTCAACATAGGAGTCATCATACTTGTCTCCCCACTTCATACATAATATATTATTCATCATCTTCCTCGTAGATAAAATTGTTATTTTTATGTTCGTATTTTTTAAAACGAGATAAGAAAAATCTTACCCTGTAAATAAATTTCTTAATGCTCATTATATATCTCTTTGTATTGTTCACATAAAAACTCTGCAATAACTTTATGACCCGCAGCATTAGGGTGGGCATCATATGAAGAAATTCTATATTCTAATCGTGTTGGGCCTTTTTTATTAAGAATATCATCCATACAATATCCACCAATTTCTCTCATTATTGGCCAACCTATAAATTTGTCTGATATGTTATTTTCAATATAATCAAGATAAGGACTTTTCAATATTTCAGTTGACACTTCCCGGCGAGTCAAATGTTTTCGGAAAAAAATAGCTTGCGTACCTTGAATAAACATGTAAGGAATATCACTTAAAATTTTTTCAGCATGTATAAATGTTCTCAGAGTGTTGCGAGTTGCATGAAATTTGTTTTGTTTTTCTAAAATATATTTTTTCGACTCTTCTAGAGGGTCGTGATCAGTTATATTAGTCCATCTATTAAAATCTGTATGACATTGAAATCCCACTCTACGCCACTCACTCCACATCAAAACAACAAGACCAATATTGTTTTCATTTAATGTAACATCAACAGTTTTTGCCAAAATATAATCATTACCCGCACCAGATTTGCCTAGGTTGACACATTCCATATCAAGCATATCTGCAAGGTGTTGTGGCCACCTTGGAAAATCAAAGTCTGTATTAGGACTTTGATTTGAAATTAAATAGTGATCAGTATAACTGCATCCTATAGCAATGAGTTTTTTTCTAGAAGACTTGAACATTATATAATTTTGAAAACTCCATCGCATCGTTCCAAGTATCCACTATCGGCATACCCTTTATATTTAGGGATGTATTCAGAAGCATTGGACAACCTGTTTCATCATACCACTCTTCTAGAATTAGACGAATTATAGAACTACAATCTTTCTTGACTAGTTGTACTCTTGCAGTTCCATCAACGTGTGTAACAGAACTATAATCGTGTTTGGCTTTTGCGACAAACTGCATGTACTCGTTCATTGGTCCTTCAAAGTATTCGTCTGCATATTCTTCTAGAATTGCTGGTGCGAAAGGACGAAACTTCTGTCGTTTCTTGATATCGTTCACAACGCCCTTGCTATCGTGTCTTGGATCCCCACGCAGAGAACGATTACCTAGTGCTCGTGGCCCAAACTCTGCTCTACCACTTGCAAAACCACACACTTTATTGTCCAACAATTCTTGCACAACGTTGCTAACATTAACTGGATTGAAAATTGGAGCTCCAAGGTATGGACTTACCCATTTCAATTTTTGTTTTCTCACCAATGCAGCTGCACCCAACGCACTGCCCGCATCGCCTGGCGCAGGCATTATCCAAATATTTTTTCCTTTTATTTTTGAATTTGCAACACAGTTCAAGGCACACCCACCCATGATGACTAAGTTTTCATGTGGACACATCTCTACCAGTTTAAGCAACTCCCTCTCGTACAACGATTGTACGGACGCTGCGAGGTCTTCTGATCGTGCTTTTGGGAATATGTCGCCAACTCCCTTATGGTTGTTTTCCCATAGTTGATCTTCTAAATTATATTTGGGTTCACCAAACGCAGCCATACCCATCGTGATATATTCATCCTCATTAGGTTTCAGACCTATACGGTGTGTGATTGCTGAATAGAGAAGTCCAAGAGAATGTGGATATTTCCAAGATTTTATTTTTTTAAGAGTGTGAGTTGTGTGACCTAAATGTTTTTTCTCTGTAGTTGCTTTCCATATAGACATGGTATCCCACTCACCGATTGCGTCAATGACTAAGATGTTACAGTCATCAAAAGGAGAAGTGTAATAACCAGCAGCTGCGTGAGATTCATGATGACCATAACACTCGTTATATGGCATACGAACTTTTTGCCACTTCTGTCCCGCATACAAACGTCTTAAATTTTTACGAAAGGGTTTTTCGTAATATGCAATTACATCAGGTTTATATCTTTGTGTTTTGGGAAGTTGGTCAGAATGAATCCACTTATCATTCTTAACCCCACTAAACCTTTCGGCTTGAGAGGCAAATATTATTTTGTTGTTTTTTAGAACGCATACTGCTGCGTCATGAAACCCCTCTGAAATTCCTAATATATTCATAATTTACCATACACCATGTAGGATTATTTGTCAAGGGTTTATTTAAAAGAAAGATGCGTATGCTTTAATAGCCTCCACAGGAGTTTCTGCCTTACGAATTTCAGTTTTTGCTTTTCGTTTCTTACTGCTCTTGACAGCATCCTGTTCAAACATTTTCAATTTCATCTTGAACAGTACTTCTTTGTGTTCAGTATTATCGGGATCAAAATCAAAAATAACATTCAAACTACCTTGACTTTCATCTTGGTTCTGACCAGCATCTAATCCATGGCCATACATATTATTCTGTGTGGCATAACGATGAAATGCGTCTCTGAACTCTTGTCTTGTATTTTCATTTTTGTTACGAGTACACTCATCAATTGCTTCATAGGAAAATTCTTCTAACAATGCTGCAAGTCTTTCATCATTTTCAGCAACACTAATATTATAAACAGTTGCAGCCAACTCACCACCATTCGGTGTGACTCCATCAGCGCCCGTGTGATGGCCGTCATCTGGAACTTCATAGTTGTGTACAACACAAATATTGTCCAACTTGGCGCTTGTATAGTACGCTTCAATAATCCTTCCTACAAATGGAAACTTAGGTTCCCCATTTGCAAAGTATGCCGCACTTTCTTTTCCTGTAAATGCCATTGTCTTCTCCTACCTCCTATTTAGGAGTAATGTATCCGTAAATTATATAGACTGATATTCTGAGCCGTACCATTCGGGAACTCTTGTGACCGATAATCATCAATATTAACCTGTAACTGAGCGTATAAACCATCACCATCTAGTTTTGTATCAGTCATCGTAGTACCACGAACCGAACCACTTCCACTTGTTCCAATATTATAGGATAGTTTATATCCGTTAGTGTCATGAGCAGCAGTAAATCTCAACCAATCACCTAGTAGGTCAGCAAGAGTGCTCGTGGAAAATACTTGAATATTATTAGAACCATCAATAGAAACTGGTGTTCTCGTTGGAGTCAGATCAGAACCATTTCTACGGTGAAGATAGTAGTTAGTAACCGTAGTTGGTTGATCAAGGGTTTCAGGAATACCTGCGGCCGAGTACGCCGATGTGTCTGCTCTTGTATCTGTAAAGATCGGCGTATCATCAGCAGAGACTTTTGTATAGTTTGATGCAGCGGTAGCAGAGGTGGTGACTGTATATGTTCCAGCAGTATCAGAAGACTCAGTGGAATCGGTCATAGTTATAATAGATGGATATATAAAAGTATCCAAAAAATCAGTTAGGTTCATTGCCCTGATCGCACCAGTATCGTTATCATAATAAACAGGGAAAGAAGTTCCTGTATCAGTTGTTTGGCCGATACTACCACTTGCAGTATATGCAAGATTAACCTTATCGTATGATACTGTAACGGTAGATGGTTCAGCAGTGCTATTCGCATACACAAATGCAGATGCAGATTGTGACGCAGCACCAGCTTGTGTTCTCGTATCAGACATAGCATCTATCAATGCACCACTATTAGCAACTACAGTGAGAACAGCAGTGGGATCTAAACTATATTGGTAAATAGCTTTCTGTCTCCACTCGTTGATTTCGCCCGAAGACAATTCAATTAAGTTTCCCCCACTAAAATATAAAGGTGACCTAACTGCCATTATATAGCTCCCGGCGCAAATCCTGCAATAGAGTTAAGCAAACCACCACCAGAATCACGAATTTCTATAACGTTTCTTTGCATACCACTATGTAGAAACACTTCATCTTCTCCTATGATATCATCACCAACGTCTGTGCCTGCGGCACTTGCATCCATGATTACATTATCACCAGCATTTGCACTAGAAGCATCTGTACCATCTAGAACAATGAACACATCCTCACCTCTACGAGCAAAAGGAGCATATGCTGTTGAAGTCATCTTCAATCCAACATTATGGTTATGAGTCAGTGATATCTCATCATTTGCACCAAAGGAAAGTATAGCACCATCATGTTGGAGTTCTAGGTCTTGTGTTAGAGTAACGTCACCATCTGAACCAATAGCGATGGCATCTGTATCTGAAGTATGTCCGATATTTGTCCCATTGATAACAATATTATCAACAGTCAGTGCTGTCAATGTACCAAGTGAAGTTATGTTACCTTGTGCGGCTGTTGTTAGTGTAACGTCTGCTACGTATGTTTTGATCCTACTAGCGGCGGTTTTTCTATTTGTGCCCCCTGCTCCATCATCAATAATAAATAAGTCGGCATCAGCTAACGCAGCTCCAATGTCTGTACCACCATCAATATCTAAATCTGCAACTGCTATGCTTCCATCTGGGAACACTGGTGCTTGACTAAATGTTACCACACCATCAGAGGCAATTGCAATAGCATCTGTATCACCAGCAGAACCAATGTTACCGGCATTAGGTATGATAAGATTACCACTAAGAGTTGTAAGGCCACTTATAGTTACTGCACCAGAAACAGCAAAAGTTGAACCATCATAGGTCAAACCTGCTTCTGCGTTAAAAGTATTCTCACTTACAGAAGTAAGAATACGATTGTTTGATTCATTATTAATAGTTATAGTACCAGACGTAATATTGCTAACGTCTGAACGTAAAGTATTAAACTCTTGTCTGAATCTTTCTAAACTATCAGATACTGAGATTGATGCTGCTGTTACTGTAGCCATCGTTTTATTTACCTACCAATTGTTGTAATAGAAATTTTATCTCATGCATTTCGCATTTGATATTATTTATTTCTCTTGTAACACTTCTTAATTCATCCCTTTGCTGCTGAGCAGCCTTGGAACGAGCAACTGCTCGTTCATAAGCATTTCTATTTGTATTTACAATAACACCAGAACTCATATCTCTTACAAGGTCTGTGTTTCCCTCAACTTTTCTATATTCTCTTTCACTCATATTATGTCGCCAATGCGATTGCTCTGAAGTCTTTGATTCTAGGTGCTGATGTTGAATTAGTTGCTTGCATTACAATCTTGATTGCAAATGAAACAAACGGATCCAGTTCAGTACCAATACCATCATCAGTAACACCAGCAGTATAAACATACTCACGAAAATCATTTATACCAGTAGAAGCACCAACAGCAACATCTGGTGATCCATTATCATTAAAGAATCTCCAACCTGTTTCGTTAAAGTCTGTCTCGTCATCCTCTCGGAAAATCTTATACATAACTTTTATTTCTGCATCAGAGCCTCTGTTTGCAGAATGAAGCACTTTCAATGCAGTTGCTTTCTGTTCAAGCTGTATCTGTTTTGTACAATAAATTGCAGCGTTATTATCACCGTCTGGTTCTGTTGAAGCAAAATATTCAGATGTTGGATAAACATCTGAAGAAGAATCAACGTTATTGATTCTATTTGCAACAGCAATCATAGACAATCTTTGAGCGTCAATAACTGGAGACAAATTACTTGAGGTTGAACTCAAGGTAAGATCTAACGACAAAGATTTCACAGAAGACATCTCATTGTCTTGGTTAACATCAGATGCCACAAGATATGGAACATTATAATATATATTCTCATTTAATGGAACATTGATTGCATCAGCAGCAGAGGTCTTCGTAAAAGAAGTTTCCGAACCACTTGGACTTGTTGCTGTTGCCGGCCGTTTCTGTGCTGTCACACTTGTACCAGGAAGTTCAAGTAAACCAACTTGATACTTGGCAACATCATACAAAATGTTTTCCGTAGCAGTTGCATCCGTACCACCATTTCTAGACCTTGTGGTTGATGTACCATCAATAACAGCTGTCGCAGTTGAAGAAACAGTATAACTGTCAATCTCAACGTTTGCAACCGCAGTATGTGTCTTATTGATTTCTGTAAACGGAATTTTATGCAACATATACAATTCAACTGTCGCACCTTCATCATGAGATGCAGCAGTCGTTGAGTCTACGCCTCTAGTTGCACTACTAATTGTGTTTGTACTGATTGAGGTATATGAAATAATCTCATCATCAATTTTGATAAAGTACACATTAGATGCATCTCTAGAATAGACACCACTAGTGTCATCAAAGTTTGTACCAGAAGCCAATTCAATAGTAGTAGAAGAAGAAGTTATCGCCGCAGACAATGTTGTGGTTATTCCAGACTTCACATTAGCGATAGTCACATTGTTTGACGTAGAATACATGCCGTGATCTGGATGGAACACTTTGATCACTGCACTACCATCCAAGAATTCTAACGGATTCTTTTCAAGAGTCTTAACTGGATTACTATCATTCGTCAGAGGAATTGTACCAGTCAATGAACTGAATTCTGCCCGATAGATATTCATCTTTAAGTCTTCAGTTAAAGATGGTGCCCAAGTTCTGTTGTTGTGACCTTTGAACAGAACACCAAATTCTGGTTGTTCCGAAACAGTTCTGTCTGAGAACAAAACATTTTGTGCAGCATCAGCAGTTCCACCAACTTGAGCCTGTGCCAATGTAGATTGAACCTCTGTTTCACCCATTCGTGCAATCCAAACTTTATATGTTGGAACATTAGTAATAACGGCAATACAGTATTCCAGTCCATTCTGTAAATATACTGGCGATTCAAATTTGAAGTTAGTCGCTGTCTGAGCAGAAGTGTCAATAACAACATCATCAGGATCTTTAACCACTCTTCCAAAAGGTATAACTCTCGGGCCAGGGAAACCATTCTGCACTTCCCTAACTTCTACTGTAACAGGAAGATTATCATCCTTTGACTCAAAGAAAAGATCCACACTCGTTACAAACATACCGCCACGCACATCAACCAAGAAAGTTTGAGCAAGAGGGTCGGCGCCCGTGTCATCGGCGCCAGTTCCATCTGCGCCAACATCACTGCCGCCGCCGGCGGAAGCATCGGCTGCACTTCCATCGCCGATATCGCTGTCATTAACGTCAAGGCTTTCACTTCTAATTTCAGTAGCTTGTGAAACTGCTATTCTTCTTATCTCAGCATTTCTTGTTGCAACAATAGTTTCTTGCTCAGTTTGTAAAATACCAACAGCACTATAGTTTGTTTCACCAGCAGTAATAGGATCGGTAGAAACTATGTTTGTAGGACTTGAAGTCAATCTAAAAGAAACTTGACCTGTTCTAAACTGAGGATTACCACTAATTTTAGGATCAGGTATAGAAAAGGTTCCTTTAACTCTACCATTGGGACTTGTTATAATCGCATCACCATTAACCAAGCTTGCGTCATTTGTTGAGAACCCAGCAGAAGGTCTAGTGAAAGAGCTTACAGCCTGTGCATCAAAGAAAGGATATACCTGTGTATTTGGTAGAAAATCAAATCCATCAAAAGTAATATCTTTTGCTCTTACAAATGGAACTAATGCGGTTGAGATTACTTTCGTTCCTCTAGATTCTAGATCAACTTTCTCAACAACTTCTGTTCTAACACCAGTTCTGACTTGACGAGTTGTTCGTGAACCAACATCTATACCTGATCCTATATCAAAAGTAATATCGCCGCTGGCCTGATCAACTCCCAGAATTTCTCCCGTTTGAAAACCACTCCACTGTGTTTCCCATGCGTTCCAGATAGTGCCTATATTAGCAGATGCGGCTATAGAATTGAAGTTTCCTTCTTCATTGATAATCAGAGCCGGTGCAACTTCAGTTTCAAACCAGTCATCACCAGAGGGCGACAATGTTATTTGGCCAGTCCAATTTGAAAGAAGGACAGGCGTAACTCTTTCAGTTCGTGTTGCATACGGTTGTTCAAGAGCAACGATCTCTGTATAAGGTAGAGTAAGTAAATCTCCTGTTTTTTGATAATTGTTGTTGGCTCTGGCTGCATCAGTCGCGTTTAACTCTACAAAACTAACATTTTTGTATGTTCCTTGAGCCCGAAGTTCATTTCTCTCCATATCAATAGAACATTTGTAGTCTTTGTGTTCAACATCACCAAGACGATGACCCTGAAAAGCATCAACAACAAAACCAGATTTAAATCTGTTCAGTCCGTTCGCATCAGTAATTTCAAAACTCTCTGCTTGACGTTCCAAAAGAGAAAGGTGTGTATAGTATTCAAGATTACTAATACGATTTTGAAGATTACCAATATCTTTCATGGTAAACCGTTGATGTTTCTCTCTGGTAATTACAATATTGTCAACCGAAAATGTATAAGCAGGAATGCGTATACTGGCCAACTTCATCGCATTTTCAGATTGTGTTGGGAATCTGGGTTGTTCATCAGATGGACTTTCGACAACTCTAATCTTACCGCTAGTAGACATTTCAACAATTGCGTTCTTAGGTAAATAATATTCAAAGTCTGCTTGCGCCAGAGAATTTGGTTTTGGACACTTACTAGCAGAGGAACCCGTACCAGTAAAAGAACGACTCATAATACCAAATGAAAATCCGGTAATTTCATCAACGGCCGTATGGTCTGTTCCTGCACCAGTGACATTCGCCACTGTTGGTCTGAAGTCAAAAGTATTTTGTAATCTGGCATCTTTATATTTTGGAATATCAACATAATCCATTCTATCTGCTTCATCAGTGTACGAATCCACGGTGAACACATCGCCTGTGCCGTGTTCAAGATAATCATAGATTACAAGTAGTCTGTTTGTAGGAGCCGCTGCACCTCTACGTCTTACGATTCTAGAGATATCATAAAAGTTATCTCTTTGACCATTATCAAGAGTAAAGTCACTTGTAATAACCTTATCACCGAGAGTAACAGCAGTTAGTGTTGCAGTTGCACCAGAAGATGCGCCAGTGATAATATCGGAAGTTGAGAACGCAGAGCCAGGAGCGCCAGTCATTACAACACTCATTGGACTTGTTGTATTGATAATCCTTGCAGTTGAACCGCTAACACTACCAGTGATTTTTTCACCTCTTTTGAATGTGCCAGTTTGTGTTGTAAAACTAATCGTAGGAGCAACCGCATCAGTAGAAGCGGCAGTCGCCTCATACACCGCTACCAAGGCAAACGCATCAGCACGACCCAAAGATATTTCTCTATCACCTGGACGAGTGCCATATGCATCTGTTGTCCCAGTGTCCACTTTAAGTTGTTTCATCAATCTCGTTGTCTTGGTCTTTGGACTTACGGCAGTCTTCAACAAGGTTGCCATAACTTTAACTTTTGCACCACCTGAACCAAACGCACCAAGATTAGTGATAGTCAACTGTGATGTGCCACCACCAGCAAATCCAGTTGCTGCGCTAACAATATCACCCTGTTTGGCAGAACCACCACCGCCAGTTAAAATAGAGATTGTGTAATCTGATTCACTGTGTCCCAGGAATGTTTCGTTGCCCCCACCAGCAGATAAAGTGATTGCACCAGCTGAACTTGCGGTTGCAATAAACTGTTGACGGAAAGTATATTGTGTATCAGAGACACCACTATTCGTTTCTGTTAACAATGTCTTAACAGGAGTTTTAGTTAGATTGAAAACATTAATATTCTTCTCTGGTTCAACGAGTTTAGCAACTGGTGCAAAAGAACGAGAACCACCGCCTGTGAAAGTTTCTAAAGCCAGTGTGCCACCATCTTCCAACTGATAACGTTCATCTTCTTTA
>BCSF01000885.1_pt1 | contig 10449 bp, 20 predicted proteins | sample 1016431 | NCBI WGS metagenome assembly BCSF01 (sample SAMD00045685;SAMD00045686;SAMD00045687;SAMD00045688;SAMD00045689;SAMD00045690;SAMD00045691;SAMD00045692;SAMD00045684;SAMD00045690;SAMD00045691;SAMD00045692;SAMD00045684;SAMD00045685;SAMD00045686;SAMD00045687;SAMD00045688;SAMD00045689, study...
ATGTATGGTCGTCGGCATCGTCAGATTTGTATAAGAGACATGATATATACAATTATATAAATCAACAAAACTGAGGTAATTATGAAAAATTTAATAGTAAGCTTATTTTTATTTTCTAGCATAACATTTGCTCAAGATGATAATCAAATTACTATAGAACAAGCTGGAGATAACTTTGATCTAGAAGTAGAGCAAATTGGATATGGCAATGTTATCAAAAGATGGAGAACCACAGAAGGAATTGATGGAGCTGATAATACAGTTAAAATCAAACAATACAAAAGTGGTGGAAGTTCAAGCGATCAAAACGTAATTGAAATTAGAAGAATCTGGGGAGACGGAAATAGTCTATTCCTGGGCCAAGGATTTTCAGTAGACAATGAAGGAAACATGGCTATTGAAACTGGTGGAGAGTGGGGAGATACGTTTGCTCACATTAATGTCACTGGTGATAATAATGAAATAACCATGCAGCAAACAACGAGTATGAGTTCAACTGGCCATGAATATTGGCTACATCTTGAAGGAGATGATAATGACATACATACCAAACAACAAGGCGGTGGTGGTCATTATATTAATTTAGATATTTACTCTGATAGTAATGAAGTAGAACTTATACAAAAAAATCAAGGAGACAAAAGTACTCATATTATATTAGGTGGTACAGATCCAACAAATATATTATTAAAGCAACAGGGTTGGAATGCATCAACATATAATTTAACTCAATATTGTTATACGCCAGGAGGTTGCACGGTGTCGGTAACTCAAGAATGAAGTACATCACGTCCATTTGGGCTACATTTTTAATAGGTGCGGCTCTTATTGGATTAAGAGTTGTTGATCCACCAATGGTAGAGCAACTCAGATTAAATACCTTTGATTCCTATATCCGCAGCATCCCCTCTCGTGAATCGGGTAGGGTAGTCCTATTAAACATCTCAGAAGATTCACTGTCTGCACTCGGACAATATCCCTTTCCAAGGCATACATATGCTCAAATGATATCGGACCTCAGAAATGCCAATGCGGGTATAATTGGGTTTACTATTATGTTTCCAGAGGCTGATAGGTTTGGCGGAGATGAAGTTTTTGCCTCTTGGGTAAAAGATAACGGTATTATATTGGCTCAAGATGCCGATGAAGATGGTAGATCTACCTCAGCACCTTATGTTGGAACTGCTGTGTTTGGGACAGGAGATCCTCTAACCTATGCAATACGTTATAAAGGTTTAGTCACTAACATACCAGAAATAGAACAAGGAGCATGGGGACATGGTCTAATTAATGGTATGCCAGAGGTAGATGGATTGGTAAGAAGAATACCACTTATATCTCAAATTAATGAACAACTATATCCATCATTTGCTTTAGAAACTATAAGAGTTATGAATGAAAAAATATCTTATACGGTTAAAGTAAATGAAGTAGGGATAGAAGAAATTATACTTAGACCATTTAGAATACCAACTGATGCAAATGGTTCTATGTGGATTAATCCTAATTATACCTTTAAGGAAATAGACTACGTGTCCAGTGAGTCACTACCCGATCTTCAGGGTGCCACTGTATTGGTGGGTCTGACGGCCAAAGGTCTAGCTGCACAAATCGCAACGCCTGCTGGGATGAGGTCTGCGCATCATCTACAAGCTTCTGTAATTCAGACCTTAATGGACCAAGAAACTCTTCGTCGTCCCGTGTGGGCGGATCTTCTTGAGATTGTGGGAATGGTAGTTGGAGCTGTACTTCTGGTTTGTGCGGTTTATTACTTACCAATTTGGATGTCATTTTCTATATTCTTCACTATTGTTGGATTAAATGCTTATGGAGTCTATTACTTGTGGGACAAATCACAGATACTCCTGGACCTTAGCTATTCACTAATATTATATATACTTTTACTAACTTCAGCGAGTTTCAATAATTTCTATAAGCAGTTTATGTTGAGACAGCAAATTAAGAAACAATTTGAAACTTATCTTGATCCACGCCAAGTTATGTTATTACAAAAAGATCCATCATTGTTAAAGCTTGGTGGTGAAAGAAAAGAAATGACATTCTTGTTTATGGATATATGTGGGTTTACTCCAATATCAGAGCACTATAAAAACAATAACGATCCTGAAGGATTGGTCATGTTAGTTAACGAATTTTTAGATGAAATGACGAAAATCATACTAAGAAACGGTGGTACTATTGATAAATATATGGGTGACTGTATCATGGCGTTTTGGAATGCTCCAATCCCATGTGAAAATCATGCTGAACTAGCAGTTAAATCCGCAATAGAGATTGAGGAGAAAACGAATGAGCTCAAAAACCTATACTCTCAAAGAGGGCTTCCTGATATTAATGTGGGGACTGGTATTAATACCGGCCAGTGCATTGTTGGTAACATGGGGTCTGTTTCACGATTTGACTATTCAGTCATTGGAGATGCTGTCAACCTCGCTGCCAGACTAGAAGCCAAAGCCGCCAGACACGAATATAAAGAACATAAAACAATCGTATCCAGCTTCACACGTGATCAGCTGGCGGATCCTAGTATCTGCAAAGAGATTGGTGAAATACAAGTAAAGGGTAAGGAAGAGCTGATAAAAATTTATTCCTTATAACTTTTAGTTCTATCCATATAACAAAAAAGTTTAAAAAAAGTGAAAAAAAGCCTTTACATTTACTGAAAAACCGAGTATAATATACCTATATTAAATGATAAGGAACTAAGTTATGAAAGAGATCAAATTTACAAAAGAGGCTTACGCTGAAGAGATGTGGGAGCGTAAGGCAAACGGTTTTGAGACCGAGTCATTTGAATCATGGAAAGCTCGCAAGGAAGCTACCCTTGATTACTTCCAGAACGTTTGGAACTCAACCCTCGATATTGAGGAAGAACGTCAAATTGCTGCTGAAGCGTGGGGTGTATAATGAAGACATTTAATGAAGGTTTAGAAGGTTTATTGGAAGCTATCAAAATGGACTATTACCGTTGGTATTCAAGGACTGAATATTGCAATGGTGAAGAAGATGCTATGGACCAAGCTGAAAAGATAAAAGATCAAATGAGCTTTGAAGAAGGCCGCAAGTATATCAAGGTTCTTCGTACTGATAACCAACGAAGTGTATGGGGATTCATTATGAAAGACGATGATAAGAAATTTAAAAAGGGCGATATTCTAATGGCTGCTGGCTTTAATGCTCCAGCTCGAAATAAAGCTCGTGGTAATATCCTCGAAGAATACTTCGTTAACTGGACAGGACCTCGTTACCTATAATGCCAATTATCCTTTTAAAAGGTAGAATCAAACACAAAGCAAAGGTGCGAGCTTATGTTGAGCACCTTTGTAAAGACCTTGGAATTAGTCGTATGTGGTCCAAGGTTCTCTTTATTCGATTTCATACTTCTCTTAAACATGAATCCCAGGGGTTATGCTGGGGCGATCGCAACGAGGGTTACGTTGAAATTGATATAGCTCGAACATCAAATGGAGAGGATATTCCATACGAAACAATAATGCAAACCTTAGCTCATGAAATGGTACATGCTAAGCAATATTTACGTGGGGAACTTGACGGGTGGACAAATTCTTGGAAGGGTAGGAAACCAAGAAATTATAAATATGAAAACGCACCGTGGGAAAAAGAAGCGTATAAGCTGGAAATGAAATTATATGAGAACTTTTGGTTATAACCATATAACAAAAAGATCTAAAAAAAGTGCATTTTTTTTCAAAAAACCGTTTACAAACGGCCAAAAATGTAGTATAATATACCTATATTAAATGATAAGGAACTAAATTATGAAATTAGCATTAAGTAAAGCAATCAACAACATTTCTTCGATGGATGAGTTGAATGAAGCGATTGAATTGATTAAGATTAAACAAAAGCAATTGAGAGCTATGAAAACCCTCTCAGCAAAAGCATCGATTTCGGTTGGTTCAAAAGTGAAGATTACATCCAAAAGTGGTGTAGAGTTTGGTGTTGTTGAAACCATTAAGAGAACTAAGGCCATCGTTTCAATTGATGGAATTAGATACAATTGTCCAATTAGCCTTTTGGAGGTAGCATAATCATGTCACTATTAACAAATAAAGAAAAAGCTCAATGCATCGTCGCTGGTCTTGCCGCGGCGTTCGCATTAACATTTGTAATTGAAGCCTTGGCCACAGTAATTTTTATGCCAGAGGTTCAAGTGAGTCATTCCACTGGGGAATGCGTAAAGGTAATTAATTTTAGAATCGAAGACACTTGGTCTTGCGAAAATCTTCCATCAAAATACAATCACGTTTGGGTAAAATAATATGTCACATCAAATCATAGCAGTTCGTACTTCACCAGTCACCGGTAAGGATAACCAAATGGTTATCAACGCCACTAATGAGCAATACATCGCATGGATTGATGGTATGCTCATTCAGGACGCCATGCCCGATGCAACTGTAGATCAGCGAGAGTTCGTGATCTCAGGTTGTACACCAGAGTGCTGGGAATCGCTCAGCACGGGGGTGGAGGCCTAATGGATTGTATGGTTTGGTGCGTAAGTTGGTACGATGAAAAGAATGAACGTCACATTGAATGGGGCGTACCGGACCCTTGGTATTTAGAAAAAAGATTAATTGAAAAAGGTATCGATCCAGATACCATCGATATTTATGAAAAGGATGTATCATGAAATTAGCATATTGTGATTATATAGCTCATACTGTTTTAAAGCCTGCTTTAACTGAAGACAGCTTTATTACTGAAGTAGGTAAAGTGAAGATGGATCTTCATAAAGAAGAGGGCTATATGTTATCAACAGCTAAAACTATTGAAGTTGCCGATAAGAACGGTAAACAATATAGAATAACTGTTGAAGAAATTTAAAAAAGTTTAAAAAAACCGTTTACATTTGTTGTAAACTGTGTTATAATATATCTATTATTGAAAGGAGTAATTATGTCAGATAGAATAGCATTAATCAAAGCAGCAGCTCAAAAGGTAAAAGAGCAAAATGAATTTAAAGCTGCAGTCAAAAAGGTCTACTCAAGGCCAAAAAGCAAACTAACTCAATCAGTAAAGAAAGCAGGTCATTTGGCTGCTGGTTCGCTTGATTGTTTCAAAGAAGAAAATATGTATTATTCAGATAAAGAAACCCAGGACTATATTGCTGGTTCTTCTTACATGGATACATACAATGCAATGAAGGATGATTGGGATTAATGAAAAGAACTCCATCTCAAGCAGCAAGGAAAAGAGAAGTTGAGCGTTGGGGCGCTCATATCAAAAGAATGGAAACATCCCACGAGTATATGGAAATTGAATATAACAATGGTTCAATTACTCGTCAATACCATCGTGGTGAAAAGGAAGGAACATACGAGCAAGTCTGCGGCGGCAAATCAATTGCTGAGCTAATGAAGATTGCTCCAACAGTTTTAAAGGGTTTATAATGAATTATATTGGATCTCTAAGGTATGACCCATCAGGTCGCAAAAGAAAAACAAAAGCTTTTTCTAAAAAGAAGTCTACAGCTTTCAAGGCAAGTGGTACATATAAACCACCTGCAACTCCCAGTTGGAGGGAAACTAAAGAATATCCATCAGCGCCGATTATGCCTTATTCAACTCCAAAAGAAGATTCATCATGGAAAGCTGAAGCCTCAAAGAATTTTACAGTGGCTCCCGCATATAACAAGGGCGCCTATCAAGTCATTCCACGTAAAGATGTGGAACATATAGGAAAATAATTATGAGCGTATTTGAAATTGTAGTAGCATCAGTAGCAACAGTTGGATTAGGTTGGTTAGCCATTTATAGTTCATTGGTTGCGTCGCATGAAAAAGATATTAGACGTAAGAATTATGAAGCTGGCACCCATGATTACTATGGGAATAAATTAGATGTCAAAGAATAAATTAGAAGTTTTATTTGACCGACTCAGAGAAGAGGGTTGGTATTGTGGCTGGGGATTAATGTGTTGCTCCTCATGTGCTTGGGCTGAAGTTCCATTTGAACATGAGGTAGGACCATTCAAAGGCCAGGATGTAGATCTTTCAAAGGTACTATTTAATCATGAACAAGATTGTGAAATAGACTTTACAGATTATGATGAAGATGCCGATGAATGTGAAGTATGTTATGGCGATGATGACGATTGTACGCATTGCCATGGAACAGGCTGGATTGTAGATAAAAAAACATTAGAAGAACTCGATCTAGCAAATAGGGAGTATTGTGTATTTCCACATTACACCTATAATGAAATCAGCGACAGTTGTTTTTGTTTCGCTGGTGATAAAGAGGGTGTTGCTAACTTAAAAGCAATCCTACCAATAATTGAAGAGTGCGGGTGTACCTACAATTGGAATGGAAAGGGCGACACGAGGATATCGATAGATTGGGAGTAAGTTATGGGTAATTCATATATGTTATTAAGTGAACATAGAGGTGTATTAAATAATTCTAATTTGAGAGCAGAAGTTCTTAGAAAGATTGGTGATGAATGCAGCGAGCATGTACCAGCTGGAACATTTGGAATTAAAATGTACATCGATGAAATGCTACTTGGTATTGAATGGTACGAAGGTAAAAGCGAATCATGGGCAGATGATGCTGCCGAAAATTATGTGCTTGGGATAAAGAAGTACGAAAGAAATTAAGTTTATGGCGGGATGCACTCTTTTCTACTCCTTATCATATCAAAAAAAGTGCATCCCGCCTATTTACATTTGCCGAAAAGTGTGTTATAATATAACTATTAATAAGGAGTGAGCTATGGCAGAAAATAAGATAAGAAATAAAATGAGAAAAAACAGGGTAACCCTTGATGACAAATACATGGGTCCAGAACCTGCTTTTTCTCCCGGCGAAACAGCCGAAGGTGTAGAAAATAGAGCATCGCTTTGGACAAGAGGTGCGCATTGGTATAACTACTACTACAAAGCAAAAGATTATGTTCCTACTGTATTACAGTTTGCTGAGGATGTTTATGGTTATAAGAAAAAAGATATTCAATCTTTGAAAAAGCTTTCGGATTGGGATCTTGTTGGTGACATAGGTAAAGTTGCTAAATTACATTATAGAGGATATGAATACTCTCCACACGAATTTGAAAGGTTTGGTAGATCTCTAAAGGAAAAGCTGGCCAAAGCTAAAATCATGGTGGCAAAGGTTAAAGAAGAAGTTGATAAGCCTAAGCCTCCGTCTATTCAAGAAAGAACAAAACAAAAAGTACTTGATACCATTTGTGATGATTGGGATAGAGTAGTTGATGGTTGGTTTGAAGGCGATTTTAAACAATCAATAGATGCATTTAAACTATTTAAGCAATATGGTCTTAAAGGTCCTGCAATTAATATGTTTAAAAAAATGGTTGAAGGAGAATATGAGGGAGTTAAAGATGCATATGACAAATCATGCGATCAGGCTGTAGAAGCTTATTCTCATATTACAAGAGCAAATCAAAAGAAAATGATTAAGGTAATGGAAACTATCTTTAGCGATCTTGATAAGCTAAAAGTTGCTACTAAAGCAGCCAGAGTTCCAAGGGCTAAAAAGCCTAAAGCTTCTGATGTACAGGTAAGAAATCTTAAATACAAGGTTGAAGATATAGATGCTAAACTTATGTCAATTAATCCTGTTATGATTCCTGGAAAAGAAGTATTGTTTGTCTATAATACCAAGACTAGAAAATTGACTGAGTATAAGACAAATTCAACAAAAGGATTTGAGGTTAGTGGTACTACCATCAAAAACATCTGTGAAAAGAGTTGAAAAACAAATTTTAGAAAACCAGATGATATACTTCCATTAGCCTTAGGTAAAACTATAAAACAAATTGAAAAGCTAGTATGGCAAACTATAACCACAAAGGTTAGCGTTCCAAACGGTAGGATAAATGCTGATTGCATACTGCTTAGAGTATTATGAGTGTAGATATTGAACAAAAGATTATGACAAGGAAACGGTTTTCCACTGCCGTAGAACAATTAGTGGCAAAAGGAAATATGTCTTATATTGATGCAGCAGCTTATATCATAGAAAAGAGAGGTATGGATTATAGCAATATGAAAAAGCTATTGACAGACTCTTTAAAAGATAAGATAGAAGCTGAGGCAGCAGGTTTGAATTTAATAAGAGTAAAAAAAGGAAATAAGCTACCTATATGATGAAATTTTTGACAGCTATCGTTGAGGGTACATTTAAGTTATTGTTATGGAGTTTGGTTTGTGCCACAATTATAACATTGGCTATGATGTACTATCATGGTGGAATGATATGAGCTCTGATCCATTTGAGTCCTATAAATTGTATAATGCATTAAAGCTTCATTTTGAATCTGGCTATGATGCTATCAAATATAATTTTAAATCAAATGTAACGCCAAAGTCATTCTTCAAACGAAAGGATAAATACTTCTTTGCTAAATTGGCGAAGAAATACAATGGGAACTTGAAGGACTATTACATCTCAAACTTTAAAGCTGGCCTCAGCTATGTTGGAGATATGATGGACGAAGATGGTGAAAGGAACTATATGGATCATAAAAGAATCCAAGAAAGTATCCATCGGGTGTTCTCAATTGATATAAATAGATTAGATGAAGAGGATATAGAGTTTGACAATATATTCAAATCGGTCGATGGCCAACATCCTCTCATCATAAAGTTATGGCTACAAGAAGAAATTAGTTTAGAGACTGTTGTAATTCTTAATGCTATAATCGGGTTTATACCTCGGGAAGCTAAGCATATATCAGATACCATTATTTGGCCTGATACGCAAAGGAAGATCGAAAAGTATACACCCTTTGTAAACTTTAATCGTAGTAAATGTATAGCAATGCTACAAAAGCAGTTTACAAAAGCACAATAATGTGTTATAATATAATGTATAAAGTGGATAATTCAGTAAATACGATGTTATATAAGGAGAAAATATATGTCATTTGCAAATCTTAAGAGCGCTCGAGGCTCGTCAATCGACAAACTCGTAAAAGCAGCTGAAGCTGTATCTACTACAAAAGCAGAAACAAAGTCATACGACGATGATCGCTTTTGGAAACCCACCAGGGATAAAGCAGGAAATGGTTACGCCGTAGTTCGTTTCTTACCAGCAAAGGAAGGTGAAGATCTACCTTGGGTAAGATACTGGGATCACGGGTTTAAAGGTCCTACTGGTCTATGGTATATTGAAAACAGTCTTACTTCAATCGGTCAAGACGATCCAGTATCTGAAGCTAATTCAGTATTATGGAATAGTGGTCGTGATGAAGATAAGGCAACTGCAAGGGAAAGGAAAAGACGTCTACACTATGTATCAAATGTCTTAGTCGTTTCTGATCCTGCTAATCCTGAAAATGAAGGTAAGGTATTCCTTTACAAATTTGGTAAAAAGATCTTTGATAAAATCATGGATGTAATGCAACCACAATTTGCAGATGAAGATCCTGTGAACCCTTATGATTTCTGGGAAGGTGCTGATTTTAAAATTAAAATCCGTAAAGTTGAAGGTTGGGTAAACTATGATAAGTCAGAGTTTGCTGGACAAACGGCACTATTCAATGGAGAAGAGGATAGATTGGAAGAAGTATATAACAAACTATACTCACTACAAGACTTCATTGATCCTAAGAATTATAAGTCTTATGATGAACTTAAAGCTAAGCTTAATAAAGTTCTAGGAGTTGATGCTGGTCATGCTGCTGTTGAAGCACCTATGACTGAAGCTCCAGTGGTAGAACAACCTGTCATGGCCGAAGCTGATTCAGCACCATTTGCTGCTGATGATGGAGAAGAAGAGGATACACTCTCGTACTTTGATAGGTTAGCCCAGCAGGGATAATAAAGATAAGATAGTTGGGTTGGGGGACTCTTTGAGTCCCCCTTTTTTTAATATGGTCCTTGAACGGACTTATCGATTTTGTCTGGTTGAGATTGTTGCATAACAGCAATTTCAGTTTTACTACTGTTATCAGTAATAATAGAGTTACTACTTCCACCCATCGCCGCAGCCATTGCAGCCGGATTAAATGCTTCAGGCAATTTTAACTCCATATTTTCAGCGGATAGGTTAATAATCTTATTACTTGTTTCAGCAACGGAATCATTTTGTTGCATTTCCTGTCCATTTGTTTCTATTTTTAATACGTCTCTTAAACGGCTAACATTTGCTATGGCTTTATCAACATCCTCGGTTATATTGGCTAGGCCGTCAGTCTCAAAGTTTCTACCTTTGGTTAATGTACCACCCTGGACTATTGTTTCTAATACTCTAGTATAGTCATCAAGATCATCAATGACATCATCAATATTTGTATCTAATTCAATTGTATTAGACATATTAGCAAACTTTTGGAATACATCTAAGAATTTTTCAAATGCTTCAGCCCCAGCTTCTATTGAATCAGCCTTTTCGCCTACTTCAATAGCTTGTTCTACCGGAGATTTACTACCAGTAAAGAATC
>BCSF01000887.1_pt1 | contig 10437 bp, 20 predicted proteins | sample 1016431 | NCBI WGS metagenome assembly BCSF01 (sample SAMD00045685;SAMD00045686;SAMD00045687;SAMD00045688;SAMD00045689;SAMD00045690;SAMD00045691;SAMD00045692;SAMD00045684;SAMD00045690;SAMD00045691;SAMD00045692;SAMD00045684;SAMD00045685;SAMD00045686;SAMD00045687;SAMD00045688;SAMD00045689, study...
TCTGTATCCGGTTTTGATTGCACAGTGCGCGGGTGTAGTGATGATGATTTCATCGTCGAAAAACTGTACCTGAAACTATCACGCGATGGTGGCGCGATTGGAGTATTAAGGTTAGCTAAAAAGCTTGCCCAATACGCAATCAAAAACGCTCGCGAGATTCGAGAGAGTAAGAAAGCAAGTTAACGCGACTGATCAAACCCCCTTTGAAGTTCGCTTCAGAGGGGGTTTTTTTTGTACCTACAAAAGGAAACTATGATGTTGATATTTAATTATGAATCTAAAAAGCAGTTAAAAGAATCGATAGGCCAACCACTCAGATACACTGAGACTTCGATCTTTGGGTGTGAGTATCTAGCAACGGGCAAACTGTGCGGATCAAACCGTCCGTCTCTTGCTGAGGGTACAGGTACTCGAGAGTTTTTTGCGAATGTCACAATGCGTGACGGGATTATTGAGAGGGTAGAGTAATGTTGGATTACAATCTGTTGTTTGAAACGGTCTTAATTGTGGCAGTGTGGTCAATACTGTTGGGTGTGGGTGCGTATATTTGTGAGAGGATATTTGGGCGATGACGTGTGCGTGTGAACCGGAATACTGGAGGAAACTATTTCCAGAGGTGTCGTTTGGCGACAAATTGTGGATACGTTTCAAAGATGGGGAGGAGGTTGTGATCACACACCTGTACTTTGATGACAGCATTCTTGAGGAGATTAACTGGGATAATGTAAAGGAGTGTAGTGAAATTTAGTGGGGAACTTTTTTAGGTATTCCTTGTCTAAGCAGTATGCTCGTTGAGAAACGCCATATTTTTTTTGTACATACAAAACTGGAGAACAGTGATGAGAATAGAATGTAAGACTTTTAATATGCTTGATCTCACAGAGAGTGAGGTATCATTCTTTGCGGAGAGTTTGTATAGAGAAGCCGATAGTGATTTTGATGATGACTACATGGCGCTCGCACGTAACAACTTTGAGAGAGCATTGCAGTTATTTCGTGTGCTTGCACATGAGTCTGAGTGGTACGCACTACGTGTAAAGCGGTGTGAGGAAAAGCTTGAAGAGATAGAAGCGAAGTCTGAGGAGAAGTAGATGTTCAAGAAATACAATCCGTTGATCAATGAGTATATGCAAACTGATCACTTGCACATGCGTGACGGGATCATTGCCGTTGTGATGACTATCAAGATGCCGCATTGGATGTGGCCTAAAATGATGGAGGATTACAGGCAGAATGGTGGGATGTCACAGTATTTGTTTGGGTTCAAGCGTGAGACGTACAAGTATCTACACAGGCATAGTGCAGAGTTGTATGACGACTTGATGAGATTGTGGAGAACACCCAAGAAGGAGTTGGGTGGCACAGTTCAATCTAAGGATGGGGAGATGATGATGCGTCTTCTTGATGTGCCGGGTCTTGGTCTAGCAAAGGCCGGGTTTGTCATGCAGATGATGTTTGGACGTGTGGGGTGTATGGATGTGCATAATGTACGGAGATTGTACAAGGTAAATGTAGCGGATGTAACCTTCTCAAAGTCAGCCAAACTAGAGACCAAGAAGAAGAAGGTGATGAACTATGTCAGTCTGTTTACTGGGGCGCGAACAACTGAGAAGATCTGGGACTCATGGTGTGAACAAGTTATGTGGAACCAGTGTAATCGTGGGCGGTTCTCATCGGCTGATGAAGTATCACGTCTGCATCTAACTGTACTAACAGGAGAGTAAAATGAGTCAAACAAACAAGGGTGTACTGGTTGACCCTTACACAAAGACAATCAGTAATGTGCAAGTCGGAGACTTCAAAGATATCCAGAAACATTTGCAGTGTTCCGTGTTTTGTAGCGGTGGGTATGATGAGGGTGGTGATGCCATCTACGTCAATGATGAGGGGCTGTATACTGAAAGTATGTTCTGGTATGCTCCTGATGTGTACCCTGATCCATATGCAGGTCGCGTGTTGTTCCTTGGGATTGACGCAGGGGGTAACTCCAAAGATGCTTGGTTGGATGCGGAAGATGTAGCAAACTTTGATGCGAAGTTTATGACTCGCGAAGAAGTCGAAGGAATGTATAGTCAATGGAGTCAGTATTATGGCTAGTATATACACAGACGGAACAGAGTACTCATGTACTCACTATTGGTGGGACTCAGAGGAGAATGACTTTGAGTTGGTTGCAATATGGAAGTATGAGAAAAACTATCCCGATGCTCCAGACTATTGGCACTTGTCTAATCTTGAGCTAGACTATTGCGTGGGTACTTTACCGAATCACGTTGTCGAGTTGGTAACTGCGGGTTGTCAAGTTAGTGGCGATATATGGTGCAAGGTTGATAGGGAAGGCCCAGACTTTGATACGTTAAAGGAGGTCGAGTACTCATGATTTGGTTCTCAACAGACTGCCTAGCAAACTGGGTTGAGTCGTTACCTGACGAATACAACTGCGTTGAAGATGAAGAAGGCATACGAGACGCAACAGCGACACGGCTCCGTACTCATCAGGAGCATATTCAGTTTCTTGAGAAACGCATTGAATTAGCTGAGAATGTTATTGGTGAGTTGTACTTGATGTTGAAGGAGGTTGATGGTATATGAAACTATTTTTCTACAACTGGGCAGGTATTTTGTCTGTCAATTTATTATTACAGGTGTCGTATATTTTATCGGCAGAGTGGGAATTATTTTTACGAACAATATTGTAACAGGGAGTTAGATATGAGTGGACGTAAGAATTTTTGGACAGAAGCGCAGATTGCTACGTTGCGTAAGATGCGCTGTCAAGGAGCTACTATACGAGAGATTGCGGAGGAAGTAGGTAGAACTACTCATTCTGTATCTACGTTTATCAAGAACCATGCTCACAAGTATGGTATTGAAGTTGCGCCACGGACTCTGCATAACGGAGACTTTGACAAAGAGTGGCATGGTGTGATACCCTGTGGTCATTGGATGATAACCAAAGCATGGGGTAAAAAATGCGATGTCAAGCCTGCGACAAGTTGTTAAATGATTTTGAATCTACAAGGAAATCAACAACTTATGACGACTATTTAGATTTGTGTAATGAATGTTACTCATACATTAGAGACGATGTGAAAGCAATCGAGCGATATGATTTGATGTCGATTGAAGACAGAGTTGACAGTGAGAAAAATTCGTGATACAATGTAACTATATAGTTTCTAAGAGAGGATTATTATTATGTATAATATACCTACAGAGATGACTCTTGAGGAGTTCAACAGCGCCATGACTGAGGCCAATGAGCACTTCTTATTGACTGATGTTGTGAATTTAATTTATCGTCACGGTCTGTATAAGTTCTTGTTGAGTCTCGCGGATCATTGTGAGGATGGACTGAGCACTTATGCGTTGGCTGAACTTGCAAAGATCTACAAGGAGAATGAACTTGACTTTTGTAAAGACGCACCAACCATGCAATGACTGTGGTTCTAGCGATGGGCTTGCTATTAATGATGACGGATGGACGCACTGCTTTGTCTGTGACGCACGTACAGCCCCTCAGAGAGACGATCTACCATTAACCAATACGGAGGTACAGGTGGAAGCAAAAGTGTTGTCAGTTACCCCTGAAAATTACAGGACTATTATTGACCGTGGTATCAACAGTGAGACCGCACGAACGTACAAGTGTGCCAAGTCTGGAGACAAGTATCACTTTCAATACACCAATGAATCCGGCGATATAATTGCGGAGAAGGTACGTACACCGGATAAACATTTTTCCATTGCGGGAGATTGGAAAAACGCAGGACTGTATGGTCAGCATTTGTTCTCCAAAGGCGGGAAGTATGTGACGATTGTGGAGGGTGAGTTTGATGCGATGGCGGCATACCAGATGCTTGGGTCTAAATACCCAGTGGTATCTATCCGCAACGGGGCATCGTCTGCGGTCAAGGATGTGCAAAAGCATTATGAGTGGCTCGATTCGTTTGACAACATTGTAATATGTTTCGATGCAGATGAAGCAGGACAGAAAGCATCATCGCAAGTGGCTGAGTTATTTGGGGCCAAAGCCAAGGTGTTTCGACACGCCCAAGGTATGAAGGATGCTTGTGACTACCTTGTGACTAAGCATAACAAGGAGTTTACAGACAAGTGGTGGTCTTCTGAGCAACACGTACCTGATGGTATTGTAGTCGGCAGTAGTCTGTACGATGATGTAATGGAACCTCTTGCACCGGCTGACTGCGAGTATCCCTTTGCAGGTGTCAATGAGTTGACATACGGGATACGCAAAGGAGAACTGGTAACTATCACGGCGGGGTCTGGTCTTGGTAAGTCTCAGTTCGTTCGGGAGATTGTGTGGCACATCCTGAATAAGACAGAAGATAACATGGGTCTAATGTTTTTAGAGGAGTCTATTCGCAAAACTGGATTGTCGCTCATGTCACTGGCGGCAAATCAGCCCTTACACTTACCGGATACTACCGCAACTGTGGAGGAGAAGAAGGATGCGTTTGACAGAACACTGGGAACTGATCGTATTTATTTGTTTGATCACTTTGGGAGCACTTCTGTTGACAATATCGTTAATAGAGTACGCTACCTTGCCAAAGGATTGGGCTGTAGTTATATTTTTCTGGATCACATTAGCATCGTGGTATCTGCTCAAGCCAGTGGGGATGAGAGAAAAGCAATAGATGAAATTATGACTAGACTCCGTATGCTTGTGCAAGAGACCGGCGTTGCTTTGATTGTGGTGTCGCATCTCAAGCGCCCAGACTCCAAGGGCCATGAAGAGGGCGCGGCTACCTCTTTGGCACAACTACGTGGCTCTGGCTCTATCGCCCAACTATCTGATATGGTGATCGGACTTGAGAGAAACGGTCAGGCAGAAGATACGACAGAACGTAACACTACAAGAGTGCGTGTACTGAAGAACCGATTCAGTGGGACTACTGGGCCTGCCTGTGCCTTGCTATATTCGCACAGCACTGGTAGGATGAATGAAATAGATGATGAGGATATCTAAGTGATTAAACGCATACATGTTAATCAGCACAACATCCGCGCAAATGCAAAAGGTGCTGACTTGCCTATCTTTACGGTCAAGACTTATAAAGAGAACCGCAAAGGTAACAGGGTTGTCATTCAAGGAGACTCTGAGTTAGTCTATAGTCCTGACAAGCCTCTATCTTGTGGTGCGAAAGTGTGGATTGAAACAGAAGCGGAGGTAGTAATTGAATGAAGGTATTGGTTCTCGACATTGAGACCAATCTAACGCACGATAATATTTGGTGCTGTGTTGCGAACGGTGATGTGTACACGGATGCTACCGGTCTTCAAGACCTAATCAATTCGCATGACATCATTGTTGGACACAATATCATTGGGTTTGACGGGCCAGTGTTGTCACGGGTTTGGGGAGTCAAGATTCCCCTCTCCAAAGTTCGTGATACTCTGGTCATGTCAAGGTTAGCCAACCCTCAGATTGAGGGAGGACACAGCCTACGTGCGTGGGGTGAACGTCTTGGTGATTTCAAAGATGACTTCACAGATTTTGACGGCGGTCTAACTCAAGAGATGATTGACTACTGCAAGCAAGATGTCCATGTCACAACACTGCTGTACAATCGACTAAAGCGAGAGCTTGATTTAATTGTCGGGTGTGCTGTGGAACTTGAGCATCAGATTGCATTCATAATGAAGAGACAGGAAGACAATGGGTTTAAACTTAATATGCCGGAGGCTATCTCTCTATTGGCTCAACTTAAAGATCGAATGTCTTTTATTACTGACCACTTGCAAAATATATTTCCTCCGATTGTGGAAGAGCGTTGGTCTGAAAAAACAGGCAAGAGACTCAAAGATCGGGTTACCGTATTCAATGTGGGGTCAAGGCAACAGATCGCGCAAAGGCTTCAAAACCTTGGTGTCAAGTTTACTAAGAAGACTGAGAAAGGCAGTATCATAGTTGATGAGGGAACACTGAAGGATATTGATTTACCTGAAGCACAACTGATATCTGAGTACCTGATGATACAGAAACGTGTAGGCTTGTTAGACTCATGGATTGATAACGTCAAGGATGATGGGCGTGTACACGGTAGGGTAATTACCAACGGCGCTGTGACCGGACGTATGACGCACCAGAAACCAAATATGGGACAGATTCCTAGTGTTAACAGTGAGTATGGCGCTGAGTGTAGACGCTTGTGGACTGTTGATGAGGGCAATGTACTGGTAGGTAGTGATCTATCGGGCATCGAACTACGTTGTCTTGCACACTACATGCAAGATGAAGAATGGACAGAAGAATTATTGAATGGGGACATCCACCATAAAAACGCGATTGCGGCAGGTATCACCAGACCACAGGCCAAGACTCTTATCTACGCCACGCTTTATGGAGCAGGTCCAAGTAAGATTGGAGCTATTGTGGATGGAACAGCTAAGGATGGGCAAGAGATACTTAACCGCTTCTATGAGGGAACCCCCGCACTTTCTCGACTTATGGCAAAGGTTAAGTCGATGGCGAGCAAGGGGTATGTGCGCGGCTTGGATGGTAGAAAGATTATTGTTAGATCAGAACACGCCGCTCTCAATTCACTCTTGCAAGGATGTGGTGCTATTATTGCAAAGCAATGGTGTATTGAAGCGCACAAGACTTTCAAGAGAAAGCAGATTCCTGTCAAGCAAGTTGCGTTTGTACATGACGAAATTCAGATTGAAACAAAGGAGGAGTATGGTAGAGAGGTTGCGCTCTGCATGGTTGGCTCGGCTGTCAAAGCGGGGCTTGTTTTGGACTTCCGTTGTCCGGTAGACGCAGAAAGTAAAATTGGTTACAATTGGTTTGACACACATTGATTAGTGTGTTATAATATTAGTTCATTCACTTCCTACAGGAGAAACGTATGAGTGAAGTATTTAAGTTCGAGGACATAGAGCTATACTGGCCTAGTCTTTATACCGTCAACCCAACTTCTAATAAGTTTCAAGTTGACTTAGTTAATCTTAATGCTAAGCAAGTCGAGAAGCTTGAAGGTCTTGGTGTTGAAGTCAAGTCGAAAGACGACGAGCGTGGCTTCTTTATCACTTGTAAGTCTAACTACGAGATCGTACCTTACGACTCCAACGGTGACGCTTTAGAGCGCAACATCAAAGTGGGCAATGGTTCTCGCGCCAGTGTCATGGTTAAGCCATACGCATGGAAAGGCCCAACAGGTAACAAGGGCGTTTCTATTGGTATATCCAAGCTTGTAATCACAGACCTGAAGAAGTACGTTCAGAAAGAGCCTGATGCTGATGAGGACTTTGAAATCCTGTGATTGGATTGATTGATGGCGACATTCTTTGCTATCGTATTGGGTTTGCAACGAATGAAGAGTCTGAGAGCGTGGCTATCCGAACGATGGCCGCATTCTTAGAAGATATGCTGATGTTTGATATTGAGTGTAATGAGTGGAAAACATACCTAACAGGCTCGACAAACTATCGGAATAACTACGCCATCACTGCATCCTACAAAGGAACTAGAAAAGGAGAAAAACCAACGCATCACGCCTTGTTGCGCGAGTACTTACTCACTGGATGGAATGGTGTGGTAACTGAAGGGAATGAAGCTGATGACGCTATTGCTATTGCTTGTACTGAGTACGGTGACGATAGCGTTATCATTTCATTAGATAAAGATTTCGATCAGGTGCAAGGGTGGCACTATAACTTTGTCAAGAAGGAGAAGTACTACATAACACCCGAAGAGGGATTGCTTAATTTTTATTGTCAGTTCTTAACTGGAGATAGAATTGATAACATTATCGGTGTAAGAGGTATCGGCCCTGTTAAAGCAAACAAACTTTTGGAGGGTAAAACAGAACAGGAGATGTTCGATATCTGCGTTGAACAGTTAGGCAGTCGTGAACGTGCAATTGAAAACGGTATTCTTTTGTACCTACAAAGAAAACAAAATGAGATATGGAGTCCTCCAGATGAAAGCCCAATCAGCTAAAGCTAAGGGAAGAAAGTTACAACAGTGGACTCGTGATCTCGTATTACAGACGTATACTCACTTGGAGGAAGACGATGTTAGAAGTACCAGTATGGGTGTCAGTGGCAGTGATCTGCAACTTAGTCCTTTGGCTCGTAAGTCTTTCGCGTATGATGTTGAATGCAAGTCGCTTGCGAGAGTTGGAGTCTATCGTTATGTTGACCAGTGCAACAATCGAGGCGATGCACAGCCGCTTGTCATCGTTAAAGAAAACAGAAGAAGACCTCTCGCAGTCGTAGATGCAGAGCACTTCTTTGAACTGTTAAGGAATCAGAAATGAAACATATGGTCATACCTGATACGCAAGTGAAGCCGGGAAACTCGACTGAGCATTTGCGTTGGGCGGGAGAATATGCCGTTGAAAAGAAACCTGATGTGATTGTTCACATTGGAGATCATTTTGATATGCCTTCTTTATCTACCTATGACGTAGGAAAAAAATCATTTGAGGGAAGACGATATATCAATGATATCAATGCGGGCATTGAAGCAATGCGTGTATTCTTAGAGCCTATCGAAAAAGAACGCAAACGATTACAACGAAATCGTCACAAGCAATGGAATCCTCGAATGGTATTCACTCTGGGTAACCATGAGTACCGTATCGCTAGAGCTATCAATGCTGACCCAAAGCTTGAGGGCTTGATGTCATTTGATGATTTACATTTAACTGAAATGGGATGGGAGGTCTATGATTTTTTACAGCCCGTGGTTATTGATGGTGTATGTTATAGTCATTACTTTGTTAGTGGTGTCATGGGAAGACCAGTAAGCTCTTCTAACGCTCTCATCAATAAACAGCATATGTCATGCGTTATGGGTCACGTACAAGATCGCTCGATCAGCTACGCAAGACGTGCAGACGGTAAGAGAATTACAGGACTGTTTGCCGGTATTTTTTATCAACACAATGAGGAGTACTTAAATCCACAAACTAATGGATCATGGTCTGGTATCTGGATGCTTCATGAAGTCATGGAAGGCACATTCGATGAGATGCCTGTATCTATCAACTACTTGAGGAATCGCTATGCCTGATTTGTCAGAGATTGCAGAAGCCTACGCCGCAGAGATTGCAAGAGACCATCAAGTTGGAGGTAATCATTATCAAAAATCAATACAACCTTGGGACTATATGGAAGTTGTTTTAACAGAGGAGCAGTTCAAAGGATACTTAATTGGTAATGTAATCAAATACATATCACGGTTTCAAGACAAAGGCGGTATTGTTGACCTTGAAAAATGTTCACATTATCTTGACAAACTCAAAGAAGTGTGGTAAAATAAATGTTTACGCTTGAAGATATTAAAGATAAGCTCAAGCAGTTAGATGAGGTAACTCTAATGGAAGTGTTAGAGATTACCTCAGATGACTTGGTAGAACGGTTCGTAGATAAAATCGAACAAAAAGAAGAGACACTGGAGAATGATTTAGATGACTCAACACCTTGGGATAACGATTGATTATGAAAGAGACAGTCGCCTCAGTGAGCAAGCACATACGCTCATGCGTGATTACTATATGTATGAACATGAAACTTCTCCTCAAGAAGCTTTTGCTCGTGCTAGTGTGGCCTATTGCGCGGATGATCTCAACCTTGCACAGCGTATTTATGATTATGCTTCAAAAGGTTGGTTTATGTTTGCGTCACCTGTGTTGTCAAACGCACCTGACAATGCACGAAACAATAGGGGCTTGCCTATTAGTTGTTTCCTTACTTACGTGGGGGACAATCTTGATAGCCTTATTGAACATAATGGTGAAGTAGCATGGCTTTCCGTAAAGGGCGGCGGTGTGGGTGGTCACTGGGGGGACGTGAGAGGTATCAGCGACAAGGCTCCCGGCCCGATACCGTTCATGAAAGTAGTGGACAGTCAGATGACTGCTTACAAACAAGGGAAGACACGGAAGGGAAGCTACGCCGCATACCTAGACGTAAGTCATCCTGATATTGAGGAGTTTATCTCCTTCAAAGTACCCACTGGCGGTGATATTAATCGCAAGTGTTTTAATCTTTTTAATGCAGTGAATATAACTGATGCTTTTATGGAGGCAGTAATTAATGATACCGAATGGAAACTTACAGACCCACATACAGGAGTTACAAGAGATACAGTCCAAGCTCGTGCATTGTGGCAACGAATCCTTGAAGCTAGGTTCAGAACTGGCAGTCCTTACATTAACTTTATCGACACAGCCAGAAAACACTTACCGGAAGCTCAGAGAAAACTTGGATTGTCAATTAATGGCAGTAACCTCTGCAATGAAATCCATCTCGCAACAAGTAAAGAACGCACAGCAGTCTGTTGCCTCTCCTCCGTCAACCTCGAAAAGTACGATGAGTGGAGAGCAAGCGGAATGGTTGGAGACCTTATCCGATTCTTGGACAACGTCATTCAATACTTTATTGACAACGCACCAGAAGAAC
>BCSF01000888.1_pt1 | contig 10424 bp, 20 predicted proteins | sample 1016431 | NCBI WGS metagenome assembly BCSF01 (sample SAMD00045685;SAMD00045686;SAMD00045687;SAMD00045688;SAMD00045689;SAMD00045690;SAMD00045691;SAMD00045692;SAMD00045684;SAMD00045690;SAMD00045691;SAMD00045692;SAMD00045684;SAMD00045685;SAMD00045686;SAMD00045687;SAMD00045688;SAMD00045689, study...
TGACTATAGTATAGCAGGACCTGATAGACTTGTCAAATCCTGCATGGTTCCTGCTATCCGAAGATACGTGCTAAGTATCCAAACAAATCTTTCATCTTCCTACCTGGAAGGTTAGACTCTTTGACGAACTGTCGCATGACCTTCATCTGGTGCATGAATTCAGGACGGGGCTGGCCTAAATCCCAGAGGATTATATCCTCACCAGTAGACTTTATGCGACCAAGGAACACACCTTTACGCACAACCTTGTCCCCATAACCTTCACGTATCCATTGACCAGGATGAAAATTCTGACCCTCGGTTACGTTTTGACCCTGTACACCAGTTATAGCGTTCAAATACAACATATTGACCTCATTATGTCAATGATACATGGTTTTAGTTTGCACACTACGCTGACCACCATGCAGACCAACGTAGTGTGTATGAGTGTTTGATTGCATCGTGTGCAAGTTAGCGAGGCACTCAGTGACCCCGTGATGACTTATATAATAACACACCGAAATCAAATTGTCAAGTTATCGGTTGTACCTCCATGTTTCATGATTACTTCATGAACAACTTCATGAGGAACGAAACTGTATACAGTACGTGTAGGTCGGTCATGATCCTCTGCGTACTCCATAAGTAACTCTTCCTTTTCCGAAGGAAAACCAATCTCAACGGATGTGTCATCACAATATGCCAAAGGCATCTCGTCAGAATCGATGACGGACATGTGAAATCCGTCCATGCAATATATCCACATTATATCATCTCCTGAATGAATTGTCAAGGTTTTTGTATGTATTTTCAATACATTTTTCAAGTCTCTTGATTTTCTGACCTAACCTCAATGCTTCCATTGTACCTAACTCACGTTCAGGTTGTTTTTTGTACACGCCTATCTGCCTCAGATGTCTTTCGAGAGCCGATTTTTGCCGTGCTTGTTTTTTTCTATTCATTATAGCACCTCAGTTTCAGGTTGTCAAGTAAGCTCAGAATTCCAGATGTCTGAACAACACATGCCTGTCATCAAGAACTCTCGCTCGGACGCATTCAAGGTCGGGAAAGCATCTTGAATCAATGCACCATTATTATAGTCTACCAGATTCTGTTTGTCAACTACCATCTCATGGTACTTCCCTGAAGTACACATACCACTCAGGCATACAGAGTCATCTGTGATGATGTGAATGTGTACGTTTGGGCCATGTATGTAACGTCCAATCATTATAGCATCTCATTCAGGGTTTGTCAAGTTTAATCTCGTACTAAAACACCTTCCATAGTGGCTGTGCCTATTGCCTGGTGTATTCTACGTTGTGCACTATTCATGTCGTTTACAAGTAAACGTATACATTGGTTATCTTTGCACAAAGATTCGTTCATTGCATGAACGTCTATTATCAAATCTGAAAACTTCTGACTTAATAAAATTAAGTTATCAAGACCTACTTTGTGTTTTGTTTCATTCATAGAATTGCTCCTGTGTTTGCGTTTGTCTATATTATAGCACATCATTTGCTGATTGTCAAGTCCACCAGATCACGTATCATACGTTGGTTACGTGTGATGCAAAACAAATCAATGTTGTTCTCACTCGCCAACGTAATACCACTCACTATGCGACCTTTCATGAACAAGTTAAAACACGGTACAAGCTCATCATCTTTATCCCATGATTTTAAACACCGCATGATTGCTCCTATGTACGTTTACTTATATTGTACCACATCAATTCAGGATTGTCAAGTCCACATTCCAATCAGGTGATACCCACCTGTGATGATTAGTTTTAACACTAATCACTGGAATCCATTCCTGATTATCACTGAACATACCTTGCAATTCTTGATTCATGGTTACACCATGTGATTCTAATAACTTTGTATCAACGTGCCACGTGTCACCGTGTTGACGGATACGTTGTTTTAGATGTTGATTCAAGCCCCGCAATTTGACTAACATTATAACACCTTAGTTTGGGTTTGTCAAGTCACTGGTCTACTTGTGTAACACAAGTAACTATGGATCATTCAAGATCGCTTGTGTACCTGTGTTACTTTCAGTATACCATGTGGTTTTGCAATTGTCAAGACTACCTGGCCCATGACCATTTAGTGATACGGAATTGCTCACGTTTACGAAAGGCACCTGTAGACTTACGTTGTGGTCCGTCTGGACACACATCCACACGCTTTGGCCCGTCTATGCTCACTGGTACGAGTGAGTCTGGATTGATACCCTGTCTGATTAGTTTCTCACGTTGTGTCATACATGCTCCTATGTTTGCGTTTGTGTTTGCGTTTGTGTGAACTCAAGAACTGATCTGTCAGATGGCTTGCCTCAAGCTCGCCAATAAGTATAACGACCAAAACGCAAATGTCAAGTTTGGGTCTGGCTTGGCATCGAAGATGCTGTGCGTACACGAGGGCAGCCGTGATCACGTTGCTAACACACGCAACGACCTTGGTCGTCACACGGCAACACAGGTGACGTTGGTCACCTTGGTTTAACTTCGTTAAAAAAACAGATGCAATTGGATATATAGCTAATCAAACCAATGAATACCTATATCCCCAATCAATCCTCACGTATACACAGGTATGCACACATTATACCCAGGTCACCCACGGTCGAGCACCCAGGTACACACAGGAATGCAAATGTTGTGCCACACGGGTTTACCGTGGTACCCCCAAAGGGGGTAATCACGATTCCCATCGATAACTAAGGGTCTCATATTTTTTTACCAAATTATGACTAACAGGACATTAGATACATACATTAGTATACTATAGTAGTACCACTACACTATATACTAACTATATACTAAACCACTTAGGTTGTACTTCAGTAAACTTATTTACACTAATGGCATTCTGCATGAACTTCTCAAGTTCCTTATCTAGCAACTCATCTTTTCTTGTCTTCATCTCACGATCTACATCAGCAGACATCTGTTCTACCCAGTATGCTACTGCCATAGACAACACATCCAGTCTGTCGTCATGTACTAAAGCCCCACGTTCTCTAGTTATCCTAGTCATCTGGTAGGCTAACATGTACTTAGGTTGCTTCTCTGGTGGGTAGTGTTGTACTGAACTATAGTCTTTCTCAAGTGCTTTCCTGTCGATCACTAGCTTATGCTGATTCATCACAGGTTCTAAGACATCAATAATCCTTTTCTCTTTCTGGATGTTGTGTCTGACTTCTTCTATCGTCACAGGGTGCACTTTAGTCAACACAGGTTTAAGCAACTCAGTGAACATACCATCACCAAAGTTAGATTCCACAAGTACATAGTTTACCTTATGCTGCTTCGCAATCATGCTTATGGTCTTCAGTACACTTTCTCCATAACCACCCTCTATGCCACCAAAGTCTACGACATAAAGATAACCATTGAGCATCTTAACTACAGCGTATGCTGTCTCGTCTTGACCACGACCACTAGGGTCTATAGCCAGGAGAGAACCCGTGTAATCAATGTAATCTCCAACAGTATCCAAGGGCTTATAATAAAAGTCACCAGGAAGACCGACATTAGGAATGTCCACAATCTTATCTTTATCTCTTCCCCAAATAATCTTCTCTGGTCCCTTTTCACTATCTACATCCATTATAATCAAGTCCTCAAGTTTAAGTGGGTATCTATTGGCATCACTTAAACTCGTGTCTAGCATAAACTGTAGGCTAAACCCTGATCTACCATAGGACAACTCACGTTCTAAGAGATCATGGTCTCCGAAGCGTTGTGGGTCAGTAGGTTGTCCTGTGATGGTAGGATCAGAGTCTACCTGCTTAGTCAGTGTATCCGCCAGTCTACCATTGTACTTAACAATATCCTTTGGGTACCTAGCAGGCCATATTTTAACTTTGTATCCACGTTCAGGTAATACTTCATACAAACTCATCTCAGTCTGCGGTGTACCTAGATAGACAACACGACCATCAGGTTTCAAGACAGCATCAAACTCTTTCACAGCTTCTGCGATCTTGTCTCTCATAGTTTGTGTCATGGAGTTATTAGGTATCTCTATGTCATCTGCAATAATCAAGTCTGCACGACTACCAGCCAACTGACCAGTAATACCAGCAGACTTCACAGAGGGACTGTGAGATGCTTTGGCAGGACCAACATCAAAACTAATCTTAGATTGACGCTGGTTGTCTTTAGGAATGAGATGATGAAGCAGCGGCATCTCCTGAATAAGCCGCATGGTAAAGGTGCTGAAGTCGTCTGCTCTAATCTTACTTGCAGATACTACGAGTATTTTAACTTCAGGATTGAGGTATAATTGGTGACATGCGAAGGCAGAGGTAATGTAAGATTTCCCTGCACCCCGAAATGCCTCTATGACAATACGTTTTTCATTAGACTGAAGATATTCAGCCATATCATACTGTACTGGAGTAGGCTCTGGAAGGTTTAAATGGGACCACACGACAAAGAGAAAGTTACGGAAGTCTCTTAGGTCATCTACTATCATTTCCATTCGTCTACGTCCGTTGTATGAATTACTATATACTTAATTCTTTCCTTGGGGCTAACCCAAGTTCATCAACACATATACCAGCTAACCTACTATACTCGTCCTGCATAGGTTTACCTGATTTCTTAACAATGTCTTCGTAGGTATATAGTTCTCTAGTTTTATCTAATATACAATCACACACCATACCATTAACCTGTTGTGACTGTGGGCTTTTCATATTGGCCCCTTGAAAACATCCCATCCACAACACTCTAATCTGCTGTGTAGTGAAGGAACCTTTGGTTTTAATACCCCAAGTAGTAGTAGGTATCAATAATGCTATCACGAGGGCTATATGAATAATTATATAGCGTATCATAAGTTATCTTTCTTCGATGAGGATCACGCCTCACCCTCCTTATAGGCATATACGTGATCACTTCTTTTTACCCTTTTTAGGTGGGCGGCCTTTTTTACTACCGTAAGTTCCTGGTCCTGAAGGCATACTAACACTTCCATTTTCTTAGTGATTTATTAATACGTGAATCTGGGTCACGTGCCGTTTTGCTAGAAGTCAACTTGGCTTTCATACCTTTCATCCTAGCACAGAATGACTTTTTTCTTCCTTTAGACTCTTTGGACTTAGGGTTGGGAGCAGGAGGTTTTAAGTTCCCACCAGTAGCTTTGTTGTAACTCTTTCGGCCTTTAGCGTTAAGACCCCCAGAAGGATTTTTCCCTTCTTTCCTTTGCCAAGCAGGAGATTTAGCCATTACTTTTTCTTCTTGTATTTTGCAGTCTTTGCTGCACGTTCAAAGTTTGCTTTAGTAGGAGCACCTTTTTCTCCAGGTTTCCTCATCTTCTCTCCACTACCTGCCTTGATACGAGCACGTTTTTTGTGGATATTTGCATAGAGTCCAGGTTTCATTAGTTTAACTCCTTTAGTTCTTCACGAGAAGGGAAAGGCATACTATTGACTAAATTGCCAAGAGGAGACCCTTCGGTTGCTAGTCCTTCTATATTGTTATCCTTGAGGAACTTTATGGAGTTCGCTATGTCAGCAGGGAGTGCTTCACCACTTCTAATCCTGCGAAGTAGCTCAAGTGCTACCGAACCATGCAGTTCCTCTAGTATCTCTTTCTTTGCTTTCATGTCAAGCCTTCTTGATACACAGTCTTCCCATCGTTCTTAACTGCACGTAACACACGTTTCCTATTTTCTTCTTTGTTATAGGACACATGGACCCAACCAGAAGCAGGGTCTGAAGGTGTGTAGAACTCAAGTATCAACTGGTCGAACTCAAGGTTATCCCGAATCCACTCAGCTAACTCCATGTTGCTGATAGCAGGACATTCGATGTCTGCCGCCATGCCTTGCACATGCTGACTTGAATCTCCACTTCCGATAGCACGGTTTAACTCAAGTACCCTTAACCCAGAGTTGACATCAACACGACCATGAGCATTTCTAATCGGCTGCAACACGCAGTTCGTTAGAACAACGAGGTTAATCATTTGTTCTTTGTTTGGGTTATTGTCTATCCCATGTCGAACTGCTGTTGAAGACTTGGTAAGCTCTTTGAGACTAAAGTTTTTACTTAGCTTCATCCAATAAAATCCTTAAATGTCTTAAACTGGTTGTCAGGCATCATATCTACAACATCATCTAACATCTTCTTCTGGTCATCATCCAGGTTTCTTTCAATTGCGTCAGCAACGTGTTCTTTAGCTAACGACTGGGCTTTGTCCACGATTAACGATTGGACTACATTAAGGAGTAACGCTGGTAGCATCTTCTTCTTTCGGTTTAGTTGGTTCTGGGTTGTGTTCTGGCTCATCGTGACTTACTTCAAACCAATGTTTGCCTAACATACCAATAATAGGCAAGAAAGCACCAAAAGCCAAGTTAATAAGGTCTTTACTAGACTGAGCTAGTTCGTCAGGCTTGTTTACCATAGTAAATACTAACCATCCGAATAGACCAAAGGCAAGTAGACTAATAAGAAATCTTGCCCAAAATCTAAGTTTCATCAATTGGATGTGTGGGTCATCCTTTTGTTTTCCACCATTTCTCACTGTTTTTTTCTCGTGTATTTCTTCCATTATTTCTTTAGTAGCTCTTTCATTGCATTAGTATTTGCATCCAGGGCTAACTTAATCTGCAAGATAGCATCAGACGACTTTTCAATCATGTCCAAGAGTCGAGCATCATGCTCCTCATCTTTCTTCCAGAATTCCTCTCGTTCCGCTTTCGCTAGTTCACTTTGGTATCTAATGAACCAAAATGCAGCTATGATGACACAGGCAGGTATGCCTAAGTCCATAACCATTTGATATAATGTGCTTACTTCTGGCATAGCTTCTGTTGCGTGTGTTGTTGTAGTATAATTATAGTAAATAGAATCCGCTGGGTTTGGGCTGTGTCCACTCATGTTGACTCAGGTTTCGGATGTGCGTCTTTCACCTTTTTGATTTCCGCTTTCCACCCATCGATACCTTGGTGATATAGCATATCTAGTTGATCTTGGATACTTGGGTATTGGGTTGCTCTGTCACGTTGGTACTCGCTATCGTTCCATGCTTTTATCATTTCAGCATATTTAGCATCAATATCACTTTGAGATGCTGGAGTTTTACCTCTGTAATTAATATCAGTAGCATTAGAATCACCAGATATTCCGTGACCCACTAATTCTCTTACTGCATCTAATTTAGTCGGCTTTTGTGGATTTTTCATGCTTGTATTTCCATTACTGATAGATTGGTATGTGCTGTTCTATATATTCCACTAGGATCATCATTTGCTATAATTAGTAGATTCCATCTCCAAGTATTTGCAGGAGCACCAGTTTGTTTCCTTGTAACTACTGATAGTGTTTTATTTGTAAAATTTGCAGGAACATCATAAATCCATTGGAAATGAGTGGGAATATTTTGATTACTACCATCGCTATCTATCCAAAAACTATGACTAAACATTAAATCTGTTACACTAACTCCATCTGTTGAAACACCTATTGTAGTTGAATATGTATTATCAGTGATTGCGTAAAGGTTTAAACCATCTATTGTTACAATTAACTTGTTGCCTTGTGTCGCAGAAAAGCCTGTTAATTCAAAGTTTCCCCCTAAATCAATTACAGTCCAATTTGTTGATATATCGTGATTCCTTTCAGCATTGCTTGGAGTTGATAATGTTTTAACTTTATGCTGAATCACATGCCCAGCAGGGAAAGTCGCATTACTCCCTATAGTCCCACTAAAAGTACCAGTAGCACTAGAGGCAATTGCACCATTAAACGTGCTATTTGCAATCGTAACATTCCCAGAACCATCGGTACTCAAAACAGTATTCTGGGTTCCTGTTTTGTTTTTTATAGTATCTACTTCGATTATTGAAGGCATTATTCACTATCCGCTTCTTGTATTGTTAATTCACCTGCATCTACTTGTCTCATGATTTCTTCGTAGTGTGAGTTAGCTGGGTCTAGTGGCACAGTCCATACTTGATCATTTATTGTTGCTTTAATTGCAATCACTTCTGTCTGCATTTCATTTTTTTTGTATTTACAATTTTTAATTTTCATTTGTTATAAGTCCGAATGAAAAGTCATTGAAGCTGGGCCATTTATATCTGAACCTGAAGTATCATAATAACCACTGTATATTGTTGCAGTAGCAGTAACATCCCAGCCTGATGATTCTGTTATTATTGATGGGGTTGACCTCATTGTTACAGGGTGGGTTCCATTAACTCGTGGATAATTATTAATTGAAGCAGCAACATGGTATCCACTAGGAAAAGAGACACTATAATAGTACCTCTGACACCTTTGCAACTCATCCCCATAACTCCTATGCTCAAACGGAGTTGCTACACTTCCTAGTTCTAGTTGGACTCCTGTGATATAAAAATTGTTACTCGTACTTCCTACAAAGTTTTGATCGGAAGAAGTACCCATAACCCTTTTATCAATAGAAGTTGTCCATGTATTGTTTGCACTTTGATAATTAGATCCTGAAGCTAAATTCCATATTAAAGATGCACCATGTCCATTATCATTATCAATAGCCCCAGCAGAAGCGGTAATAAGTGATGTAGAACCTGCCGTTGGAGAGATTAATATTTCTTTTTTCTCCCATGTGTTAGCACTAGAAACTGTATAGTTTATTGGAATACCATAACGTGTATTATCGTGTTTTATTAACCCAATACTATGTGATCCTGTTAAATTTGTTTTAACCCAAAATGATAACATTAGGTTCTTAGCATTAGCAGTTCCATAACACCAAGGTATTAAATCCTGCGACTCAAATTCTTGAACCAAACTTACTGCATGACCTGCCGAAATACTTGTGTCTGTAGCATCACAAGTTATTTTTAAAGAATTTGCAAAACCATATCCTGTCGGAACATCTGTTGATCTAGCAAACTCAACTCCTTCTGGTGAAATATCATGAATAGCTTTCCATCTATCCGCTTGAAATGCACCATTACCTATATTTACTGACGATGTGGAGTTGCTACGTTGCCAAATTTTAAAATCCCCATTGTAAACAAAATTCCTATGACTTAATGGAGTCGCAGGGACAAAATCAGAACTTAGTGTTACTGCACCAGAGGAACTAATCGAAATAGCATCAGGATCACTAGCACTCCCAATGTTGCCTCCATCAGCAACTTTGATCCCACCTGAAGCTGTTATTGCACCACTATCAGCAACTGTAATTGCATCATTCCCTGTGGATGACTGTACTTTCCCTACTTTTATTATGCTACTCATGATGGTTTACTGGGCCATGTGATGTTATCTGGGTCCGTTTGTTTCGGTACGTCCCTCAATGCTTGTCTATAGGTTTTCATATCGTCACTTAATGTATTATCGTTTAACGAAAGGTAGTCTGTTTCTGCTAACCTCCGATTCCGATCCGCACGAACACGTTTCCACTTCTCTGCGGTTTGACATTCGGTTAATGCGGTATCGTCTTTCAGGATTGCAGATCCGTCCCACGTTAGATGGTAGTGTCCGCCATGTATGTGACCGCTTTGGTTAAAACTAATGGTATTGCCTTCGTCATCTTGATAACTAAGGGGTGCGTTTGTTTCTATTATCTCGTAATCTTCACTACTAAAATCGGACACTGGTGGATCACCAGAAGTTACAGTATCAAGCCAAGTCCAGTAAGCAGATTTGTCTAAGCCTTTAGCCTTCCTTCTGCATTGCCACTCTGTTTCGTGAATAGCAATTACTTTTGTGTCTTTTATTGCGATAAACATTTTTAAAGTTTCTCAATAGATATAAATGTATAATGTGGACTACCCCCTCTAAAAGTGGCTCCATCAAAACGCACAGCAACATAATCTCCTCTTTTCAAAAAAGTATTGCCTGTTAAAAATATGGTATGGTTGGCTGGATCTGTCCTTCCAAAAGCAATAGTTTTTGCGTTATCATCAGCAGTAGTATTTTTTAATATTTGAATTTGCCTATCTAAATCAGCAGAAAATTTCTGACTTGTTATTTTATAATAACCATCCACTAAACAAATGAATCTATCATAACCCCAAGCAAACTTTTTCTGCGTTCCATATTTAGCGCCCAACTCTCCTCTAAATAAATCATATACGTATACCGCAGCTCCAGTAGTAAAATCACCTCCATCTCTTGATGCTACAATATTCACATTGCCTTGATAGCTCGTATCCCTAGTAATCTGATCCCAAGTTTTACCATCTGGGCTACAAACTAAATTAGTCTGTTCCATATTACGATCACCTCCGATTAGCTCGTGCAAGAAGGGCGATTCGAAACTCTGGTAGTGTGAACTTGTGTGGATTGGTGTGGCTATTTCAAGATGAGCAAAATTTACTCTTCCATTAGCTACGTTTTCTACTGTAAAATCATTTACACCTAATGTGGTATCATTAGTTAAATAATGAAAAGTGCCATGCCCACTTCCTGTATTTGAA
>BCSF01000889.1_pt1 | contig 10407 bp, 9 predicted proteins | sample 1016431 | NCBI WGS metagenome assembly BCSF01 (sample SAMD00045685;SAMD00045686;SAMD00045687;SAMD00045688;SAMD00045689;SAMD00045690;SAMD00045691;SAMD00045692;SAMD00045684;SAMD00045690;SAMD00045691;SAMD00045692;SAMD00045684;SAMD00045685;SAMD00045686;SAMD00045687;SAMD00045688;SAMD00045689, study...
CTATATCCTATAACAGTATATTCTTTTCCAGCTTTATCTACGTACTTACTTCCTTTAGGATATGCATCAAAATAACCAGTTTTTTCAATATTTGCTGTAATTCCTTTAATTCTTTCTGCTATATCTTTAACACTCTTGTTCATTTGTCCTTTAAATTTAGCCTCTTCTAAATTAAAATCTTTTACAAAATCTTTGTTATCACCTTTATTAACCATAGCCATTGATTTTGGTGCTTTCTTTGTCATTGCAACCATAGGTGTACCTACTTGAGAGTACATTAATTTACCTGCCTCAACAGTTTCTCCTTTATCAATAAGTTGTTTTACTCTACCTGCAACATTTACAGGTCTAGTCACTGCTGCAGGAGAACCTGCTGTGAAGAATCCATATATATCTCTTTTTAATCTGTCATCCTCTTCTCCTGTGTACAGATTTTTTAATTCATTTACACCTGTGGCAAAGCCTTTCATACCTGCATCTACTGTTCTAATTGCTGCATCTGCTGTATCAATAATAGGCTGAGTTATTGCACGATTAAATAATCCAAATGTGTCATCTCTAAACACAGAGGGAACTGCATTATATAACTGAGTAGACAAATTAGGCTCATCAAAAGAACTAGTTATATTACTAAAAGGACTAGTCTTATCTTCTAAATTAGCATATACTCCTACATTAGAATGTGCCTCATCTGCCTCTTCTATATCCACATCAATATAAGAATTTGAATCTATTTCTTGTTCCATTACTTTCTCTTTCCTCCAACCAGCTTTGATTTAAATTGCTTAGAAAAGTTTTCTACTTGTTCTATATACTCTTCTAAAACACCATTTCTTTTATTCCACGATTCTTCTGTCAAAGGTCCTTTTACAATAAAATACTCTCTGTCATTCCATACATTTGTAGGAGTTATTATATTTTTGTCTATATCATAAACAGTAACAGCTTTACTACCATCTTTTTGTATTGTATTACGTTGTTGACTATATAACTCGTTTGCTAACACAGTTTTGAAATCAGTTAACTTCTGCCATTTTTTTAATGTAGTAAGGTTGTAAGGCATTCCCTTTGGCACAAATTTCTCTAGTCTTGATTCTGCTAAAGACTTAGCTTCTGCAATATATTGTTTTGCTTTTGTTATTATTGCTCTTGTTCTTTGTGCAGGAGAGACTTGAACAGGTGCTGTAACACCAAGATTTAATATAGATAAAGGAGACTTGGTAACTGTTCCTTCTCCTCTTTTTAAAAACTTTGTATAGTCAGAGCTTAGTAAAAACTTTCCAATCCTAGTTTCTAAATTGTACTCACTATCAGGAGAACCTAATAGTCTCTTAGCCTCTGTTTCTATTTCAGGATTTTGATAATCTGTTCTATAAATTTCATATCTAGGTATGTTTAGTATAGCCATTTCTTTTTCAAATAAGTTTTTAGCTTTACGTTTACTTGTACCAATTAATCTACTAATAGGAGAATCTACTTCTAAAGGTCCTTTAAATATATCTATTGCAGGTTCTTGAATCTCAAAAGAAGAAGTTATATCATTTTCACTATTAGTCCATAGTCTTTCCCACTTTATTTTTCCACTACCTGCTTCATATTCAAAGTTTGGAGAAAAACTTTTGTTACCATCAGCATCAGTTTTTTGTAAACTAAAATTTACAGAGGGTAGAACTTTTTCTTCCACAGCACCTGACACATCTACTCCTTTTATATCAGGTGTTCCACGTAATGCTCTTGATAAAAACAAATCTAGGAAATTAACCTTTCCGTCTTGATTGGGTATTATTCTTTGACTCTCATCTCCTATAGACAACATATATTTTACAGGCTGTGCAGGTATCATAAACTGCTGACCAATATTACCAAAAAATTCATATACCATATTTCTATTCATACGTTCATCATTTTCTGTGAATAGTTGTATGAAGTCATCTAAGAACATTAATCCCATACCTCTTCTTAGAGTAACCCCTATAAGTGCCTGAGCAGCATCTTTAGAATACTGAGCATAACTTAAACCTGTATTTCCCGGTAATGTATTTGTATGATATCTAAATATTAAATCACTAGCTAACATATAAGGAGCTAAAGCACCATAAATAGGTCTGCCATCTATAACTTTATCAGCACCTGCTTTTATCTCCCACCAATGATTTGTGTTGCCTTGCCGGTATCTCCATTCTAAACATCCTAGTAACAATAAAGTTCCTGTCATGCCTTTTGCCATGTCCTTCATAAAAGGCTTCATGTCTCCTGTTTTACCTAAAGTTTTTAGATATGTTGCTGCATCTACAGTAGTTTTAAGAGGTTTTGCTATAAATCCATAACCTTCTTTATCTAATTTTTTACTGCCGATATTACCCCAGTTAATTAAATTAAGAAGTGGCATATATTCATGCACAGTTTTTAAATGATTAGCTGTATAACGAGGGAAAGGTAAAAAACTAGATATTACAAAAGGAACTTCTCTATGTGCCTTATTGGTAAGCCTACTGAATTTTTGTAAATATCCATCTCCCTTAAAATTAGCCTGATAAACAAACTCATAAGTTTCTTGAACAGACCTATCTATAACATCTTTAGGTATTTCTTTTAATCTTCCTGTAGATAATATGGTAAAGAAATCATGAAACTCAGGTATTTTATTTGCTTTTAATGCATCCTTAAATCCATTAGGACTAAGAGATTCTATAAATGCCTCTGCTGCCTCTGTGTTTGGATATTGTTTTGTATCAACTAATTTTTGAGCAAGTAAAGTTTCTTTATCAATATCTATTATTTTTTATTTTTTATCTTTTGGTAACTCACTTATATTTCTTCTTAAAAAAGTTATCAATGCTCCTTGCTTTATATAGTTATCTGATACAGTGTTTAGTATATTTAACTTTGTGCCAAAACGAGATAAAACTCCACTTATACCTTTAGCGTTAGCATCTCCTGAAACAGTAGTACTAACATCTGCCATTTCTCTAAATAACATAGCACCTGACTCAGGAAAGGCATCTTTGTATATTTCTCTAAAAACTCTAGCCTCTGCAGGTCTTAACATATACTTTACAAAAGCTCCTGTGTCAGCCTTAAAAGGGTTTCTTCCATGAAGCACTTCATTTATAGAACGATTGACTAAATCAACTCCTACTCTAAAAACACTGTTGATATTATTTCTTATCGTTGTAGAAGGCTGTGAGGTCATAAAGCCTAATTTAGCTCTATCCAAATTCATAAAAAAGTTTTTAACATATTTAGCACTTTTTTTAGTATTTTGTGCTACTTCTAAAGCAACATCTTGTGGAAAAGAAGCATATCCACCATTAATTAAACCATTTAAAGAGTCATTTAATCCCTCTATAGCTGTTTTTGCATCTTTGGCTTTATATATTTTTCCTAGCTGACTGTATGACTGAAGTGTTTTAGCAGCATCAGACACATCACTTAAAAATATTAATCCAAATTCATCTAAACTTAAATTGTGGTCTTGTAATATTTTTTGTATAGAATCCACTTCTAATAGTTTGTATGTGCCATCCTTTTGAAGAACACCCTCTGTTAAGGCTCTGTGTAAACCTGTTGTTATTCTTTCATTAGGTCCTAACTTTAATAAGTCTGTCATTTTTAATGCAGCGACAGCAAGACTCTTGTGAAAATCCACAGGTAAACTTCCTATAAATCCATCTTGTCCCGGCTTGAGATTTTTTCTGTACTCTCTTCCTAAAGAAGTTTGCTCAGGATTTAAAGCCTCTAATTGCTTAGATATTCTTTTGTATTTTGGATTATTAATTCCAAATTTTTTTAAATACTCGTCTGTTTTTATTTTAGCATTTTGTGACAACTTTAACTTTGCTTTTGTATAATTTTCATTTAATTTATTTGCCTTAGCTAGTGCTCTAGTTTCAATTACAGAGCCACCTCCACCAAGAAGAAAACCTCCACCTATTTGTAACACTGTTTCTATCGCAACCACACTAGGTCTAAAATCTTCTTTAATTATTTTTTGTCTTATATCTTCTTTTCCTACACTCTGAGCTACAGCAAAGGGAGCTTCAAAAGCAGCTGCTAATGCACCTTTTTTAAGAAATTGTTTTAGGTAGGTTGTTATTTTCTTTTTTATTGGCTTACCTGCAAAATTAGAAGTTAGTGCTAAATCAGGTCTTCTAGCAAAAGTTGCAGCACCTACAGATATTATAGTAGATGGAGAAGTTGCAACACCACCAAAGTAGTCTTGTGCTTTTCTTAAGGACATATCTTCTCCTGCAAACTTCTCCCAAGAGTCTAGTAGTCTGCCATATACATTTGTTCTAAATTTTCTAGCCTCAGGGTCTTTTTCTTCTAATAAATAGTCATAATCGAACCCAAGAGTTATTTCATTAGCTACATCATAGTATCTAAAATGCTCTGCATATGCATTCCATATTTTTTCTTTTGTGTCTAATTCTTTGTCTGTGTAGCCACCTCTCATCTTTAAGAAGTAAATTGCATCTGCCTCCCAATCTGCATTGTTCATTAAATTTTTTTTAGTTATATCTTTTCTATCAAGGAGGTTATAAGATAGCTTTTCTAAACCCTCAGGTGTCTTATATGGGTCTTCAATCTTTTTTCTAGGTATTGGTTTTACTGGAATAAAGAGCTTAGATTCAGGCAGATTAACCTCTACTTCATTATTTTTTTCTAGTAGGGAATCTGTCTGCTCTTTTAAGGTAGGACTTTCATTAATATTATCTTCTTCTTCAGAAAAAATATTTTTTAAACCTTGTATCGTTTCGTTTCTTGTTTTTTCATCAAGTTTAATATCTTCATTTTCTAACATTTAATTTCCTAGTTTGGTAACATAGTTCCTGAAATCATGCCAAGCTGTTTCATTCTATTTAAAATTATATCTTGAAATTGTGTAATTTGTTTTGTGGTAGCATTTTTATTTATTATTTTAGCTATCTTATATAAACGCAGTTTAAATTTTGTTAATTTATCTAAATTATCTAAAGCATTGCCCTTGTATTGTTGCAATACATTTGTCATGAAGTAATCTGGAAAAACAGCAGAATAGTTTTTTTCTCCTAAAGAGTTTCCTTTATTATTATTTATCCAACTTGTTATGTCTACTTGAAAGTTTTGAAGTATTTTATTTGTATTTATTTGAGATTGACTTAGTGTGCTTATGCCTTGATTATTCTTTATGTAATTTTGCATAGCCTTTAAAGAGTCATTTTGAACACCCTTTTGATAAAATTGTTTATTTATATCAGCTAATACTGATTGCTGTGCCTTTGCTTGTGCAGCCACTAATCCTAGAGAAGGGTCTTCTAATTGTAATTCTCTGACTTTTCGTGCGTATATAGGTGTATATATACTAGCAACTTGAGTAGCAACATTTATAAAAGTGTCTTCAGCACTTTCTGGAATGTATTGCTGTGAAGTTTCATCGTATTTTCCTGTTCCTCCTAAAAGTGAATGCAAAGATTTTATAATACCCCTTTGAGTAAATTGATACGTATCTTTAGGTGCTTTTGTATCTATAAGAAGTCTGCCTTCTTTTGATAAACCATAGTAAGTAGGCACATCACTTAATCCAACAATCCTATCAGTAGTTTCTAATGTTTTATCTGCAGGTGCTCCTCTTTGTATAGCCTTAGTTAATTTTTCACTAGGGTCAGTATCAAAAAGAACATCTGCAAAAGTCTTAGGTATTAAACCACTCACATCTAGTTTAGACTCTTGATAAGCAGGTACTAGAGAGTTTATTAATTTACTAGGGGTAATATTAGGTATTTTATTTTGAAACTGCTTTATTCCGTCAAACATTTTGCCTTTTGCTTCTTTTCCCCTTATAGGCTCTAGTTTTTTAATTATGTTGTCTCGTTCTGATTTTGGAAGTTTCATTAAGTATGCTACATCCTCTATATTGTATAAGTTTAAAAGAGGTAGAACTTCTTCCTTAATAGCATTTATTTTTTCTGTGTGCTTTTGTCTATTAGCTAATCTCTGTCTTATAGCAGCAGAAGAAGACTCTTTTATAGCTTCTTTTTGAGCTTCCATCTGTTGCTCTAAAGTTTTAGACGCACCTTCAGCAACACCACCTAAAAAATCTAAAAAGTCAAATCCCACTATGTTCTCCTAGACATTATGCCTGTTGTATCATCTACATCATTTATAGTTTCTTCAGGCATTTCATCTGCTTCTGCCATTGTTTCTAATTCTTCTTTTGCTTTTTCAATACCTGCTAAAATTCTAGAATCTTCTGTTTCAGCATCTCTGTCTCTTTCCATGCCTGTGCTGTATTCTATACCTGCTCCCTCTGCCATGTTAATTATCATTTCCATGATTACAGGTGTAGCTAACATACCTACATCTATAGTGTGTCTACCTTCCATAACTCCTGCTAGTTGTATTGTATTAGCTAAAGTTGTTACAGGCACTCCTGATTCTAATATATTTACCACTTGTTCAGCCACAGAATCATCTTCCATTTTATTTATGTAATGTTGAACTGCCTCTTGTATAGTCGGCTGTTGAGGAGGCGTTTGCCAAGGTCTAGCACCCACTTCATGTGTTAAAGCCATACCTGCTACAGGAGCTTCTAATCTAGGCTGTGAATTATCAAGCATCTTGTACCCCTAGCTGTTCTTTTTGTTGTTTTCTCATCTCAACAATAACATCTTTTACAAATTGTAAATCTTTATTTTTACTTATATTACTAGTGTTGTCCATAGCACTAACTCTTTTTAGTAAACCTTTAGTGTCACTCGTTTCTTTTTTACTGCCTCTCTCTTCATCTAATTTTATAAGAGAGTTTATTCTTTCAAATAAATTACCTGCAGGATTAAACATTATTACCTCTAAAATTTAGCACCAATATAGGCACTTCCTAGTTGACCAATTAAGTTACCTATAGACTTTGTTGATGCTGATGTTCTTTGTGCATCAGCTAATTTTTGAGATGCATCTGCGTTAATATTGGCAACAGCTAATTCAACTAGTCGTGATTGCTCACTCTCAGCACTCTTCCATGCCCACTCCATAGTGTCAGCGTAGAACTGCCATAAATTGTCATATTGTTCATTAGAAACATCTAACACTGCTTTCGCATTTAATTCGTTAGCACGATTAAGTGCAGCAGTATCAGCAGTAGCAATCTCTCTTCTCCATACTGCATTGTTCTGTGCAATAGCTAGTTGATTTGTTGCATTAAATTGGTCTCTCTGATTAGCTACTTCAGCATTAAATCTAGATAAAGTATTAGCTTCACCTGTGTTAAACTGTGCCTGTGCATTTGCCTGTGTTGCATTAAACTGTGATATCTGATTTGCTAAGTTAGACATGAATTGGTCTACTTGATTTTGTGATGTAGCATTAAACTGTCTTGCAGCATTTGTTGCTGCTTGGTCTGTCAGAAGAGATTGATTTATTGCTTGTGCATTAAATAGTGCAGTTTGTTGCTCGTTAGTTAAATTAGCCATGTTCATTTGCAAAAAGTTCTGTGCATTTTGTACAGAAGCCTGTTGTCTTGCATTTAAGTTTGCAGTATCTAGTTGTGCAAGTGCAGAAGCCTCTGCCATAGTTAATGCCTGTCTATTTGATAAGTTATTTAAATTTACAGTATTGGCTGCTCTACTATTTTCTAAAGCTATTGTTTGTTCTGCAGTAAAGTTTCTATTTGCTATGTCAGCTATACGTGCAGAGTTTTGTACTCTTGCTTGAAAAGATTGGTCAAACTCTTGTCCAATAAACTGTGCTCTTTGTTGAGCAGCTAACATGGCTCTTTGTTGTCTGTTAGATAAGTTCTGTGCCTCAAACGTAGCAACAGTCCTTGCATCTGCCTGTGCAATAGGTAATGCTGATTCCATCGCTGCCTGAATAAGTGCCTGTCCTGCAATACTAGAAGCACCCAAACCTCTTTGTTGCATAACTGCATTAACACCTCTGATTGCTCCTGCTGCCCATGCAGGTGGATTTGTTGCATCAAAGTTTGCAGTTAAACTAGCAAGTTGTCCTGCAACAGTTGCTTGGTCAGTTGGTGTGGATGTTGCTGCCTCTACTTGTTCTGTGAATGCCTTTGCCTTTTCAGCATTTGCTACAGGGTCAATGAGTTCACCTGCCTGTATTTCTCTTTGTACAGGATTATCTAACTGAATTGAATTACCCTGTGCAGCAGTCACATTTGCGACACTAGAGGCTGTTTGTTGTGCAGCTACCACCTTAGCTCTTGGGTCTGTTAAGTCTGTCTGTGCTGCTTGATTCGCCTGTATAGCGTCTTGTACTTCAGGACTAACCTGTGCTGCCTCCATTTGTGTGGCAGTAGCAGTGATAGGAGCATCTGCTTGTGCTGTAGTAGCCTGTGCAGTAGGTGCAACAGGTGCAGTACCCACTTGTCCTACGTCACTAATCATTTGTTCCTGCATTACAGGTGTTAATTGTGGTTGTGTAACTGCACCAACAGGTATTGCACCTGTCTGTGCTAGTGTGGCTGAAACATCTTGAATAGATGGGTCTCCTGAATATGCAGGTACTTGTCCTTCCTGCTCACCTAATGTGGTTACATAGGCTTGTCCTGCAGGAGTAAATGAAGGAGTAGACTGTGTTGGTACACCACCCTCTTGCATCTTAACAACACCACCTTTAGCCATTTGTTTTGCAGACTCTTCGTAGACAATCATTTGTCTTTTCTTCTCAGGATTCTGTTCTAAGTAGTTTTCAAAGTTATCTAATGAACCTTCATACCCAAGTTTATTAGCAATCTTTTGTAACCCTGTTGGTTTAAAACCTGTAAATATTGCCACTATCTAGCTCCAATTAATATCTTATCTAATTTATCTTCTAGTCTTTTCATTGCATCCATGATATCGTGCATATCATCTTTAACATCATCTTTACGTGCATACTCTTCACGAGTCTTATTTAATAATATCTGTAGACGCTTTACCTCTTGGAACATCTTGTTGAATGCCCACCCTGCAGGTACTACGACCATTGTCAAGATTACATTCCAAAATAACATTGCGTCTATTTCCATTAATTTATGCCATAAACCTTTACATTACCACTTGCAATGTTACCACTACTAAAATAAAATCTAATGCCATTAACAACATCTGCTTTATTTGCAGGTATTAGATGGCTTGAAAAGTGATTAGCATTTGGTAAAGCAGAGGTATTGTACTGAGTTGATTGACCCATCATTGTAAAAGAATGAGTAGTGCTATTTATATTGTGCATATGAAAATGACCACTTATGCCCTCTCCACTTGCACTACCAACATTGGTTACATTAAATCTTCCATTATCTGTGGCATTAGAACCTTCATAGGTAGAACTAGACATAGCACCTATTTCAAAGCCATAAATATTACCTGTCTGAATTGAACCACCAACAAACACTCTAAACTCTAAATCAACATTGTCTGTAGCAGGGAAAAAATTAAATTTTACAAAGTAATCATCGTATGTTGAATTAATATATGTAGAACTAACATCATATTCTGATACTGCACTTGATATGGTTGCATCTAAAAGCAACTTCATGTTCTGTTCATTATTACCTATAAACTTTGCTAAATCTGCTGCCTTACTCATGCTAAGTCTCCGTGAATTGTAACACAGGCTTGGTCTGCATCATCTGTAGTGTTTCCTGTTTGAACACACTGTATTCTTATAGAACCTGTTGCAGGTTCATTACCTGCACTTCCTGAAAGTTGAACATCATTTCTGTCAGAAGTATAATCTCCGAATGTGAAAGAGTAAAAAGCATTACTCATATCATTTGTAATAGTTATTGAATAGTCTCCAGTTCCATTATCAGTGATACTTCCAGTATTATAACTGTCATTTGTGCCAATTGTTCCTGTGCCATCTAAATTAATCCATGCTTTTGCAGTTCCATTGAACACTACACTCGTAGCAATACTATTATTACCACTTGCGTCTTTTAATTTATCTACTTTAATTCACTTGCCATTATGCTAAGTCTCCCATAACTATACAACCAAACTGACTATGGTCTTCTTGGGCTGAACCCAAATCTTGTGAATTAGCTCTATATTGAGATGTTGTTTTTGTAGTAACTGCACCACTAGCAGAACGAAGTCCACATAAATTTGTTTCACCTGAAGATGCTTGGTCAATTTTTTGGTCCCATGCTTGTGTGTAGTTTGTACTAGCCATGTTGTTTGAAAAAGCACAAGTATAATCTCCAGTTCCATTATCTGTAATACTACCATGATTAAGACTATCACCTAATGCAACAGAACCTGCTCCACCATCTGACCTTTGCCAAGCCTTCGCTAATCCTTGTTGCAGATTAGTTGTTGTACTATTGCCTTCACCTGTAACAAGTATAGAACCTGCTGTGGTTACACCTGTAAATTTATCTACTTTAAGTTCACTTGCCATTATGCTAAATCTCCATGTATTATTAAG
>BCSF01000890.1_pt1 | contig 10385 bp, 9 predicted proteins | sample 1016431 | NCBI WGS metagenome assembly BCSF01 (sample SAMD00045685;SAMD00045686;SAMD00045687;SAMD00045688;SAMD00045689;SAMD00045690;SAMD00045691;SAMD00045692;SAMD00045684;SAMD00045690;SAMD00045691;SAMD00045692;SAMD00045684;SAMD00045685;SAMD00045686;SAMD00045687;SAMD00045688;SAMD00045689, study...
GTACATATCTTCTCATTGCTTCTAATTCCTCATCACTAATATCTCCTAATGTTTGGAACATTGCAACAGTTCCAAGTGGTAAAGCAGCAGTTGTAGCTGCCATACCAGTTAATCTTTGTAATCCTCTTGCTCTTAATGGATTAACTTCTCTACCATTTATTTTTGCAGTAAAAAATATTTCATCTAATGCTGTTGATACAATGTTTGTACCTGTTCTCATAATTTCTGCGGGGAAAGCTACAAAGTTTCCAACAGGTAATTTTCTTAAACCTTTAATAAACTCTGATACGAAAGCATAGTTAGGTATATTATTTTTAACTAATTTAGCTGATTGTTTTTTTAAATACTCATCATTAAATATACCAATCTTTCTATCAAATTTATTACCGTTCGAGTCTGTAATAACTTCAACAATGTCATCACCTAATTGTAAACCTTTTGCTTCAAATGCATTTTTAAGTCTTGATTGTTCACCAAGGTATGTAAATATTTTCCAAAAATCATCTTCAGCTGTGTATGCATCTTGTGCAAACTTTTGTGTTTTCTTTAAACCTTTCATAAAAGTATTAAAACCATTGTAGTCTGCACCTACTTTGTTTAATACTTCTCCAAACTTAACATCCTCCATTAGATCCATAACTTGTCTTACTTGTACTTGTGAGTTAACCACACCAAGCTCTAATAGCTCTTGATAAAATTCATTGTCTTTTCTAAATCCTTTTAACTGTAATGCATCAAATGCTCTCTTAACATCTTTAGTATTACCAAATGGTACAAAACCATTTGCAGCTGCAAACGCTGCAGCACTAATAAAGTTTCTTGCGTGAGTAAATGGTGCAAGAATTGTTTTAGCCATCTGTGATGTAGCTTTAGGATACAACACTAGGTTTTGATATAGTGTTGCAGGTAAATCTTTTTTCTTTAAATTGTCTACTTCTTTTAATGCTTGTGCATAATCTGATAATGCATACTTACCAGCGATAGGATTTGTAAGTTCATCTATAATTCCTAATTCTTCTAGTCTTGCTGCTTCTATTTCATCAACAGGTTTAATCTTTGCATCTATGTCTTCGAATCTACCAAGCTTTGTAGATCTAATTGATCCACCTTCTGCAGGTGCAATAATTTCATAATCAACATTGTTCTTTGCATTTGCACCAAAATATTTTTTAGCTTCACCAGGGTTGTCTACAAGAAAAGGCACTCTTGGTTCCGGTCCAACTCTACCACCAGCATTCCACTCATCCCAGTTTTTTTTTAAAACGTTAGATTGTTTAACAAGATCATCTAGGTATTGATTTAATCTTACTTGTATTGATAAAGCATTAGTGCCTTCAACAATAGTTGACATAGGGTTTTCTGCTTTACCTAACAATCTTTTAATAACATCTTGTCCAACACCCGTTAAGTCTGACAAATTTTTACCACCAGATGTTTTTACAAAATCACCTTTTTTAGACAATAAATTATCTGCTTCTGATTTTAAAAAAAAATTAGGAACAGAGCCTAATCTAACTACGCCTGATTTAGTTCCTTCATTCATCATCACACCTCTAGGTAATTTAGCATTAGCCCATACTTCATTAACCATATTTTTTGCTACATCTTCTGAAAGTGTAACACCTTTGTTAGCAGCTTCATCTATAAATTCTTTTACAGCAGTATTAATTACTTTGCTGCTTGGTCCATAATTATCTGCAACAGACATAGGATTGTTTTTAAATACTTCATAACCTCTGTCTAGTATATCGTTAATTTGTTTTGGAATTACTTTTTGAAAGTCCTCTAATGCAGATGGTGTTAATCTTGAACCCATTAATGTAAATAATTCTGACCACGTTCCACGCATATCGTTAAAGTTTTCTACAAGCTCTGCTACATCTTTAGGATCTGCTTTGTAATTATTAATTAAATCGTTAGAAAATTCTGTAACTTTATCTGCATCAATAGATCTTAATGTAACTTTACCGGCGTCATCTATTGCAGGATTTAAATTGTTGCCATCTGTTAAGATGTCGTTCATTTTTTTTAATATTTCTTTTCTTTTTGCGTCATCTACTTTGTTACCAGATCGTTTAAAGTTTTTAAGAATTCTATTTGTAATGTTATCTATTTTAATCATAGCGTTTTCAGCTATGTTAGTATCTCTACCTAGTAATCCTTGATATGCTTTCTCTGCCTCAAAACCTTCTTGTGCTGCTGGTCCTCTTGCTCTTAATGGTCTTGATATCCATTTATCAATCCACTTTGATACAGGATCTGTAATTGCTTTACCTGATCCCGCTTGATTTCTTAATTTAGATATACCTCTCGCACCTGCTCCAATACCTAATGTAAATAATCCACCTTCAGCACCAAACTTTAATCTGTTTAATAATTCTGCTTCTGGTGTATTAGATTCTCTATCTATTTCTGTAGGTCCACCTAAAAAATCTCCAAAGGTACCAGCATCTTCTACATCACCAACAAAAGCTCCCTCTGCTACACCTCCCGCTAATGCACCTTTACCATATCTTTTTAATTTTTCATTTCTACTTAAATACTTACCAGCTTTCTTTGCTTGCAAAGTTGCTTTGGTTAAACCTGATCCTACTTTAAATGCAAGACCACCAGGCACACCAATGTTAACAATTAGTTCTGTAATTTTACCAGCAGCTGTTGCTTCTGCTGCTTCATCAAAAGGATTAATGTCATCAAAATATGCCTCGACTGCTTCTGCTCTGTTTTTATCTACACCTAAATCTAAAAGAGTTGCACCTAATGTGGCCGCACCTTCAAATATTTTAAATACACCTGAACCTAAACCGGCTGCTATAGATGTAAATAATCCATAATCTTCTTCTTTATTTTTTTTAGAAGTGTTCGTGTCACTGTAAAGACTTACCATTTAATCTCCTTAATTAAGAGGATCTCTGATTAATTGACCATCTACTACTGTTATCATAATTGCTCTATAAGGAGCTTCATCTTCTATAAATATTCTATCTACATTATCTACAGTCAATGGAACATTATCTATACTATCACCTTTGTCTGTATCTAATTTAATAGGTGTTCCTGCTTCAGGAAAAGATCTTCTTAATCCATAATCTATTGATTTATATCCTGTACCAAAAGTTTTACCAGCTTCAATTATATTTTCAGCTACATTTTGTTTTCCTCTTTTACTTGCAAAAGACATTTTATAATCTGTTTGAGCAAAGAATTTATCTAATTCTGCTTTAGATATTTCACCTTTAATATATTTATTAATAGCTGCTGATCCAGCTGCTTGATCTATTTTACTTGCAGCACTTGGTCGTTTAGCTTCATCTGCAAAGAATTTTCCTAATGCGCTTTTAGTTGTTGCTTCATCTTCAAAAGCTCTAGCAGCAAAACCTAATGCCATATTAGAAGCATCTTCAATTCTAGCTTTCTTCTTACCTAAAGCATCAGCAAATATTTCTTTGTCGATATCTATTTGTTCTTTACCACCTATATCTGATTTAATTTTCTTTACTTTATTTGAAGCAAGTTTTTCCATATATTCAGCAAACTCTCTATCTCTTTTTGCTTTTTCTTCTGCCTCTAAAAGTGCAGCATCTTTTTTTTCTGGATCTTCATCTTTTGACATAAAAGCATCATAAGCTTTTCCAAGACCATAACCGTCAGTTAATAAAGCACCTATTCCTAAACCTCCTCCTAAACCTGCATAGTCTTTTATTTTACCACCAGCCCCACTTAATGTTTCTTTCATACCACTTAAATAAGGTTTAGCTATTTGTTTAAAATATTGATTACTTAAAAAAGGAACTTTTTCAACTACTTCTTTACCGACTGTAAAAGGATCATCATTTTTTAATGCGTACTTACCAGCTTGTCGAAGCATATTTAAACCAGCACCACCTGTTTTTAAAAACTTACCTGGGCCCAATAAAAATGCTGCATCATCTACAATATTTCTTTTAGGTAATGTAACTGGTGTACCATCAGGATTTAATGCAGGTGAATTAAAAAAATTACTTAACCTAGCCATTATATCTCCACCTGTTGCATAACCAACTCTACCACCTTTTTCATAACTTAAACCAGACGCGATTCCCGTTCCGCGACTATCGACACGGCCACCTCTAAACATTGGTCTTCTTAAAATTCTACTCATTAGCCAAATATTCCTAACTTACCTAATACACCGCCAGCTCCTGCTGCGCCTCCTAGGAAGCTAGCCATTGGACTCGCTGGTGCTGCGCTTTGTTGATATCCGATTGTAGTTGTTGGGAATGCTCCCGGTTGTATCTGTGCTAGTTGTTGTCCAACTAAACCTAATCTTGTAAATTCTTCAAACTCTTTTTCTCTGTTTGCAAGTGTTTGTGCATCAAGTTTAGCTTGTTCGAATCCTTGATCAGCTTGACCTAGTGCTTGTTGGTATTGTCCAAGACCTTGTCTTGCTGCTAAATCTGTGCCTGCTGCTTGTTGCGCTTGCATAAATCCTTGATTTAATAATTGTGCTTGTAATGCTGCTCTGTCCATTGCACCTTGATTCATATATTGAGCTTGCATTATACCTTCTCTACCACCACCATAAGCTCCAGCTGCAATAGCTTGATCTCTTAAACCTTGTTGATTAATAGTTTGTTGTCTGTCAAATTCTGAAAGAGTTGTGTCCATTACCTCTTGTTGGTATGGAGACATATAAGGTTTATAAGCTTGTGGTCCTGTAAGCGCTCCTAAACCTTGTGCGGCTTGTGATGCTCCTGTTTGTAATGCTGTTTGTGCTGCAACTTGTGGATCATATGCTGCTGTATTAATTTGTTTCCCCATTAACGGAGGTAACTTTTGTGTAAAGGCCGTTAAGGCTGCTTCTAATACCGGTGCTGGTAATACTTGTGTTTGTTCTACTGCCATTATGCCCTTGCCTCTAATTTATTCATTATATCATACATACGTTGTGCTCCTTTGTTTACACTACCGCCGCCTGCTGCTCTGACTGCATCTGCTGTCATTACAAATTCGTTTTTAGAAAGTCTTGCAGGTACGTCATCTGCTTTTTCTTTTTTACCGATAGGCACAAATCCCCCACCTCTTAAATCCATTTCTCTACCACCGAAGTTTAACATACCACCTTCCTTAAGTCCAATGATTCCGCCTTGAGCTGCTGACTCTGTAGGTGGTTCGTAATACTCCCCTAAATCATTCATTTCTAATGTTTCTTGAATTTCATCTTCACCAATACCTGCTTGTCTCATAAATGTCATTTGATAACCAGCTCGTTCTTGATTACTTTCTTCTGTATCTGCTGCATATTCTGCTGCTTCATCAGCTGCAAATTTTTCAAATTCTCTGATTACAGGTCTTTGAAGAGCTTCAGTTACACCACCCATTCCTGTTGAGAAAGGAACCGCTGCTGCTTTTGCCGCTTCTTTAGCTCCTGCTCCTGTAAATAAATCTATTTTTCCTGATCCTACGTCTTGTAATGTTTTAGTTGTGCCTTCTAAATAATCAGATCCTTCTGCTAATCCTGATAATCCTAAATCTTTTGCTTTAGTTAATAAACTTCTATTAGCCATTGCTTCTTCAAATCCTGGCATTTGACTAATGCTATTTGTTCCTAAAGGAGCATCTTGTAATTGAGATAAAATTCCTTCTTTAGTTGTAGGATTAAATTTACCTGCGGTAGTTGCTCCTTTTAATTGAGACGATCTGTCCATTAATCCACCTTGTGTACCTGATAGTAAAGCAGCAAATTGATTTAGATCATCAAACTCTGCGTCTGGATCTGCAAGTTGTTGAGAAAGTAAATTGGCTCCATACATTTTAGCAAAACCCATAGGTCCACCCATCGCTCCCATAATACCTGTTGCAGGTAAGAAAGGAGTTATCATAGGTAAAAAAGGTCTTAATTCTTTTGGTATAAATTTTTTGCTAAATTTAGCTACAGGTTTAAAAACCTTCTTTACTTCGTTCGGTATAAATTTATCGAAAAATCCCATAGTTTCTCTTTATATTGTTAATGTTTAAGCAAGTACGCAACACTTGTAAATAGGCGAGTATCACACAATTTACTAGGTTTTTATACATTCGTCAATCGCTGATGTTAAAGCCAGCGCCAATTTTTATCTCTTCTACAGTTACATTTACGTCTCTTCTTATATGTTCTGCTTTAGTAGCTGTATTTGCGTCTTGAACGTCTGCCAAAGCTTCTGCATCTGACATATATTCTTGACCTGTTTCTGTGTTAGTTAATGTTACTTCTGTTTTAGGTGTAATTACTGGTACTCTTTGACCATTAATTGTTTCATACCTAACTGAAGCTTCTGTTTCTACAAACGGCATTATCTGTCCTCCCTGTTGATTTCTAATATTGATGCTACAACGTGCAATCTATTTGCATCTGCAGCGGTTACTTGTAATACTTCACTTTCTTGCATAATCAAAGGCTCATTTAATAATTGTTCTGTAGCATTACCTGCTATAGCTTTATTTTTAAATATAGTAAATTTATCAGCTGATGCTGGATCTCCATTAAATAAGTCTACTGTAATATCACTACCATTGTTTGTGTCATCACAAACTAATATAGATTTTACAATAGCTCTAGAGTTAGATGCTACAGTATATAAAGTTGTAACTGTGTTAGTTGTTAAATCTAATTTTTGGTTTTTATATATATTTGCCATTTATCCTAATCCGAACCACGTATATCTTTCCGAGTCCTCTTTAAGTTGTGTTAAGTATGTAGAGTTTAATTGTTCAATGATTGTAGTTAACGCTCTGTTAATTTGTCTTTGATTATCTTCACTATATTCTTTTTTAGGTTCAGGTAATCTTACTACAACTTTAGTCATTATCCTCTTCTTCCATCTGGTTGTATGTCAACTTGAAACGTACCAAATCTCCAAGACTCACCTACACCAGTATTTTCTATCTTTATATTTGCATATCTTCCTCTTGCTCTTGTGTCAACCTTTAAGGTACTAGAATTTATTATAAAAGGACTTAATGCAGTTTCTATATCATCTTGTGATGGAAAATCTTTTATAGATAATGTTATTTGGTTATTACCAGTTAACACTTTAAAATTAGGAAAGAATCTTCTCATCGCTAAAAATACTTCTGCTTGATCTTTTTGTAATGAAAAACTAAATGATTGAATAAAAGAAGTAAGTGCGGTTACACTACCATCTGGATTTACTTGATCGGTCCCCGACTCGTGTTCAAACAATACGCTTTGACCTAATCCTGTTTCACCTTGTACAACAGGAAAAGTTCCTGTGTTGGAACTATTAAAAGCAGTAGCATAAGGTTTTGGATATACTAATGAATCAATCCAAGTTGTTCTAATAGAATTTGTATTAGTTCCTGTATACCAATTACCCATAGGTAATTGTGCATTGTTTTGACCGTAGTTATATACTACATATCTATTATTAAATTCTGATCCTGATGTTGGATACCACCAAGTAACTTCTGTAAATAGGTTATTGATACCTGCGTTTACTTGTTGACCTTTTGTAGTATCAACATCATCGTAAACATAATCTTCAACACTACAAGGTAAAGTATTAACAGTACCATCAAAAGAGAAGAAACCATTATTACCCATCCAGTAAGCAACACCATCAATTTCAATTGCTGCGTTCTTACCAATCAATCCACAGTTTGTACCAACTTGTTCAAAGCCAAATGTAAATGGAGCTCCAACAAATTTCATTGTGTATAGTGCATTATCTGTCCATACTAGAATGTTTTCTTTTGCAACCAATGCTCCAACAATTTTGGTACCATCTTGTATTCTTTGTGTACCTGCTGTGTTAGTTGCTTCTGGAACATATGCATTTATATTTTCATCTTCAGAAAATCTTATAAACATATCATCTTGTGTAGTAGGATTACCAATAGTTGTTTCAGTTCCAAAATGAATTAAGTGACGTGTGGTTGGTGAAATTAAAGTAACTCTTGTAGCTGTAGGATTATTTGTAGTTTGAAATCCTGATGTAGTTGTAGAAGCACTTGTAGATAGTCTTGCTGCAATAGAAGAATCCCAAGTAAATGTTTTACCGTTTCCAATAGTTGCAACTAATACATCACCAAAATTACTTAAGGACCAAAGTCCTGGTTCAAGAGTAATAGTACCTGCATCAACTGCATCTCCCCATCCTGTAAATTCTGTAGCGTTTGTAACTGTAGCACCAGTACTATGTATTGCTGAAGACGTTCCTTTTTGTGCTCTAGAAATACCTGTTAGTTCTGCACCAGCAACACCTGTATAAGTTATTAATTCACTGCCTACTGCAATCGTTCCTCCTGTTGCAGGAAAACCTGTAGTAGATGCTAATCTAATTTGTGTAGCTGAACCATTGTTACCATTTGTATCCGCGGCCAACGCACCGTCTAAAGTTGATTGAGCAGCACCTGTAATTGTACCACCATAATTACCAACACCATAACCATAGCCATAGGATTGTGCTGCAGGACCCACTACTTCAAAAGGATTAATTGTAACAGATCCACCTGAAGAAGCTGAACCAGCTGTCGCTGCTTGAATTGTTAAAGTTGTAGAGGTAGGTACAGATAAAACTTGAAAGTTAGTATCATCAAAAGTAGCTGTAGTTACTCCTGTTGTACCCCCTGGTAAAGTTGTTCCTGTTAAACGAATAATATCTCCGACATTTATATTATGTGCTGCAGAAGTTGTTAAAGTTACTGATGTCGTTCCATTAAAAGTAAAAGTTGCACCAGAAATTGCTGTTGCAAGTGGACTAATATCAAAAAATTGTCCTTCAAAATATATAATTAAAAATTTGTCTGTACCAATGGCTACATATCTATTACCATCTTGGTCAACGAATGCGTGTTGTTTTCTAGCTATTCCTACTAAAGTATCTGTAAGTAATGACTGCCAACCACCAACTTTTTCTGGTAGTCCATATCTAAATCTTACATTATCTGAATCAACCCAACGACCTTCTGCTCCAACTGCTGTATCTTGTTTGTCGATTCCAGGAGCAAACTTAATTTTCGTAAGCATTAATTACTCCTATGCTGTATTAGTCTTTAGTTGCCAGCCCTTATTAGAACCAGTGTAGAAAAGTGTGACTGATTGATTGTTAGTAGTTAAATCTATTGAAGCAGCTGTTCCTTGAATTTTTTCTGATCCATTTGGTGCTACAACACATTTGTTTGTTGCAAAACCATTTGATGCTGACACATCCATAATAACTATTTCATCACCGACTGCTCCCGCAGGTAAAGTAATTGTTACAATATTAGCTACTGTGTCTACACCTATTTGATCACCAGGAACTGCTGTGTATGTAGTTTTACTTGCAGCTGTTACTGTTGTAAATCCTTTTTGCAACATACCTAATGATGTTGCTGGTACACTACCTCTAGAATAAACTAAAGCTGTTGCACCTTCAGGAAGAGGCACTTGTGTAGATGCACTTTGACCTGTTGTAAGTAAAGTGACAGTGTAACTGTCGCCAGCTCCACCTCTAGTAGTTCCATCTTCTACAAAAAATACTCTGTTTGCATTACCACCTGTTGTTGATGCAGGCATAGCTAAACTTGCATTGCCGGATAAAGTACCAGTAAGTTTAATGTAAAGATTTTTACCATTCGCGGTCGACGATCCATCAGCCAAGCTTAACGTAGTAGTACCCGTGCTTAAAGTTACTTCTACATAACCTGATGCTGCTGTTTGTAATAGTTGTAAATTAGTATTTGTGATTGCGCCCCATAGACCAGCTTTTTCACCGGTTGCGACTAATTCTAATGATAAATCTGTTGAATAAGTTGATGCCATAATTTTAGTACGGTTTGATTGGTGTCCAAACCATTGTTGCTCCTGGTATTATATCGTTCCACGTAATAACCCCTGGTTCTACTGTATCTAATGTTAAAGCATTACCAGTAGGTAGTACATTTGCGTCAGCAGTTATTGTAACATTTCCAGTAGCCAAGGTCAATGAGTTTCCAGAAGGTGTTACATTGGTATCAATATTAACTGTAAAGGCACCTATACCTAAAGATACTGCATTTCCTGTAACCGTATGGTTAGCGTCAGCAGTAATAGTTAACGCTCCTGTGCCTAATGCTAGTTGATTTGGAGTTAAGTTTTCTGTAACAGCATCAGCAATAATACCTACACTACCTATTGTAATAGATAAACTATTGCCTGTTACGTTTACTAATACATCTGAATCGGGTCCCGATGTAGCAAATGGTAATGCTGATATTGCGTCAAATCCTAAACTCATAAATAATCCTTAAAAGGAGGCAGTAGGTATGTGGTGGTGTACTGCCCCCATCTAAAGATTATATCATCGTTTAAACCAACTTGGAAGACCTAAATGTGGACGCTTGTCAAACATATTATCTTTAGCGCCTGGAGTTTTACGGTTGTT
>BCSF01000891.1_pt1 | contig 10371 bp, 17 predicted proteins | sample 1016431 | NCBI WGS metagenome assembly BCSF01 (sample SAMD00045685;SAMD00045686;SAMD00045687;SAMD00045688;SAMD00045689;SAMD00045690;SAMD00045691;SAMD00045692;SAMD00045684;SAMD00045690;SAMD00045691;SAMD00045692;SAMD00045684;SAMD00045685;SAMD00045686;SAMD00045687;SAMD00045688;SAMD00045689, study...
TAGGTTTCTTTGATATACAGCATTTTGAGAAACATAAGATCTTTGCATATCCTTTTTGTTATACAAATCACTTGAGTAACTTCTTCTGATGTTATTTAAATTATCTTTAACATCTCTGAACTTAAATCCAGGACATGAACACTTACCATCTTCGATGATATACTTCTGTCCTTTGGATCCTATTACTATCTGTACGTTCTCTCTTGTAGCAGGATCGACTCTCTCTCCTATCTTTTTGAACGTACGTCTTGCCTTACTGAAACCTTTCAGTGGCACTTTGAATACTGTATCGTTATGTTGGACTAGATGTCCTTGAAGGTTGACATGATATATGCCATTAGCTACTGGTTGATCACCCCAGTCGGTGGTTTCTTGTAGAATGTCAATCATGCTACTGACTCCAGGTGAGCATAATACTCATCATCAATAGCTTGCATCTGAGCTTCCCACTGCTGCTGTTGCTCATTCTCATAGTCCCACTCTTCGGACTCAGCCCAACGAGCAGCTGTCTCCTCATCTGGAGCACCAGCGTCCAACATCGCTTGGATGTTAGCTTTCTTGAGGTTATCCTCATAGTTAGCCTCATCTTCGAGCATACGAACGTATGACTCATAGTCAGCGTAAAGCTCTTCTACAGAGAACTGTAGGAAGTCGAAACGCATACGACAGCCATGAAGCTCTTTCGAGGCATCAGAGATCATACCATAGATGTCCCACTTGATTTTGTCTTCGATAGTGAAGACACCAGCTTCGTGATAGAAGCTAATACCAGGTGTGTGAGGGTACTCTGCTTGCTCAGCAGCTACGAATGACTCGAGAGTCGTGTGTCCCTCGAAGTTGTACTGACCGTTTTGATCTGTGAATTTCATATTGCTCTCCTTACTTAACATACAACTATTATACTAAATGTATGATTTGAAGTCAACAGTTAATTCTAATTAATTATCGTATTCTGGGATCTTTCTTCGATTCTTAGATGGTACATGCTTGAGCTTACGGAACCAGGCCTGTGAAGCGTCCAAGTATCGTGTTTGATTTCGTGTCAGTCCATCATCATCTGGAGCTCCATCATACATTGGATGGTCTCTATCTTTAGATGATAACTTGTACATTGGTGATAGCATATGTCTGTTCATAGCGAAGAAGTTGTCTACAGCTACTCTGACAGATCCTTCTGGGAAGATAGAATTCTGATAATCGTCAAAAACTATGATTCCACCGAAGTCTAATAGTTTGTATGATAGCAATGCATCTATCATTACTTGGTTCTGCTCATGTGATCCATCGACATAGATGATATCAAATGATCGGTCGCCATGTGTCTGATGAATTTTGCAGAGCTGAGAGGTACTATCGCCCTTCCATGTCTTCACTAACTTATAGTCTTTCTTCTTCAGATACTTTGCCTTAGCAATCTTGATGTTCTCTTCGAACCTATCCTCAGCTCTGACCATAGTAGCAACATTCGATTGAGCTTTCTTTGATGTAGCTGATCCAGGAACCATGTCCTCAATTGGGTTGATGTCAAGCCATCGATCTACACAATGAAGCTCACATCCATATCTGGCTACCATCTCTTCAATGAACCATACAGAAGATGATCCCTCGAATGAACCTATCTCTAGGATCCGAACACCAGCTTTTGGTTTGACTTTATATGGTCGGTGATAGTTCATATACCATTTGTGTAGTACATGCCACCAGTTATACTCTTGTGACTTGAAGTAGTCGAATGTGAAGTTGTATATGGATCTATCTGATGGAGACCATACCTTATCGAACTTCTTATACTGTAGTTTCTTGCTGCTAGGCATACTCGTCGTCTTTCCTCAGAGCATCCCTAAACTCTTCACCGTTCATTTCTGTTAGTGCAATGTCCATAAACTCTTCATCAGACAATTCTCTCTGTTGAAAGTAGTCTCTCCATACCACCCATCCAAAGATGAATGTACCGAATGCAGTGAATATGATACCTACAATGATACCAGCTACATTACCACCCCATAAAGGTTGCATGAGCCAGTCTCCAAAAGCTGCCCAGTAATGCAACCAAGCCTCTTTAATATAATCCCAACTAGTCATAATTACCATCCCAATTTAAGTCCGATTGCTTACGCAACTCGTCCTTGTACGACGCTCGGCTAGGTTTAGTCTTGTCCTTATGAACTTTACTAACCCCATGATCTGGCGTCTTTTTTCTTGCTTTGACTTCAGGCTTCTTCTTACCAAAGATCCTCTCCCAGTTGTCAGCGTACTTCTTCTGGTCAGGGTTCCTTGTCTTAGAGCCTTTGCCTCCGTGCCATTGTTTAGCCACTTGGATCATCCTCAATGATTACTGTGGTGTGCTTCTTATCTTTATCGTACACACCCTCTTTAATTAATAGTTCGAGCAGACTCATAGAGCCATGACCGACTCCTTCTCTCCACCCAATGTAATAACTTGATACACCTGCACATACAATTAGCAGTGCTAGTATAATATATTGCTCAATCATCATCCCTCATCTCCTCAGCTTCTTCCTGTGCTAGTTTGATGTCTCTCTTCTGCTTAGCAGTAAGTTTAAGACCAGCGTCAATCATTTCACTGGAGGTTGCAATTCCACACTCAAGACATTTGTCCAAGTTCACGCGTACGTGTTTGTGGAATGGATTGGGCTTACGTTTGAGACCTCTCGCATATACATACTCAGGATCCAAAGCCCACTCAAAGACCATCTCGCTAGCATGATCGTAACCAAACTTACGAGTGAATCTCTCTACAACTTTCCAGTTGATAGTAGCAGCAAGAACAGCCTTCCTCAGCTGCTCTTGCTCCTGTGTTTCAGCATTGACTGCAAACATATTTATGCTACAGCTCCGACTTCTGGTAATGCATGTGTACCATTGAGGCCACCATCATCCATACAGTCGTCAGCTTTGAATAGCTCCATAGCTTCCATGAATGCAAAGTAGTCATTGATATTACTACCACCAATGTTCCACTTAGTCTTAGCATAGTTATCGTTTAGATTCCTAGCAAAGTGCCAGTCATAGATAGTGAACTTGCCGGATGTATACTCATCCCATTCAGCATCATACTTCTGATACTCGATAGTCCACTCAGTAGTAGTCTTATCTCCAATGCCCTCGAAGTGAGGCTCACCGAACATACGACATATGTCTGAGTATGATAGTTCAACACCTGCGTGTTGTAATGATGTACCACTAGCAAAATCCATACTAGGGATAAACGTAATTGTAGATTGTTCCATAATAAACTCCTTAATCAAATTATGCAACTATTATACAATAGCTTTGATTTAAAGTCAACGGGCTGTATGACGCCATTTATTGCGGACTAGATCGTCGAGAAACTGGTCAAATCCCTCTTTTCCCACTTTTACCTCTTGAGTATGCTTAGTTTGCTTGTTATACTCTTTAACATTGTGATATGAGCCCATAGATGGCACAATCTTAATGCTTTTTTGATTGTCAGGACTATGCCATGTCCCTTTGATCCTATTGTCCATAGAAAACCTCTTAGAAACGATTATACACGGTCTTACTCCGCGAGTTTGTCCTGGATCCAGGTGATTAAACCAGCCTGGAAGGCTAGACTAATCACTGCGTAAATCAATACTACAGTACCTGGAAAGTAGAACAAGAAATGCAGGCCGTAAGCCATTATTGCAAATGCAACAAGCTGTGTTATGTATGTTGCTATCTTATCTTTTAAATCCATATTATCCATTCTCTTTACCATATCTCACTAAGTAGTAGGCATCTATTATATCTGAAGATGGGTTCCATTGCTTTTCTGTTTGCCCAAGCAACCCTTTAATATCCCAACCCGTCTCCTGTACGAATGCCTCTTGCATTAGTTCTTTGTTGGCGTTCCCCTTCCCAGTAGCGAACTTTTTCAGTACTGTAGGTGGAACAGTTATGAAGGGTATTATACCCATTCTCAACTTATATTTCAACAGGCCAAAGTTTTCTCCTATCTGAAATACTCTACCTGTAGATGCAAATGAGTAGTCTTCTAGTATGGCTTGGTCTATCTTCCAATCCTCTACTGTCCTCATCACCCATCCACTAATTGAATCCCATCGATCAATGTCATCATCGAAGCTAGGCATCAAGTGTCCTGTGATCTCATAGTCATCAGTCTCCCAATGACCTTCGTACTTCTTTGTCTTAGTTAGATAATGGAATTCGTATCCGTAGTTGTCATGTAGACAGATACATGGAGAGCTCATTGAGTAGTCAATACCCATGTACGCTTTGTTTGTCACAGTATCTGTTGTGTCCTGAATCTGAACCATCCTGTTGCTATCCATTTAGTGCCTTTGAGGTTATCGATAGCATGGTGAGGATATGTGTAGTTGGCTGGCCATATTACTAATGAGCCAGTCTTTGGTGTGATTGTTAAGTCTTGATAAGGAAAGAAGGTCTCTCCGCCTTCGAAGTCATCATTGAGGTAGATCATCCATACAGCGAACCTCTGAGACATTCCTTTGCCTTCACTCTGCTCATAGTGTTGAGCTGTGAACCCTCCACCTGTCTCTGTCTTCTGGATCTTATAGTGTGGGCAGAGTACATCACTTATATCATATTTAAGTTTGAACTCTCTCGCATATTTATCCCAAGACGAGTGCATCCAACCCTGAAATTTATCCTTGAAGGGTTCGTTGTGTCTATGGTTTAGTAGGAACATCTGATCGTCTATCCTACCTTTCTGATTAGATGTGGTGTGGTAGTTAGAGTTTCTGTTGGCTATCCTAAATTGGTCAGCCAAATCGATAGTAATGGCACACTCCTCAGCGGTCATTACATTGTCGTATACCTTTAAGAACTGGTCGTTATTCGTCCCAGCCGTCTTCGTAATTGTCTTCATTAAATTGTAACTCATTATCTAGGTCAGCTCCACAGAAAGGGCAATGCTTGACGTCAGTCATAGAGCAATCCTCTCCTGGAATCACTACACATTCACAAGAACAATTATCGCAGAATATCTCAACCGGTTCTTCTATGATTTCACTCATCGTGCTTCCTTAGTATTTAAAGTCATCGTTAGATGTCTTCTTGAATATAACACTCATCCGTAGATTAAATGTTTCTCTGAATTTATATAGTTGTTCGCGGAGTTCACCAGTATTAAACAGTTTCCTGGAGTCTAACTGTACGCTGAATGTTCTTGATGCTGTTTCTATTCTGAAATATGGTACATCATATCCGTTCTTCTTACATAGATATGCTACACTATTAGGTGTCAGTGAACACATAGCAGATGATAGACCTACACCAACATTGAATATCATACACCCACCTAGCTTAGTTGAGTCATGTACCTCTTTGAATAGTCCTCCTACATCAAAGCCACTATCAACAAAGTCTGTACTGACTACTGTATCGAACTGTAGCTTATTCTTAGGTTTACGTGGAAACTGCTTGAAGTCTGCTACACCTAGGTTCTTGTATACCATTGTGAGGTTCTCTGACAACACCCACTCTTTCATTCTGGATCTACAATAGCCATTGAGCTTTGTCTGCCATTGTTGGTTACCTATTTCTACGACACTGTCACCTAGTAATTCCTTACCATGTGCCCATATCAATGCTTCACATACTGACTCAGTGTACACTACCTCTCCCTTTTACCCATTCTGTTATATATTCGATCACATCATACTCATAGAATCCATATGGTTCTGTGCAGAATGTGTCTTGTGCTTCACCTGGTAGATCCCATTTGTATACCATTGGATGATGAAATGCATCTGACAGCTCTTGTATGCTATAAGGTTTGCTTCTACCAAAGTGTACCTCTTCTATGAAACCAAGCTCATCTTCCATAAGCATCATCATATTCTTCACTACATCTAGTACGTGAGTAAAGTCTCTTGTCTTGGATCCATCACCAAATATTTCTAATGACTCACCAGCTTCGACCTTCTGACTAAATCTTTTACATACTGTACTGTATGGTCCATAGTCTGCTTCTCTTGGTCCATAGACACTATAGAAGAACATCTTAGTTACCTCAAGACCATACTGAGTTAAGTATAGATCCAATATGTTATCACAGAACACTTTAGATAATGTATATGCATTACTAATAGTTCCTTCATATTGTACTGACGAGCTCTGTGCAAAGAATACTTTAGCTCCATGCTTGATTCCTAGTTCACACACAGCAGTTGTTGACGTGACATTATTATCAATCGTCTCTGCTGGAAACTCTATTGCTCTTCTAACTCTTGGTGTATTGCCTAGATGGAATATACTATCAAATGTATATTTTGTATCTAGTTCTAGGTAGCAGTCTTGAATAGACTTCTCGTAGTAGGTCACTCCGTCGACTCTGTGGTTGCCTGGTGTGCGTAAATCGTCCACCACTATGATATCACATTCTGGATACGATTGGGTTAGTTCATCAACAAGATGACCACCAATGAATCCACATCCACCAGTCACTAATATAGTTTGTTTAATCTTCATTTTGTAAATCTTTGACGACCTTTTCACATTCGTCGGCACACTTGGCACAATACTGTGCTGGGAATTCAATGACTCCGTCCTTCGAGTTGACATGGTATGTCACCTTTTCTAATTTATCATACTCTTTCAAGCATCTATCACACTTGACCATAATTATATCTCTCTTACAAAGACATACCCTTGAACGTCTTTTCATCGACGTCTTTCTTTACACCACCAACGATGTATGAGCTTATCTCTGTTTCTTGTGGGGCTACTTGTACCTCACCACCTGCAATCCATTTCTGGGTCCAAGGTAGAGGGTTAGATGCACTCACTGGATACGGACAAGTATGTCCTACAGCTTTCATCCTTTTACATCCTATCCATTCAACATAGTTGCGTAACAACTCTGCATTCAATCCAATCATGGATCCATCTTTGAATAGATAGTCAGCCCATTTTTTCTCTTGTTCTATGACATCTACAAAGATGCCAACTACTTGATCATCACACTCTTTCTTAATCTTAGCAAAGTCCTTATCATCTCTTGGTAGATGTTTGATAAGTTGTTGTGTTCCAGCTAAGTGAGTGTTCTCATCCCTTGCGATCAACTTAATGATCTTTGCATTACCTTCCATCTTCTTGAGTTCAGCAAATGCCCAACTACAAGCGAATGAAACATAAAACCTAATGCCCTCTAGTGCATTCACACTATTGAGACATAGCCATATCAGCTTCTTATGATAGTACTGATCATATGCCTTATCACCTGCTTGATACACTTCGTGAGTGTAGTTCATTAGGTTGTCATAGTGTTCAGTTATACTATCTGCACAATCCGTAATCTCTTTAATGTCCATAATGCCATCGAATACTTCTGATGGTTGACTATAGACGTTACGGATGATATGTGTGTATGACTTAGAGTGGATGGTCTCAAAAAAAGACCATGTCTCCACCCAAGTCTCCAGTTCTGGAAGAGACACTAGCGGTAGAAAAGCTAGGTTAGGAGCTCTACCTTGAACTGAATCTAGTACGATCTGTCTTTTGAGGTTAGAAGTAAAGATATGTTGCTCTGATTCTGTAAGGTCTTTAAAGTCCTTAGAATCTCTCAATGTATCTATCTCTTCTGGTCTCCAAAAGAATCCGATCTGTTTTTCTGTGATTTTATCCAACCATGGATATCTTAGTTCGTCGTAACGAGCAATAGAAACATTACCATCAAAGAACGCATCTCGTTTGGTCTGGTGTTTCTTGTTTACAGTTAGAGTACGCATGACTCACATTCCTCATCATCTAAAGGCTCATCTCTCATTACATATGGATGAGCAGGTTCCTCTACCTCATCTGTTGCACCATCGTAGGTGTTGAAGTAGTACAATTGCTTGCCCCCGTATTTATAGAACGAAATAATGTCCTGTAATAGTGTACTCATAGGAATCTTTTCGTCTTCATAGAAGGCTGGGTTGTATGAAGTATTAACAGAGATACCTTGATCGACATACTTCTGCAATACTGCACATATTTGTAAGTATCCTTGTGGAGATTTCTGATCCCACAACAGTTCATACTTGTTCTTTAAGTGATGGATTGCTGGCACTACTTGCTTGAGCACTCCATCTTTACTTTGCTTAATTGATACTAATGCTCTAGGTGGTTCAATACCATTAGTTGCATTAGATATCTGACTTGACGTCTCACTAGGCATTAGAGCCATTAGCGTAGAATTACGTATACCATGCTCTCTAAGGTCCTCTGAGAGCTGTTCCCAATCCATCTTAGGGTTATGTGGTACTAGCTCATCAACTTCTTTCTTATACGTGTTCTGAGGAGTGATACCGAGCGAATACTTAGTCTCATAGTTCTTTCTACATGCACCAGACTCTTTAGCTACTGTGTTAGATGCTTTGATTAGATAGTATGACCATGCTTCTGCCCACTCATCAATCATCTCTAAGTTTGGTTCTGAGTATGTCATACCATTCTTAGCCATCCAGTATGCAAAGTTAATAATACCTACACCAAGAGGTCTACGGTTCATTGTAGACACCTCTGCAGCTAGTACAGGATAGTCTTGATAGTTTAGTAGTTGATCCAATGCTCTTACAAGTAGCTCTGCTGGTCTCTCAAAGTCTGATGGATCTTTGATAGCTCCCCAGTTGATAGCTGCAAGCGTACATAGAGATATCTCTCCACCTGGATCATCAATATTGTTTAATGGTTTAGTTGGTAGATTAATCTCACAGCAAAGGTTAGATTGTTTGATAGGAGCCATTTCTGGTAAGAAGGATCCATGCTCGTTAGCATGATCCACATTCATCAAATATATACGTCCAGTATCCTTCCTTTCTTGCATGAATGCGGAGAAGAGTTCGATTGCTGGGACTTTCCTTTTCCTGATTGATGTCTTTCTTTCTGCCGCTTCATAGAGTTCTCTAAACTTGTCGACGTCTGTATAGAAGGTATCAACGAGCTCCGGTACATCAGACGGGCTGAATAAGGTGATATCGGATCCATTTAAGAGCCTCTCATAAAAGACTTTATTGAATTGTACGCCGTAGTCAAGGTGTCTGATACGGTTGTCTTCCACCCCTTTATTGTTCTTGAGTACCAATAGCTCTTCGACTTCATAATGCCAAATAGGATAGTAAAGAGTTGCGGCACCTCCTCTAACGCCTCCCTGACTACAAGACCGAACTGCCGATTGAAATAACTTATAAAATGGTATAACACCAGTATGAGTTGCGTGACCGCCATTAATAGACGATCCCAATGCTCTGATAGAACCAGCTCCGATTCCAATTCCTGCTCTCTTTGATACATACTTTACTATTGCTCCTGTTGTTGCATTGATACTATCTAGTGAATCACCACTCTCGATCAATACACAAGAACTAAACTGTCTTACAGATGTTCTTACACCAGCCATGACTGGAGTTGGTAATGATATTTCGAACTTAGATACACAGTCATAGAATTCCTTGACCCACTTTAGTCTGTCTTCTTTGTAGCTGTGGAATAGTGTAGCACCAATCAACATCATTGCTACTTGTGGTGTTTCGAATATCTTTTTAGTGAATCTGTCCTGGACGAGGTACTTACCTCTGAACTGTTCCATTGCAGCATATGTAAAGTTGCTGTCTCTGTCATGATCGATATACTTGTTCATGATATCGAACTCTTCTTCTGTATACCACTTTAACAGATCTGGCTCATACATCTTAGCATCTATATTATGCTTGACGACCTCAAGTAAATGAGGTACTTCAAACTCATGGTATGCTTCTTTTCTTAAATGATAACTGATCAGACGACCAGCTACGAATTGATAGTTTGGAGTCTCTTCAGAGATTAGATCGGCAGCTGCCTTGATCATCGTCTCTTGGATCTCCGACGTTGTGATACCATCATAGAATGAGATATTACTATTCAGCTCTACCTGAGATGCTGATACACCTGTAATACCTTCACAGGCGTTACCGATTACTTTATGTAATTTCTCTAAATCTAGTGGTACCTTTTTGCCGTCTCTCTTTAATACATTAATCTCTTTCGACACTTCCGTTTTCCCTTAAAATTTCACGATTCAATAAATGCTGCTGGGCGATGTCGTCTTTCGACTGACCATGATAAGCCACAGCATGCGCCTTTTCGATCATAAGGTTATTAATGTTAACCTTTAGATCATTTTCATCAATATATAATAGCTCACCTAAGATACGACCAAACTTTCCAGTTGCATCTTTGTGAGTTTTAAGGATAGGAGTTCCACGATTGAGACAATCTACTAAGAATGCTTTGGCAGCTTTACCAAACTTCTTCTCTACTAGATCACGTGTCCTACTTTCAGGAGTATCAATACCGTACACCCTCACTACCTCTTTCCTTATCCATAACACGAAACCTAAATCG
>BCSF01000893.1_pt1 | contig 10335 bp, 19 predicted proteins | sample 1016431 | NCBI WGS metagenome assembly BCSF01 (sample SAMD00045685;SAMD00045686;SAMD00045687;SAMD00045688;SAMD00045689;SAMD00045690;SAMD00045691;SAMD00045692;SAMD00045684;SAMD00045690;SAMD00045691;SAMD00045692;SAMD00045684;SAMD00045685;SAMD00045686;SAMD00045687;SAMD00045688;SAMD00045689, study...
GATTTTATTTCACAGAAAAAATGTTCTTTGTCATTGTAAACAAAATAATCTGGAAACGATTTTAATACAGGGTGCATCTTACTCCAAAGAGGTATAGGACTTGTAGCAAAATCAGGCGTATCGTTAAAATGTAATCTTCTGTACTTCATACCTTTGTCTTGACAATATTGCTCAAACATATCTTCTGCAAAGTCTATGTAGTTACCTGCTCTTTGTTCATAATCAAGTGTGTTATGTTTCCCTGTTTCACTAACTTTCTTCACACACAATCCTCTATCTCGTGTGCCATACAACCTACACACCTACCTAGAAAATCAAGATTAGTTTCTGGTGGATCACCACACTCTATACATTCCCCTAACCAACGCAAATCTTTCATTCTTCCTCTTGATTTACTGTTGTAAGTATCTGTATGTTAGGAAGTATTGCAAGTAGTTGTTGTTGTCCATTAGGCAACAATATACTTTTACCCATAAACAAAGGCACTTCCTTATCGTTTCTTCTGTTTAATAATTCTGCAATCAACATACCTTCTGTTGCTTTGCTTAACATTACATCAATCATTTGTTCTCCTTAATATTCTCTAGCGTAACTAGTAAGTAGATATCCTACTTCTTTTATTACTTTTTCTTTGTTATCAAAGTCTGTTGTTTTTGGAAGCCATCTCTTGTGCCAATTAAAAGCATAATCAACAGCAACTAAATCGTTTATATTCCAAACCAACAACTTCCTTCTGTACTCTGTTATATATATAAAGTCTCTGCCTGTTCTTGCAGCGTCCTCTAAATTTATATCAAACTTGTACTTCTCTATTATCCAGGAATCATACAACTTATCCCTTGATTTAATCTCTACTATGTACTCGCTACTCTGTGCGTCATAAGTAGAAAAAGGATTGTCCTCTACTTCAATCAATGGTTCATTAAATAAATGTATGTTGTTCCATCTATCTATAACTTCTGTTTGTGTTAACATCTATCACTCTCCTACAATCTTTGCAGTAGCCGTTCGCAATGTGATTCGGTTCTCCGTATAAATTATACTCACTTGCATTACAACTCTTACATTTCAAAATATATCGTCCTGTAATTCTTCATACTTACTGCTTATGTTTACTTTTCTTATCAATGCGTGGCAGGTCTCCCATTGCCATTTGTATGGGTCATCTTTGTCAGATTGTTTAAACCTTAGACCACAATACAAGTTCCCTTCCGTGTCCGTATAAGTAATCTTATCGCTTTTATTACACAGGTAAGGAGCCTTGCATTGTGTATCAGGCTCGGCAGGTACATCAAAGTTATGGTTTGGATACCTCTTTTTTAACTTGTCCTTTAATCTCTTGACATTAAATGACTCGCCAATAGGCTCCAAGTCCATTGTTATGAGCCGTCTTTAAGAGACCAAGTACCCGTGTCAACCCAATCAAAGATGTTGCTCTTGTTTGCTTTGCCACCATTAAGAAAATCTTTTGCTTTTTTAACAAGCTCTGTATCTCCTTCATCAGTTGCCTTTGCAATACAATCGTTAAATATCTTTAACTGCTTCTCGCTAGGTGCGTCTTTCTCCCAATCTCCACTAGGTATATCAGCCATATCTCCTCCTATGTCTGTGACTAAACCACTTATATCATTTTTAATATCAGCAAACTCTTGTATAAAGTCTTTGACTTGTGTCTCCGACCAAACGTTTACGTCCTTATCAAAACCACTAGCTACAACTTTATCGTATGCTTCTTTCTTAAACTGTTTTCTAAATCTATCATCAGGCTCCATACCTAATAATATTTCGTTCAGTTCTTCTGCATTGTTAGATGGTACTGATAGAACAGAATCTGCAATATCTTCCATCTTCTTTTGCTCTTGTTTTGTTGGTTTGTGTATTGGTTTAGATTCAACCTTAACCTTTTTCATTTCTTCTTTTGTAGGTCTAGGTTTTTTTCTACCCTGATACTTCCAATTAGCTAAAGCTCTACCCAAAGCTGAGCTCTCTGCGTTCTCTAACCACGCTTCGTTATTAGCAAATCCACCAAGCCCTTTGGTCTCTTGTGCTAACCCACTTGATACAGGTGTAGTGTCATCTTTATTAATAAATAGTTCAGCTTTTACTATTACCATAGTTCCGTCTGCACTTGCATTGACTACATCTGTATTAACTCGCCCCTCTGGATTATCTTTCCAGAATTTTTTAAGTCGGTCTTCAACTATTTCATATTAATTTAAGTGAAACTTAGCCGTTGTTTGCCTCCGCTTTGACCAAATTATGCACCATTTGGCGTGATAATCCCGTCATATCGCTTAGTTTCATAGCACTATACGAGTGTCTGCTGTACAAATTACGAATAAAATCGTTTCGTATAGGTATAAAATTATCTAATGCTTCTTTTAGTTTATTTATTTCGTTTATAGATTCTTGTAATCCTTCTAAATAAATATCTAATTCTTTTTGTTCTACTGTTTTGTTTATGGATTCTTGTGATTGTTCTAACAACATATCCATATCATCATCAAACATTTATGCTCCTTTTGTATTAACTTAATCTAGCTTTATAAACTAGAGTCTTCTCTTTGTGCTTCTATAAAATAGGTTGCTCCCTCTGTAAAAGTATTGGTTATTCTTAACCTCATTTTCTCACAGTAAACAACTGCTTGTTTTGTAGAGTTGCAGATTAATACATTGCCATTATATAAAACGGCTATGACAGAAACCTGCTTCGGCACATCTAAAATATTAGCCATAATCTTAGTATAGTCTATTGGTTTGACATAAGTATATCTAATTTATAAATATACTTTACTCCTCCAATACTCCAAAGATTCTAGCTAAGAACAGTTCGTCTTCTAACAACTCTTGTTCTAGATATTTAAACAATTCTTCTTCCGTCATTTGTCTTCCCTCTCTAACTCAAAGAACTTTGCAATTATTACAAACGCCCTTTGGGTATCTATCTTCTCTGTTCTGAGAAGCATTATCAACATCTTCTCATCTGTTGTTAATGGGTCCATTTCGTTTTCCATTATGCCTCCTTTATATTTTCTGTAATATTTTATCTGCAATTATCTGTGCTTCTTCTTCTCGTTTTTTGTAATTGGTTTTGTGCCGTATATTTTTACAACCTTTTACATCTTTTAAAACATACTTAGGTATCCTGTTCCCGTGAATTTCTCTTACTCTGATAACTTTATATCCTAAATCTTGTAAATATTTTGTCTTACGAAAGTCTGCTTCATATGAGTCTCTGTGCCAATATGAGCCGTCATACTCTATTATTGTATTACCAAGCAACATATCTACTTTGTATTTTCCTACCTTTACATTTGGCTCTGCTTTTAAAACATCACTAATCATTTTTTCAATACGTGATGTCGGAACATTAGCATTTCCATAAAGACAAGTTGGACATTGTTGTTTTCTTGCTCCTGTTCTAAAAGATATTTCACATAAATAAGAGTGTTTATTTTTACAAACAAAATATCTACGTTGCTTTGAGCCGTAAGTTATATCACTAGGATTGTCTTTATTTTTGTCATAATCCCACTCTGATGCAATCTCTGGAAACATAGATTCTAAATCATTTCCGTATCCTACTTTATTCCCTGAACAATAAGGACACCCTGCACGCATATTTGTTCTAGTATTTGCAGAGGATTCATAGTTATGACCTTCAGAACAAGTCCACCATACTAATTTTGAAGACCCATAACTAATATCTTTTGGAAGAAAATCATTTAACTCATAATTAAACTCTTTAACTAACGTTGGATAACGGCTTAAATATTTTTTATTTTTTTGTAATCTGTTGCCTGCTGAGTATCTGTTATCTCTTTTGTATTCTAAATATCTGCAATCTCTACTGCAATATAACTTATATTTTGTACCCCAATTTTTAATAGGCTCTGTTTTGTTATTACAATTTTTGTATTTACAAATCATTATTACTCCTCCTCATCTAGTAATTGATTTAACAAAGTAATTCTTGTGTAGTGCCATATCAAATTATCCATTGGCGAAAAATCTCTTTTCCTAACTTTGTCAATAATTTGCCACACTTCCAAACCTGCTATATCCACGCTATCATAAACACCTAAGTCTATGTAGTGTTGCAAGTTCTTTTCCTCTAGTTCTATCTTTGTTTTTATATCCATTATTCCTCCTCTGCTACTTCACCCATATAAAGTCTTACTTGTGCGTCATCACCAAATTCTAATCCCTCAAACACAACTATAACTTCTACACCTGTATCAAGATGAATAGTTTGTGGTCTTTTACCAATGTTAAAATCTGCGTTAGAAAACGCTTCATTTATTTCATCTTTTGTGAGTATTCTTGTAGATGATATAGACCAATGTCTTTCATCTAAAGAACTTTCACCTACGTGATATGTATAACTCATTATTCCTCCTTTAAAAGAAAGAGCTAGTCCTAAGACCAGCTCTTTCTTAGTTCTCCTGCGTCTGTGATATCCCATATTCCGTCTAGTTCTTTAACTGTTCTATCAGCAAAGACGAATACTGTTATATCTTTTTTCTTGCGTCTATCAGATTCGAGTCTTACTTTTGTATGGTAATAACCTTTGTCATAACCTCCTACGTAGAACGTAGCTAGATTAGATAGATTTATACCTTGATAATCCTCGCTAGACCAATCAATCATTTTACCTCTAGCAAATCCCTCTAACTTGGCTTCAGCTTTCTCATTAAACCAATCAGGTTTAAAGTTTCCGTCCTCGTCCACGTCATAGTGCCAAAGAGAATCTGTGATTTCTTCGTCTGTGTCTTCTGTAATCTCAACTAATTTGTCGATATCCCAATAATATCTGCCTGATTCTATCTTTAGTTTCTCCTCTAATGTAGGAAAACTATTGAAAGCGTCAGGGTGAATATAATTACTATATAAATCACTAGCCTGATACTGTTCTTTTAGATTTACTTTGGCTTCTTTTATTGCGAAAGCGTCAAGACATTTCTCGGCAAAATCAATAACTTCTTCCCTTGATTTAAAGTACATAGAGAAAGTTCCTGATTCGTCTCGGTATGCGTCTCGAACGTATCCGTTTACAGAAATAGAATCCCCGAAAGTATCTGTACTTATATACAGGCTTTCTGAATCCTCGTCCTTATATGTTCTAATATGATTTACGAGAATAGAGTTTGTTAAATCTGTTCTCTCGTCATATTTACTTGCGTCAGCTTTTATAACTTTAGAGTTAGTTCTAGTTTCTTCTCCAGAATAATTAACTCCCTTTACGTCAGCGTTATATAGCTTTGCGTCTGCTATATCTAAAGCCTCGCCTTTTGTTAAGGTCTGCTTTATTTCTTTCATTGTTGCTCCTTTAATTTGTTTATTAGATACTTTTCCCAATCAGTTCTAACCTCTGCCTGAAGTTTCAATATCTCCTTATCGTTTCCACGATAAGTTAATATTGTTAATTGGTCTCTGTATGTTAATTGTATTTTCATATGTAAACCACGTTAACAGATTATAAAAGTAGGGTAGGACAAAAAATATATTATATGACAATTGACTTGACAACTCTAAATTATTTGACCTAGATTCTTAGGCGAGTCTTAGGCGAAAGACATACTATATATTGTATGCTCTTAAATGCTTTGTAAGGTCTTGATTATGTAAATAGGGTAGACAGTACCAGAATGAAGGTCAGTTGCTTAAATCGGCTGTATCGTGCAACTAGGGGCAAAAGAAAAACCCCACCGAAGTGGGGCTTCTCTCCGTACTAACAGGGAGTGTTAGTTGTTCCAACCTCCGAGGACGTTTACTCCGTCCAATTCGGCTCGTTTTATTAATGCGTCATACTCTTAACAATCATTTTTATCAACTCCGTATTCTGCTCGGAACTTGGCCAGATGTTGGGAGGTAGTCATTGAATAAAATGTATCTACGATAACAACTTTATTTAATCCGTGTCTTCTCCCTGAGTATCCAACGCAAGTATTGTATGAGTATAATTTCCATACTCCACCTGCTTCTTCGCTGTACTGCGTTGACATTGAGCCCGTAGAATTTACAGGATTTCTCCCTAGTTCTCTTACTGCTTGTATTGTCATTTTTTATGCCTCCTTATTTCTTGAGCGTAAAGCTCCTAGAGGATACCTTTTAAAATATCCTCCGAGAGTTTTAACCTCTATATCTTCCTGAGGGTGTTGTACCTCTTCGCCTCAGTCTTCTGTGTCTTTCTGCAATTCTTCCTTGAGCGTTCTTATAAGCTCGGTCTATGAGTTTATCTTTCTGCTCACCTTCTGGAAGGCTATCAATATATTTTAAATATTCTACGCCTTCCCTTTGCTTACGAATTGCTCTCTCTTGTTCTGCGATACAGCAACCACAGTGTCCAAATGTTTTCATTGTTTCTCCCTTGTTTGTTTTCATACTGAAGATTATCATAAATTTAATTTAAAGTAAACAACATTTACAAATAATATTTAATCGGGTTTCGATTCGCAGGATTATTAAAAGTGGTGGGGGGTAGATTCTAATCAATCTCTCGGCAAAAGAGAGCATAACCTCTACACAATACAACATACAGAAACAGTACAAGACAATTAGTTTTTACATACTTACTATATAAGATTATCTAACCATATACCCAATATATACAATGCAAATGTCAATGTAGACACCCTACTATGTTATGTCTAAGACCCTTATATTTATGTGTAACATACTGTGAATAAATGTGGTACTAGATATAGTATATTTTAAGTGACCTACTACATATAGTAGGTGCACTATCACAGTAATAACCCTTAGTGTTCTCTACTTGTTTAAGTGTATTATTACACTCTGAACATTTCATAATGTTCAGTTTAAGGTGGGGAGTGTTTTTTTATAGCAGGCATCATATGCAATATAGTTGCGAATGTGGTATATGACTTTTAAGTTTCTTTAGACCTTGAGTATCCGGTTTGCCTTTCTAGTGTATCGTATTATCGATTCCGGACTTTCTGACTCCTGATGCCAACTTTACTTGTATCTACATACTCCTTAAATGTATTTAATAAAACTATATCATAGATGGAACTAAATACAATTTTATGATAATATTATCTTATTAACAATCTTTAACTTTATTCATTGTTATGCCCCTTTGCCCTAGCTAGTCTAGGGTATGGAGCAAAATGGGGATGTCCAAGTTAGCCCTTATACACGCAAGTGCTTAAGGAAACCCGGGTGCAACTCCCGGCATCTCCACTAGAAAAAAAATTTTTTTTACGCCTGCGGCTCCTGCAGACCCTCCGGCTTCTTACGACCTTTGATTCGAGGATACGTTTTTGTTTTGTGATTATTACAATATCTAAACTTGTTATATTTTGATATAACAGTATTACAGTTTTCCTGCAAACAAATTCTTCCTGTACTATAAGAAGTAGAGGGTTTGTAATTAGGATATTTATTTCCTTTTATATAATCACTCATACAAGATATAGTATAGTTAGGAGAAACAATGCCAAAGAGTAGTTATGGATATAAAAAATCTATGAAGAAAAAAGGTAAAAAGAAAAGAAGGTAACTGTGAAAATTAAAGGTATAGATATGTCTGGTCTTACAACAAGACAACAACAGACTATGAAGAAACACAGTCAACATCATACAAAAAAACATATGCAGTATATGCGTAACAGTATGATGCGTGGTGCAACATTTACACAAGCTCATCAGAGAGCACAGAAGGCTGTAGGTAAGTAATGGCGGAGTGGCGAGGAATGAAAGTTAAATTAAATTCACCTAGTGCTATTCGTAAAGGCGAACCAGGTTATGGTCGCAAAAAATCTAAAGTCTTTGTAATGGAAAATGGAAAAGTCAAAAAGATAATGTTTGGCGACCCTAATATGAAAATAAGAAAAAACAATCCTGAAGCTAGAGCTTCGTTTCGTGCTAGACACAAATGTAGTACAGCTAAGGATAAAACAACCGCAAGATATTGGTCTTGCAGAGCGTGGTAAGGAGATTATGGCTGAGAAAGAAGTATGGGATAAGAAGAGATCTAAGTCATTAGGGAAATCGAAAGCATTTACTGCTGCACAAAAAGATAAAGCGCGTGCTAGAGCTAAAAAAGCTGGAAGAAAATATCCAAACTTAGTTGACAACATGTGGGCTGCTAACCAGTAGAACTTCATGGCAAATTTAAAGACTGTGAGTTGTCCACACTGTGGAGATAAATTTAAACAACAACACGGTCGTCAAAAATATTGTAAGATACAATGCACTAAAGCTGCTAATGCAAGACAAAGAACTGCAGCTAAAAAAGAAGAAAAGAAACTAGCAACAGAATCTAACGCACGTGCTAGTCGTGGTGAACATTATTTATATTTTGTAGAAAACTATGCAGAAGAATTACTAGAAGGTCAATTTACACAAAAGTTTGTAGCAGAAGATATAGGAGTTGACCAGAGTGTTGTAGCAAGAATGTTACTTGCATATAAAGAAGATAAAGCTGTAGCTGAAGCAAGAGAAGGTTGGGATATACCAGAAGAAGCTAAAGATGCACTGACATCATTTGAAAAATTTAGAGATAGATACTTCCTAACAGAAACTGGTAAACCATATGAGACTGCTAAGTTTCACAAAAACTGGATAAAAAATATTTTAAAATCTATAAAGAACGGTACGCAACTTATGATACTGTCACCACCTAGACATGGTAAAACAGATTTACTTATACACTTTGCAGTATGGCAAGTATGTAAAAACCCTAACATCAGAATTATGTGGGTAGGTGGTAATGAAGATATTGCAAAGAATGCAGTAGGTGCTGTACTAGACCATTTAGAGAACAACGAAAAATTAATAGAAGATTTTTGTGGTCCAGGAGAAACATTTAAACCAAAGAGTAGAACTGGTAAGACCTGGAGTTCTGGTCAGTTTACAGTTAAGACAAGAACTGTAACTGGTATTAAATCACCTACTATGGTCGCTGTTGGTAAAGGTGGTAAGATTTTGTCAAGAGACTGTGAGTTGATTATTGCAGATGACATTGAGGACCACGGTACAACAATACAACCTAGTTCACGTGAACAAACAAAGAGATGGTGGACTACAACATTGTCATCACGTAAAGAGGAACATACAGCAATAGTTGTTATTGGTTCTAGGCAGCATCCAGATGATTTATATAATTCTTTAATAGACAATGACGAGTGGCATAAAATAATAGAATCTGCACATAGTTTAGATATTCCTATAGATTCTGGAGAACCAAAAGACCACAAAAAACATATGTTGTGGTCAAGCAAAAGAAGTTACAAGTGGCTCATGGCACAAAGAAGGAACGCACAAACAACTGGTGGTCTTGCAATATTTGAGATGGTATATCTTAATAGACCATTTTCAGAAGGGCTGCAAATGTTTAAGGTAGATTCCTTAGATGCTGCAAGAGATGATTCAAGGAACATTGGTCATGTACCAGCAGGTACAAGACTTATTGCTGGACTTGACCCAGCTGCAACTGGTTACCAAGCAGCATTCTTATGGGCATATCATGTAGAATCTGGCAAGTTGTACATGGTAGATATAGAAAACACAAAAGGTGGTGGCATACCACAAGCATTTAAAACTATAAAAGAATGGTATGCAAAGTATCAATGTTCGCACTGGATAATAGAAGAGAATGGTTTTCAACGTGCTATTAGACAAGATAGAGAATTAAAAGAATGGACATCAACAAAAGGCATACACTTAGAAGGACATCAAACACAAAAAAATAAATTTGACCCGTACTTTGGTGTTGGGTCCATGATGTAGTTGTTTGACAAAGGATTAGTAAATCTTCCTTATGGTAGTGCAGATTCACAAAATAAGAGTAATATATATCGTAGGCAGCTTTTGTATTTTTCAAATGCTGCTAATAAGGCAAGTAGCAGGGGTTACAAGTCAGATATAGTTATGGCTAGTTGGTTTCCTATAAAGATTGTAAGGAGATTACAAAAGGAGTTTATCGCAGAGATGGGATATGATTACCAACCAAGTTATGGCAATTTTGATGTAAGTAGCATGAACTCTGCACCATGGTAGGAATATGAATACAGCTGAATTACAAGATAAGATAACGCAATTACATTACGATAATCAAGAGAATCATGCGATGCGTGGTCGTATTCGTTCCATTATGAACGGTGGTGCTAGTGGTATTTTAGCTTTACTAGGAGACCAAGTAAAAGGATTCCAGGACTGGCAAGTACCTATGCCAAACCTTATGATGTCTGGACTAGAACACCTTGCACAAAAGATAGGACGTATTCCTAATTTAAAAGTAGATGTACCTAACAATAAAGATTCAGAACGTGCAAGACAACGTGCAGATAAAATTGCAAGAATAATTAC